>JAAUXT010043512.1_pt1 | contig 10779 bp, 7 predicted proteins | sample 7278171 | NCBI WGS metagenome assembly JAAUXT01 (sample SAMN14350112, study PRJNA611818) | marine sediment metagenome | isolation source: surface marine sediment (1.8m) | place: French Polynesia: Moorea | collected 2018-08 | reverse complement strand
CGGTTTAAGTTTTCCATCATGGTTTCACCTTAGGTGATTCGCCCAGGAATTGCTACTGTGTTAGACGTCCGCGGAACCTGAAGAAGCCCGAGATAACCAATGAGAATTAATTGCCAGTTTCCGCAAAGCTATATCTCGCCGAATCCGGCTATCTTAGGTCCCCACTACCACCAATCGGGGGAAAACCATGCCTAGCCGCACCGAAACTACCTTCAACCCCGCTCTGATCAGGACTGATGTATACCTCGAACCACCGCCACGGTTGGAACCCTACTGACCCGAGGTTCACCGCCGCAATAATGTCTAGGCCCACGGCGGCTCAGGCGAGTTGGGCGCCTTCGGTCATGCGTGCGCTCGGAATCCGTACACGGAAAAACAGGGTGTAGAGGGTCGGAACGACGACCAGCGTGAACACTGTGCCGATGGCTAGCCCCCAGGCCATCACACTGGCAAGACCGTAAAACAAAGGGTCAAGAGAGACAATCAACGGCAGCAAACCCAGGACCGTGGTGCTCACCGACATCAGGATCGGCCGCAGCCGGGAGACTCCTGCCGAAACCACGGCGTCATAGTCGCTACTCCCCTCGGCGCGGTTGGTCTCGATTTTGTCAATCAGCACGATGCCGTTGTTGATGATGGTGCCGGCCAGACTGAGCAAGCCAAGGATCACCATGAAGCCGAAATCCGCGCGCATGACGATCAGGCCGACAATGGCGCCGATCAGGATCAGCGGGATCGTGATCAGGATGATGCCGGCCCGCCGGAAGGAGTTGAATTGCCAGATCAGCAGACCGATGATCAGCATGAAGCACGGCGGAAACCAGAACGCGAGATGCCTCTGGGCGTCCCGGGAATCCTCCAACTCGCCGCCGACCTCCCAGTAGTGGCCAGGCGGAAAATTCAACTCTTCTAATGTTGGCCTGAGTTGGGCCAGCAGCTCCATGGCCGGTAACGTCTGGTGCTTGGCGCTGACGGTGATGGTCCGTTCCTGATTGTAGCGATGGATCTGATTGACCTCGCCCACGCCATAGACGTTGGCGATCTGGATCAGTGGCACGTTGTCTTGGCTGGAGCTCGAATATACGCCCAGGCTCGGTACCGAAATGAGATTCTCCCGCTCCGACTCGACGCCCCGGATCACCACGGGGAAGACCGTTTCGCCGGCCCGATACTCGGTCGTCGCGGAACCGTCGATGAAGGCATCAAGGGAGTCGGTCACTTCCTGGGAGGTGAGCCCGGCTCGGCGGGCCCGCGACTGATCGACTTCGGCCATCAGCTTGAATACGTAATTGTTCCAGTCCTGGCGGATATCGATGGTGCCTGGAATATCCCGCATCGCGGTCATCAGCTGCTCCGCCTGCGTTCTCAGCACTTCGCCGTTCGGGCCGCTCAGGCGCACTTCCACCAAGCCCGTTTCGCTTGGACCCATCCACATGCGTTTGATCCGCCCTCTGACGTTGGGGTGGTTGGCTAGCAGATAGTCGCGCGTTCGCCTAACCAGGGCGGGCACCTGTTCGTGGCTCTCGGTGTTGACGACGATGAAGGCCGTATGCGGGTCCGGGTCGTCCGGCGATAGAGACAGATAGAACCGGGGGCCGCCGCTGCCGGCATAGGCAATAGTGCCGGTGATCTCCGGATTGATCGAGTCGTTGTTCAGCCAGGCGCTGATCTCCTGCACCGTGGCCGCGGTGGCGTCGACCCGGGTTCCGGCCGGCAGATCGATATAGGCCAGGAACTGATTGCGGTCGCCGGGGGGGAAGAAAGCTTTGGGTACGAAGGTGAAGCCGTACAAAGCCAGCGCCAACGCGCCGAGGGTCAGGGCGATGACGACGATGCGCATGCGCAGAGCCATTTCCAGAAAGGCGCGGTAGATTCGGTAGAACTTTCCCTGGTACGGATCGGCGGCGGCGCCATGCTCGGAAGCAGCGGCGGGCTTGACCTTGATGAACCAGCTGCAGGAACTGGGGGTCAGGTACATGGACAGGAACCACGACACCAACAGCAGGATCGTCACCACCTGACCCAACGACAGAATGTAGTCCCCGGCCTGGCCGATCATCAGCAGCATCGGGGTGAAGGCCAGCACGGTGGTCAAGGTGCTGGTCAGTAACGGCACGGCAAGGGAGTCGCCGGCTCGTTGCGCCGCCTCTTGCGCCGCCGCGCCCAGCTGCATGCGGGTGCGGATATCCTCGGCAACCACGATGCCGTTGTCGACCAGCATGCCGAGTGCGATGATCATCGAGGCGATGGACATGCGCTGCAGCTCGATCCCCATCAGCCCCATGACCACCAGCCCCGTCAGCATCACCAGCGGCACGAACGAGCCGACGATCAAACCGGTGCGTACGCCGAGAAAGATCATGACCACCACCAGCACGATCACCAAGGTCTCGATGACGTTGATGACCGCACCGTTGACCGCCTTCTGGATCAGGTCGGGCTGATAGGTGGCGTATTCCAGCACGTAGCCGAGGGGTAGCGATCGTTCGATCTCCCGGAGCTTCCTGGTCAGCTCATCGCCGAACGCCACGGCATTGACGCCCCCCTGCAGGACCACGCTCAGAACGATCGCGGGCTTGCCGTTGAAATAGGCCGGCGTTTCCGGCGGATCGACGTAGCCCCGGCGGATGGTGGCAAGATCCTGCAAGGGGACGGTCTGCTGGGTGCCCGGAATCGGAATCAGCAGGGATTCGATCTCCGAGACTTGATTGAAGTTGCCGGTGGGGTCGACGATCACCTCGGTGCCCTGGATGTCGAGCCGACCGCCCGGCAGGGTCACGTTTTGCGCTTTCAAGGTGTCGATGATAGTGCGGATACCGATGCCGAATTGGGCCAGCTTGGCGTTGATGACATCGAGATAGATCCGTTCGTCCTGAACCCCGTAGAGCTCGATCTTCTTGATGCCTTTCATGGTGCCCAGGCGTTCTCGGGCGTGGCGGGCCACCTCCCGCATCTCGGTCATGGTGAAGCCGTCGCTCCAGAGGGCCACGGTGGCGACGGCGGTGTCGCCGAACTCGTCGTTGACCGTGGGCCCGATGGTGCCTTCGGGCAGGCTGGGCACGATGTCGTGGAGCTTGTTGCGCAGCCGCTTCCAGGTGGCCGGCAGGTCGGCCGAGGGTACCTCGTCGGCCACTTGGAAATGGACAATGGACTCACCCCGCTTGGAGGTGGACCAGATATCGTCCAGCTCGCTCATGGTACGGGCCTGCTCCTCAATCACCCGGGTGATCAGGCGCTCGACCCGTTCCGGGGCCATACCGGGGAATCGGGTCTTGATGACTGCCTCGCGGATAACGATGGACGGATCTTCCAGGCGTGGCTGGCTCGTCATCAAGAGAACGCCGGCAAGCACGACGAGCAGCATGGAAAAAATGACGGTACGGGAATTCTTGAGGGCGAATTGAGTGATCATGGTCGGTGTCCCCTCGACTCACTCGATGTCGAGGGTTTCAGACTTGGCCTTGTCGCGTTTGGCCTCGTTCATGAGCTTGACCTTCATCCCGTCGCTGAGGAAACTCACCCCCGCCACGGCCAGGATGTCGCCCGGGGACACACCCTCGGAAACGACGGGCATGTTGTTGCGCACCCCGAGCCACCGGACCGGGGTGCGTTTCACCGTGGAGGTGTCGGGTTGATAAATGAACACGAAGCCGCGGTTCGGCTCTTCCGTCGGTGAAATGGCGGTGCCCGGAATCAGGTATCCATCGGGAAAATCGGCGCCTTTCAGATCGAAGGTCGCTTCCGCTGTCATCCCGGAGCGAACTTGAGACGGCGGTTCAACCAGCCGGACCAGTGCCGGGAAGGCATTGCCCTCGCCGGCCAGGGTCCCGATCTCCGTGATTTTGCCCTCGGTGGTCTCGCCGGGCAGTGTGGGAAAGGACACGGTTACCGGAGTGTCGAGGGTCAACATGTGGACGATGGTCTCGGGAATGCCGACCCTGATCTCGTGCTCGCCCTTGGCTTCGATCTCGAACAGTTTCTGTCCGCGCCGGACATCGACGAACGGTTCGACCTGCCGATCACCGATGCTGCCATCATAAGGCGCGTAAAGAACGGTCTTGCGCAGGTCGCGTTTGGCGAGATTGAGCTTGGATTGGGCGACATCCACGCTCGCCTTGGCCTCGTTGAACTCGAACTCCGCTTCATCCAGCCGCTTCTGGCTGCCCGCGCCCTGCTGGAATATCGATTTCTCCCGATCGTACGACGCCTGCTCATTCTTGAGGTCCGCCTTGGCCGTGATCAGCTCGGCCTCGGCCTTCTGCACTTCCAGCTCATAGGGCTCCTTGTCGAGCTCCGCCAGGACTTGGCCTTTCTCGACCTTGTCGCCGATATCGACAGTGACGGTCTGAACGTTTCCCGGGACCTCGAAGCTCAGCGCCGAACGATCCACGGCTCGAACGATGCCGGAAAATTTACGAACTCGACCGGTGATCGTCTCGCCGACGGTCACGGTCTTGAGCGAGCGGATTTCCTCGACGATCTGCTCCTCTTCCGCGCAGGCCCCGAGCAGCAGGAGGATCCCCACGAGGCACAAGATGCGTCCCATGCTATGCGGAGAAAAGAGGGTCCGACTGATAACGGGCCGTCTTGTTCTCGGCGTGCGGTGATGATTTCCCAAAAAGCCGGACGAGACGGTGCCTTGCTGACGGTTCATTTTCGCAGTGTCCTCGCATTTTCGAAGTAGATGTCCCTGACGGATACGTTTACCGGGAACTTTGGTGCTGGTGGGGCCTGAAGGTATTGTTAAAACCGCTTTGCATTTGATCAACAGTAAAGTATATATGAGTCTCATTTAGCATTGCGCGCCACTACCGGCACCGGTAGCCGGATTCCGTCAGAAGTTGTTGTCCGTTGAATTGGAGCTTTCCCATGCTCACCCTGCCACAGATGAGGAGCAAGCATTTGCTTCCCTTTGCAGCCTATCTGAGGCAGCATGGCGAGCCGGTGCGGCGTTTGGTACGGATAGCGGGCCTGCCGAGTGCTTGCCTGGATCATCCCGTCGTGTTCTTGTCTCCGAGGATGACTGGCTTCGTGGCGAAACCCCTTTTCTGAAGAATGCTCGGGAAGAAGCCTTGGCGGCATGAAGGATGAGACAGCGAAACTACTGGATAAAGCAGCGCGTGCCATCAGAGCTGCCAACAGCGGCCAACCTGACCAAGGCGTGCCAGTCGCTCCTCAATTTCCTGAGCAATGCGGCGGAATTTACCCACCAGGGCGAGATTCATCTGATCTAGCTGGTGGCGCAAGAGCAGCTCCGGGGGGAGGAATTAAGGCTCAGGCTGTGAGATGGTTTCCGGAAGCATGAGCAGCGAGCCGACCAGAAATCCGACCGCCCCCAGTAGTGTGAACAGGACGGAGACGGTGATGGCCTCAACATTCGGTGTGCCCGGTAAGGCGATGGCGAATACCGCCGAAGTCATGAAACCCACGCACCCCAGCAAGTTCGCAAACACGACCCACCAGGAAATACTCTTTGGCACCCATGCCCAATGGGTGTGACAGGCTTCGATAAAGGCCAAGTAGCCGGACGCCAGAAATAGCACTGAACCGACTATGTTTGGAACCCAAATCAGCAGGTCCTGCTGAAACCAGTCGAGCGCCGGGATCATCGCGTCGAAGGTGTTGAAATTGAATAGGATGGTTCCCGCGAATTGCAGTGCACAGCTCAACCAACCGATGTTGTGTGGTCGCCAACCAAAGAGTTTCTGTTGTCGCCCTGCGGCTGAAGGATTCGCCGGAAATTCGCCGGCATTGGCGGCTTGAAAAAGTTGCAGGTAGGCGGCAATCGTGAAGGGGATGGAGCCGGTCAAGAAGATAGCATTGATAGCCGATGATTCAATCTACCACTTGGCAGCCAAGTCTGGCGCCAAGCTCAGCACGCTTGCCAGCGTGAAGAGCAGCGAGCCCATGGCGAAGATGACGCCGATCCACCAGTTCAGTTTCCCGGGCATCCACAGGCATCGGAGTAACGTCTCCGTAATCGCCAGGGCCTTGGCGGCCTCCGGCAAAATCAGCGCCTTCCGATGATGGCGGGAGCTCCACACGAACACGGAACCGTTTGCGATGCGGTAGGCTCGCCGAGTGGTAAACGGCCATGGTCCCATTGCCTCCATGCATTCGATTGCAGGCAGATTCTCGTTTTTCCGATTCACCATTCCACCATGCATTGTTCTCCGGGTTACCGCCTGGGTTTTCGAGCTGAAACTATCGCAGCGGCGCCGTCAGGCGCTGTTCGCTCAGTGATGAAAACCGGTTGCTTCGTCCGCCGTCATCGGTTTTTGCACCGGCCGTTGCTTGAAATAGTCGATGGCTCGCTTCATGTCCTCAATCAGCAGGCATGCCAGGTCCCGGCTGACGCCGTGGCGAACCAGAATGCGCTGAATGACCAGATCCTGACGATTGGCCGGCAGCGAGTAGGCGGGCACTTGCCAGCCCCGGGTTCGCAGGCGATCGGCCATATCATAAAGGTTGAATCCCGGGTCAACGCCGTCTTTCATTTTCCAGCACAATGCCGGAATGCCCGCATTCATATCGCCGTTATAGAGGACCTCGAACGACCCCAGCTTTTCGATTTCACCGGCAAGGTAACGCGCCGTCTCGTAACAGGCGGTGTGAATTTTGCGGTAGCCTTCCTTTCCCAATCGGAGAAAGTTGTAGTATTGACAAATAATCTGTCCCCCCGGTCGTGAGAAATTCAGCGCGATGTCGCGCATATTGCCGCCCAGATAGTTCACCCAAAAGACCTCTTCCTCGGGCAGATCCTGAGCCTCACGCCAGATCACCCAGCCCACGCCCAAGGGCGACAGGCCGAACTTGTGGCCCGAGGTGTTGATGGATTTGACGCGCGGAATACGGAAGTCCCACACCAAATCAGGTACACAGAACGGCGCGAGAAAGCCACCGCTGGCGCCGTCGACGTGCATCCGAATGTCCAGGCCTTGGTCCTTTTCCAATTGGTCCAAGGCATCGGCCACCGCCTTGATCGGCTCGAATTGGCAAGTGAAGGTCACGCCCAGCGTCGGTACCACGCCGATCGTGTTTTCGTCACAACGTTTGAGGACTTCCTCGGGTGTCATCAGGAGGCGCCCTTGCTCCATCGGGATCTCTCGCAATTCGATATCCCAATAGCGGGCAAACTTGTGCCAGCAAATCTGTACCGGACCGGTAATCATGTTCGGTTTATCGATCGGTTTACCCGCGGCTTTGCGCTTCGCTTCCCAACTTCGTTTCATCGCCATCCCGCCGAGCATGGCGGCCTCGCTGGAGCCCGTCGTCGAGCAACCGATCGTATTGGCGGCCTGCGGCGAATTCCAGAGGTCGGCGAGCATGTGGACGCAGCGGCCTTCGATTTCGGCTGTCTGCGGGTATTCATCCTTGTCGATCATGTTCTTGTCCATGCACTCATCCATGAGCCGATGAACTTCCGGCTCGGCCCAGGTCTGGCAGAACGTGGCGAGATTCTGCCGGGAATTCCCATCCAGCATCAGCTCATCGTGAACGACGGCATATGCATGACGCGGATTTGCCTCAGTCTCCGGAAAGCGGTACTTGGGCATACTCACCGAAAGATCGGCGGAAGCGTATACCTCGTCATCGAGGCTGTCTCGTACCGAGTCTTTGTCGTGCAGGGGCATTCTTCTCTCCTGGATGTTGCATTCAACGGGGAACACACCGACCGATAGACCCATGATGTGCAGCCGTTTGCGGGCGGGCGAGTGACGAATCGATTCGGTCGCGGAAGTGTACCAGAGTCTACAGTATGGTGTTAAGGCAACTCCCGGCCTTGTGATTGACCCAGTTATTTCATTCCGATTTCACCCCGATCAAGGGAACATTCGGCTATGCATCACCAACATCGCGAAGCAAGCCGGGATCAGCTTCGCAAGTCTTTGCTTGAGTTTTAAGGCGCCTCAAACCTTACCGGCTCGGGGTGAGCCGGTAAGGTAACCGTTCTAGGAGGGATAAAGAGGGATAGAAGAGACTATCTCTGATTCTCGACTAGTGGCCCGTCGTACCCATCCATTCCTTGTATTCCATCTTGTCCATGGACTCCTTTTCCGAGTCTTGCATATGCTCATGGAGTTTCGCGTGAGCCGCCTCGGCTTCAGTGGCGGTGATAACGCCGTCGTTGTCAGCGTCAATCTCTTCGAATTTCATTTTCACCTCATGTTCGGCAGCGAAAGCGCTGCCGGCCAGACCGATGCTAAGCACAAACAACATCGAAAGAAATGACTTCCCCATTAGTGTGATCCTCCGGTTGTTGGGTTATTGCGCTGTTCGAGACCGTTCAGGTTCGCGATGACATGATCTCTAACAGCCGGGAGGCTGATGCCTCGCGAGAAAAGTATGGGTGATGGATTGGTGCAAGTAAAGAAACTGACTCGGCGCATGGTTCAGTAGGTTGCTCTTGCGCCAACGGCACCGGGGGTAGGGCGTGGATATAGAATGAAGCGTGTAGCGCCAACCCATCGAACCGTTGCTGAAGCTTCATTGCCATGAGATTTTGAGACGATACGGAAATTTTCTGCAATGACTATTTGCTTGACATCCAATCCTAACCCAGAGTAGAAAATAAAAATCCCGGGCCGCACTACGATCACAGGTGGTCGCTTTCGTGGTAGAAGACTGAGAAATCAAAAGGTAAAGAGTAACCTGTCACCGTAATCAACCCATGGTTAGCCTCCGCACCAAGGAAGCCTTCAAGACGGCACTGGCGGTTGTGATCGTCATAGCGATTGCCTTTTACCTGGGCTGGGAGAAACCTTACTGGGCCGCCTTTGCCGTGCTCGTGACCAGCCTGGACACGAACGGCCAGTCGCTGAACAAGGCGGCGATGCGGATGGTGGGGACCGTCATTGCCGTCATTGCGGCCTTCACGTTTTTCGCCCTGTTTCCCCAACAGCGATGGACGATGCTTGCCGTTCTGAGCCTTTATGTCGGCTTCTGCACCTACATGCTGGCCGGCAACTGGCGCCGGTATACTTTTTTCATCGCCGGGTTTGTGTGCGTGGTTATCCTGGTCGACGGGGTACCGGACTCCGCGAATGTTTTCGAAATCGCCATGGCACGGCTTCAGGAGACCACCATGGGAATCCTGGTCTATTCGGTCATTTGCATCCTGTTGTGGCCGAGGAGCAGCCGGGGCGACCTCGAGGCCTCGGCACGGAGGCTCTTTGCAGCACAGGTCGCGCTCTATCAGGCGTCGCTCGCGGAGATCCGGGGCAACGGGACCTCGGAGAATCTGCGGCCGATCAGACTCAAGGAGATCCAGTATCTGGGGCAGCTCGAAACCCATCTCGAGGCCGCGCTGCTGGACAGCTACGTGGTCTGGGAAATGCGTCGCCGATGGCGACAGTACAATAGTCTGTCGAGGATGTTGTTACAGACGCTGGGACGCTGGAGCGAGACCTTCGTGGAGTGCCGGCATCTGGACCTGACCAGGCTGCTGCCCAATCTGGAGGCGGTGACTGCTGAACTGGATCGCCGCGCTGACGAGATCGGACAGATGCTGCACGGCGAACCGCCCCAGCGTCCGCTGTCGGCTATCGAGCTGGAAGTGGCGCTCGCCGACGTCCGCGCGCTGTCGCACATGGATCGGGCGGCCGTTGTGGCCTTCAAGTCGCAGTTGGACAGGCTTGAGGAACTCACCCGCGCGCTGTTCCTCTGCGTTCAGGATATCAGGGGGTTCGGCACGCGGGCTTCGGCCGTCGTCCCGGCGCCGGCGCATCACAAAGGGGTCGGCCTTGACCCGGACCGGCTGCAGGCCAGCGTGACGGTTGTCGCATCCATGTGCATCGGCTACGGCATTTGGATCTTCGTCGATCCACCCATGCACAGCACGTTCTTCTTCCAGACCGTCGTTTGGGCCATGGTCTCGGTACTGGCGCGCCAGAGCGCCACCACGATTTTGCCGGGCATCCTCATTGCCTGCCTGGTGTCGAGCATCGCGTACGTCTTCATCATGCCGCACCTTTCGGGTTACGCGGAACTCGGGGCTATGCTTTTCATTATCGTCTTCGTCCTGTACTGGCTGTTGTCCGACCCCAAACTTCTGGGGTCCCGCACCAGCGCTTTGTGTATCTTCATGGTGTTCATTTCGCTGGACAACAACCAGTCTTACGACTTCGCCCAACTCCTGAATTCGATGGCCGGAGTGCTGATGGCGCTCGGGGTGGTGATACTCGTGCAGTATTTCCCGTTTTCGCCCCGGCCCGAGAAAGTGTTTCTCCGGTTGCTCCGCCGCTTTTTCCGGCACCTGGAGTTTCTGCTGACACGCCTTTCGGCGGACTGGGAGCGGCAGCGTGGGCTGGTGGGGCTATGGCAGACCATGCTTTTTCGCAGCAACATCCTGCGGATCCCGGTGCGGCTGGCCGCATTGGCCGAGCAAATCGATTATCGGGTTCTGCCCGGCACCACACCGGAACAAGTCCGAGATCTTGCGGCCACCCTGGAGGCGATCGCCTTTCAAGTGAACGAGCTGTTGGACGGCCGCGACGCCAACCGCGGCAACCCGTTGTTTCTGAAACTACTCGACGATCTCAGAGCCTGGCGGTTGGCAATTCGGGAAGTCGCGCACCATTGGGCCGAGGACCCGGGTGCGCCGCCGCCAGAGGATCTGCAACAGGGGCTCGTGGCCCGGATCGGAGACCTGGAAAAGCGCATCGGGCAAGCGCGTGACCAGTTCGATCCAGCCGCGCTGAGTCAGGCCCGGTATGAGGGCCTCTATCGTTCCGTCGGCGCCCTTCGCGCATTGGCGGAGGCGGGCGCCACCTATGCAGG
>JAAUXT010028738.1_pt1 | contig 10779 bp, 8 predicted proteins | sample 7278171 | NCBI WGS metagenome assembly JAAUXT01 (sample SAMN14350112, study PRJNA611818) | marine sediment metagenome | isolation source: surface marine sediment (1.8m) | place: French Polynesia: Moorea | collected 2018-08 | reverse complement strand
GCAACTTTGGAGAACACTTGTAAATTGATGACCAAACTTTCAGAACATCTCCTGTAGACAGTAGATTTCCAGCATTGGTGGCTCGACCGACACGCGACCATCACAGGTCCGATTACTGGACTTCCTTGTTGTACAATTGACACTCGTGCACTCATAACCTGCGCATTCAGACAGTTGTGAAAGAAAAGTTTGTTGTGACAACTGAATATTTTCTCAATTTAGTTTTGAATCTATTGGAAATTGAATCTTTCTGTTTGAATGATAGATGTACGCAAAAATTCCAAAAAAGTCAGGCTGAATCAACAATTTACCTTTGTTGTTGTTTAATGACATTGTTTTATTTTGTCATTTTCCTTGTTTCGTAATTTTGTCAGACTGAGTTTTTTGCACTGTGGCAGTAATGCTGGAGGGCTCTCATTGTGGCCCATTTTCACTGCAGGAGCATCCGACGACTGCATGGTGAATCTTCGAACCTGTTTGAACCTGTTGAACCAGAAACTTGCCGACCCCCTTTTCTGGACGCCATCTGATCTTCCCTGTTTTTGCGAGTAAGTTGCCATTCTGCCTTCCTCGAGGAAAAGGTCGTCAGCACAGGGTCTGACAACACTTCTTGTTTTGTGAAATCAAACTTCTCGTCTTCTGCGAGGGTGTTCGAAAAATCAGGCTTTTTCTGCTGCATTTTCTTGTTCAAATTTTTAGGTGTACTCACAATCCATTTTGTTCTCTGGTTCTCCTTGTGTTTGCTAGCCAAGTCTCAGACCCTGTGTTGAAAGTTTTGTTCGATCATCTCACATTTTGCACCGAAGAAGAAAGACTGTGGAAACAAAACAAAAATGTCAGGTGTCCACATGGTATCCTCACACCCCCGTGGACCAAGAATTCTATTCCAGAAATATTCGGAGTTCTCAGGCAGATGTCTGTTGTCCTCTCATCATGCAGCAAGAAAGGCGGCTATAGATTCCCTTGATCTGGAAAGCTCCATTGTTCTTCAGAGATACCACCAACAACTACTTCATTGACCAGCTTGTTGATTGCGGTCGGAAGGCAGAGGGTTGTACGGATGAAAACATAGAGACGTTCAAACTGCAGCATGAAACGCGTTTGCAAGGCATCAGCATCGGAACCAAAGCATCTGTCTGTCAATCCAGTGGTAGGTGACAGCACAAAGGTGGACGCTGCATTTGTTTTATTCTTTGTGTCGGAGCAAGGGACAGGATTACGGGAGAACACATTCATTTTGAACTGATCATTTTTGCGTCAGTTTCCTTCATGCAGAAAAACCTCTTTTCCCTCAGGAGGCCTGAGCCCGTCACGCAGCTGTGATTGCGTGAAGCAGTCGGAGCGCTGTGCCTGGAACAACCTGGGCGACGACTACTGGCGGTACTTCGGCCCACATTTCCAGCAGCTGGGGAACTCCAATGCAGACCCTCCGACCTACCCAGCCTGCCAGTGCGTGCTTTGCCAAAAACTTTCACTGGAGTGTGTCAGATTTGCGCAGCATCGTACCAGGAATCAAAACGTTTTGCTTGGCCTGTGCAGGACGATTGGGCGCAGGAATTACACGGAGGAAGACGCGGCAGGTACGACCGACTGCCTGGTCAGCCTGGACGAGCCGTGCAGCCTGAAGGACTTCAACCCTGCCTTGTTGGGAAACCTTCGACCTTCCGTGGGGCAGCTGCTGTACGCCTGGGGTTCCACTTGCCGCAGTGGTGGGTTATACAAGGATGTTTGGGTTTTTGTTGAAGGGTGGGGTTATCCTACCTTTTTCCTGGATGGGGGTGACTGAACCTACAGCCTTTCTGAGGTGGATTCTCTGCCTGTAAAGAAACATCGCCACTTTTTCAGCGTGTAGTCCTGCAAGCATAGGCAGGGTTGCCATCGGTTGCCTGGCAAGTTCCAGAGTTGACCTGGGGAGGACCAATGATGACATCAAGACCCTGACGGAATCGCAAAGAGGACCTTTCTGCGAGTGAGTACCAGTGGGTGCGTGTTGGTGTGTTGGTGTGTTGGTTCGTGCATTGTGCAAACCCACAGTCTGCGTTGGCACAATTCACCTTTGTGCAAACGATTTTTCGTCAACAACAACGATACTGGTGAAACGTCCGTCTGTACGACTACGGGCATATGATTCTCCAAATCTGGCGCGTTTTGGAAGTCGTCTCTTTGTTTCCTGGTGACTTTGATGCACTGGGTTTCAATGTGACCTTTTTGAGCAACGTTCATTTCTGATGTTGCAGAGATGTGGAGTTTGCAATGCGTTGCATCGCGAAAGACTTGGCGGACACGTGTCCATCGGCGGTGTACCTTCTGCAGGCGCGAATCGACATGCTGGCCGCTGTTCCCGGACAGACTCTCCCCTTCACTGAGCTCGGTCTGCCAGCAGATTCTCCAGGTGAAATTCCAAAACAACCAGCGGAGATGTGGTGAACAACAAACACAAATGTGCACCCCCTCCCCCGGGTGTCGTTTGCACCTGTGTTAGCAGTCAACAAAAGTTTTCTTGGCGTCGACCAAGGTTTTGTGTCTTTCTGTGTATCTGAATGCTTCCACGCGCAAAAGATAAATCCTGACTGAAACCCTGTTCTCTTGGTGATGTTGGAGAAGCACAACAACTGTTGGCAAGGGACAGCAGACCTCACAAGGTGACCCCGAGAACATCAGGGGGACTGCATGGTGGATATTGAAAGTCTCAAATCACCCTCCTTGACTGGCGTGGGGTGAAGACGAACTCCCTCAGGGGACATGTGCAGGGGGACCTTCACAAAAACGAAAACGATCCAAGCTGGCACGGATTCTACAGACATGTTTCTTGTTGGGTGGGAAAATGGAGGACATCGCTCACCAATTGTGAGGTTTGGCAGGTGCTGCTTCGGAAACGGCTGCCGGTGGACAAGGCTCCGGTTCCAGGCCTCCAGTCTTCTCTCATGACCAACGCATTCATTCACACAATTTATGTGCACGCTTTTGCGTTTCACTGTCTTTGTTGTGTTTCTTCTCCAGTTCAAGGATCTGTTGCTGGAGACACGTTCGTCGTGTGTGATATCGACCTGGTCAAGTACGCCGCAAACAGTAAGTGTTTTCATGTTCCACCCGTGACCTGAGATTGTGCTTCTGCAGACCCTCCATGATTGGTCGCACCAGGTCAGGTTCACTTGGAACCTGAAGTCATGATGATGCTGCCAGACCTCACCGCATGTAAGCTGGCAACACCAACTCAGGTCCTACCTGGGACCTGAGTTGGAACAACTGCCGGACCCGGTGAGCGGTCCTGGGTGGCACCTGACCTTTCTCGGCGCAAGCAACATTTTGATGTGCCCTCTGGAATTCGTGTTTCGAGTCTTGCCTTGCAGTTGAAAACAGTGCAATTCTCGTTCGAAAAACGCCCTAACAAACCTTCTCTGAGCAGTTTACGCCGAATTGTTTGTGACATCCGTCTTCAAGTGACCGCGGCCGCGCATTGATGTCCATTCCCACCTGAACAATTTTGTTTGTGATTGTTTTTCCAGGCTCACCCAAAATCGGATTCTCGTCGATGGTGCTAACTCCAGTGATCATGAGTCTCGCTGTCCTCAGCATCGCCGTGTGAGGGTGGAAATGCTGGTGCATGACCCTGACGAGCTGCGTGGTCAGAATGATGTGACTTGACGTGATCACACCCGCTGAATGGAACGGTCGAGCTGAAAAGAAGACAGTGGAAACTGATGTGTGAAGGAATCCCGCCGTGAACCTTCAGTCAATTGAACGTTGAACGTTGAGTGCGAGCGCTCAAACATCACAAATTTTCTTTGTTCCGTTCTCCTGTACTTGTGACAGCCGAAACTTGTCTAGCACATTCCATGTTGTGAAAAACTGAATGAACAACGGTCACTGACCAAAGACATTCACCGGTCATTCGATCACATGTTGCACTTTGTTCTTTTGGAAAGAAGTGAAACAGTCATTTCCTCTTTTGTTTCTGATTGTCAGGCAACGATATAATAAGTTTTCATGCGGCGCACTAGCGCACTCCTTAAACTCGTCAAGGACTTGGTCCAGAGACTCTCAGAGACGCCGACTCAGAACATACGTATTGCACCGATAGAGCTTTGAAGGTTGGGTTGTCAGGTTCCGGTGGTCACCCACGTTGCAAGCCAGCCCAGCCAAGGCAAAGCAGGTGAGTCTCGTGCCAGCACAGGCCTCAGATCTCGGTGCGCTTCATTTGGGAGAGCTCTTGTTAGAGACATTGTCGTGTGGAAGAGTTGGCTCTTCCCACGCGCGCAATCCAGCTTTCGGGCGAGGTGCTGAGTACCAATGAAGCCGCTTCAGCGGAGCTGCGCGAAGCTATTAACTCGCACCTATTTAAAGCCGCACCCACGACACCCTGCATCTGTCGAGAGCTACACAGCTTGAGACAGGATTGAGTAATAAATATTTGAAGTGTACGCTTGAGTTTGACTCCACTGCGGTAGTCTGGCTGAGCCGAGGCTGCTCTCTACCACAGTGCCGCAAGCAGCGGCAGTTGTGAGGACGGGCTCCACCGGGACCCGACCCCCACACAACAACATCGTCTTTCAGAGAAGTAGAGCAGAATTATTTGCAGGGAAAAGACTTTCCTGAAGGTCTCTGGAAAGCAGTGTGTGGTCTCGTGAATCGTCAGATACCTCCACACGCAAATGTCTGGAGTCTCAGATTCGCACTCACATTAAATTGATACTGGCTTGAGAGCTGTCTGTGCCAGGGGCCGCTGATAACCTTTTTACTCCAGCCATCCCCAGGCTTGGCTGAACCACCTGTCTGTGTGTTTACGGCTGCCTTTGGGTGCTTCTGGTTGACATTGTTGACGAAGTGCTGGCGAAGGGAAAGGAACAAGGGCTTTTGCTGGGAACAACGTTGAACAGGGAGTCACTGGAAGCCACGGCCTGATCTTCCAAGTGCACTCAGGTCCTCAACCTCTTGCCCGTTGGTTGTGAAATGTGTGGGTCGCAGCAGCTTTCACTGTTTTTGACCACGTCAGGTGTCAGTTCGTACAATCACAAAATGTTGACATGTGTGGACGACTCCTTCACTTCAACCAATTCTTGTTCTGAATGCGCACATTTTTCGCGTGTTTTTGTTTGGACGAAATTTGTTTTTGGGTAGACAGCACAACCTTGGTCTCTTTTTTCAAATTTGTGTCTTGTTGCTTCCTTCCTCTACACGATGGTGAGGAAGTGACAGAAAATTAATTCGACAGCAGTTTCAGGACGCTCGAGCGCATCACGTTGACATGAATTGTCAGACTCGTTGGATCTACCTGCAGGTGCGAAGCCGGCAGCGGCTGATGACCTGACAGGCCTGATTAGTTTTACAGCTCTCGACCGCGACGCACAGAAGCTGCTTTTTGTGGTTAATCTGTAGCGAAATGAAAAGGAAAGTGCGTGTGAAAAAAGTGCAAAAAGGTGCCAGCAGTGTTTCAGTGGCAGAGAAATGGTCAGATGCAGCTGGAGAGATCCTTCGATTGGGGTTCTGTGCTTTTCAGAAAATGCAGCAAAAGATAAAAAACAACACCAAACTGTGGCTGTCGGTCTGTTGTGAAGGAAGACAGCAAGTATGCTTGGAGCAAACCCGCCGTTTTCCCGCCAGCACAGAATAATGGACCAAAATAACCTCACCAGGAAAACCAGACACCTTGGCCACAATGGAGAATCAAAGAAGCGTGTGGGAGAGATAGTCGAGGAGGTCGAGTTAAAATTTGAAATCTCAAGAGGAAAGTTGCCTTTGATGAAAGCTCAATTCTGGAGGATCATCAACAAAGAACTTCTGAAGAAAGAAGCTGCGCCAAGTTACTGCTGAAAGGAAAAGTGTCAGCCAACTTCTCAAGACAACCACAGCTCAGTTTTCAGGGCCGGTTGACAAGGAACTTTGTTCGAAAGGGCACTTTCCAGCACGATACGAAAACATCGTGGACTTGCTGAATGCGATAGCGTCCTTCGCAGTGGCATTCTGAACAGAGAAAAAAAACACACACACACATACACACTCGATGTTCAGTCTGTGTGTGTGAACATGGCTTGTCTTTGTGACGTCCGCACGTCTTAAAGACGTCCGCATGAAGGCTTTCTTCTCTGCCTTCGGTGCTCGTTTATACGTTTCCCTTTCATCTGTGAAACTGAATCTGCGCTGTGTGTGGAGCGACAGCAGCGGTGCGCGGAGCTGCTCGAGAAAAGTGGAGTCCTGATTGAAGACCATTACCGTCAATACAGTCCTGCAGCGAGGTCTCAGCGCCTCCGGGGAACCATTGTCGAAACAGACGCCACATTCAGGTGTGGACTGCTCATGATTCTGCGCTTACCTGAAGGCTTTAGAATTCGCCTCGTTATGTGAAATGGACGGCGATGACAGAGAAGCCCTGTTTGGGAAGAATAATCTACGTGTGGGACGCTTCGAAAATTGTGTGCTGAAGATGGCAATGAAGTGAGTACGTTGTTGTTTTGTTTGATCATCAGGAGAAAACTTCCAATGCAGTCGGCTTGTTTGTGTTGGTCTCTGCTGCACTTGTGAACTACTTGCTTTTTTTCCTGCTCTTCGGAGATTTGTTCAAAAATGCATTTCACGGACGACACCCAGTGCGGATCGGCTGCGTCCAGCAAAAGTTTGCTGGTCAGGCCGTCATCCGGGAGTTTCCTCAGTGAAATGACGGGTCACGCCAGTCTTGCGTGTTCCACCCTCGGGATAGAGACATTCAGAAAACGCATGGCCAACATGAAGCTGAAGGAGACTGATGCAGCCGGGGACTGCGGACTGCAGCAAAATAGTGAGAAAGCACTCGCAGGTGCGGGCAATTTATCTCTATTAAGAAACGCGGACCATTTACCAATGGCTGGGAAGAGGGGAAACAGCCCCGGGAGCACCCCTATATCGCCTCTCGTTGACGGACACAGTGATTGTACCGTGATGACTAAATCACCGCTCAGATCCAGGCCCACCACGTTGCGGCAGCACAGGCCCTTGGTGAGATACAACAGTAATCCGGAGCCGGATATGAAGAACTCCCGAAGCATGACCTCGCCGCCTGCGGATCATACTCACAGAAGGTCGCAATCCTGCAGGCGTGGTCAAGGACATCAGGTCGTGAGGCCTCAGGAGCTGGACTTGGTTTTTGATGAAGTTATCCGGCCTCGCACCTCCAGCGTGCCTTCTCAAGGTGGGACCCGTGTACCTCGATCTAAATCTGCCTCCTCCAGGACTGGAGCAGCTTCTCAGGGACAGACACCTGCGGAGAGCACGGCCACAGGCCCTGGGGGCGAGTTCAACTTCTACAGGGTGCGCAGCTTCACCAGTACATCCCGCGGCATCGTGAATCGCGGTGACTCTATCAAACGAAAGAAGCGGATGACGACCAGCAACCTATCCATCGAGAGCACTGGGAGCTGCCCCGAGCGCCTCACCCAGTTACGACGTGCCTGGAGCACACAGTCCCAGGGCAGCCGCGGCAGCCGCGGAAGCAGAGGCAGCAGCGCCACGTCCTCCCTGGATGCCGACGCTCCAGGCTCCTTCCGGGTCCTGATCCTCGGCGCTGCGGGAGTCGGGAAGTCCGCCCTGATCCAGCAGTTCATGACATCAGAGTACATGGGCCACGTCGATCCTTGCCTCCGTGAGTTGATTTTGAAGCAACTTTTCCAAACTGTTTTTTGCAGTAGACGACTCCGATTCAGAGGCGACGCGAGAACCTCAATCTGCCGTGGTCTCCTGGCCAGACTTGCACAGACTTGCTCTCAATCGAAATTGTCTGACAACGGGAAAACCACAGCAACTGTGCTGGCAAAGGTCAAGAAGTGAGTGAGTGTTTCAAGGGTGAACCTCTGGAACCCTGGATCTGCTCGGAACTCTCGTCTTGTGTTGTCAGGTGCAAACTGTTGTGTTGTCACGTCGGACAGTTTTGGCGGCCCACTCAGGACCCTCGACCAAATTCTCCACCCGCCACCTGCTTGTGAACACGAAAACTGTCTGATTTGCCTGAAGAAGGCTCCAAAGCACATTGGATGTCGCAGGTGAACCATCTGGGTTGACCTGTTGAGGAAAAATGTCACTTTTGGACGCAGGAATTCAGAAAATAGTACCCGGCAGGTGTCAGCTGTTGAAGGGAGAGGACTGAAAGATGCCAACAGGGCTTGATCCCAAACTGATGTTCCAAAGAGTGAAACACTGTGCCAGCCTCAAACAAAGGTCAAATGGCATCTTGCTGCAAGCCAGGTACAAATCTTGCATGAACCACAATATCTGTGCAAACCACGTGATTCAGAACGACTGCAAATCCCTGTCGACAGAAACTGTGTGCTGCTGTCGTCCAGGTGCCTTTTGTTTTATATTCCATGATTTTTCTCCCTGAAGTTTCCATCTAGCTGTGCTTCAGGCTTGGGGAGCGCAGCTAAAAAACCACAAGAGCACACCAGTCGGCAAACTAGAACCGCCGATATTGGGGCGTAGGCTGGTCCAGGTCTGGTTCCAAGGGTTCGGTTCGATGGCTCCATCTCCAGAGGTCTGGCTCTGTGGGTCCAGTTCGACGGGTCTGGTCCGAGGTGTCAAGTTTCCCAGGTCTGGATACATGTATCCAGTTCCAGACTTGCAACCTGGACCCAGACCTGGAGCCAGAAGCGTGTGAAGATTCATGCGACAGTGTCAGTTGGTAATATTTTTGCTGTCTGGCTCTGCTGCTGCTGAACTGTTGCATCTTGGTGTAAGGGTCTTCAGTTGATGTCAGTTGGTTTTGCAATGGGACTTGGAGAAAGTACGTTTTGCGACATCAACGAACTGCCCTATTGGATTGCCTTGATAGCCTTTGGAACTTGCTCAACAGAACTGGAACCAGACTGCCACAACCAGACTCACACTGCAACCAGACTGTAACTGGACCGGAACAAGACTGAAACTAGACAAAATATATACAACCACAACCAGAGGCAACCGGACCATCCTATAATCATGCATTACGAGTCCAGTTGCTGAAACATTGACAATATTCCAACTGGACCGCCAGCTGCAGAAATTCACCTGGTAAACAAACTCAGTGTGACTCGCGGGAATCAGGCGCGAACAGCGCACCACGTGTTGGTTCAGTTTCTTGGCGTAACAGGCGTGTCCCTCTGCAGTTCCCAACCTTGAACGGAGTAGCTTTTGATTGACATGTCAAGGGCACAAAACAATCCTCTGAGTCTCAGCACAGCAAAAACACTTGCGACTTGACACTTCTGGCTGCACTGGTTTTCTTTTCTGCAGGAAAGAAGATTCCGCCTTTGCCTGAGTTGAAAAGCAAAAACCACCCGAAGAAAGCGTCAGATCCTCGTGCGCAGGCTGAACAAAAAAGTGACACTCTTTTGTGCGATTCGTGTGAGAAGCAAGAAGTTCTGTTTTGAAGCACACAAATGAGATCCTGAAAGAAGCTGTAATTAGCGTTATGGCTTCTTTTCATGACGTGAGAGTTTTCGGTTTTCAATTCGAAAAGAAATTCTCAGTTCGCAAAAGCGGGGGGGGGGGATCTTCAAGTTGTGGGGGGCAAACACAGGAGATCGTCTTGTTGTTATTGTCTTTCTTCGATTGAAATAGAACATGAGAAAAATCCCTGATCAATTGCTGGAATGAGAGGGCAACTGAAATGCAACACTCGTTTGACTGAGTAGGGTTAGCAAAGCGATTTCGAGGAAATGCCCGGCGGTTTCATTGCGCGGTGATGACAGTGCGGGGATGCCCTGGCTGCCTTTTTGTTTGACCCCAGACAACCTTATTGAGTACTGTGTTCACAGAATGATTGAAGCACAGTTGCTTTGACTGTGCATGTGAACTTTCACAGACTTGGCTGACTGAAAGTTCTTCCTAACGCTGCGTGGTATGCTTTCACCTGGTGACCACACGCACCATCCACTTTTCTTGTTTCAGATTCGGAATGAAACTTGAGTTTCAGCTTGGCCTGTCGTCCATTGTGCCACCCACTGTGGAAATGGCTTGGGATTCAGACTCTCACATTGCATTGCTTTTAGTGTAATGAGCACACCCAGGACCTGTCCCAACATTCCTTTCACCTGTTTCTCATTCCTTCCTGAGACAAGAGATAATCTCGGGCTGGGTCTCTTCCTGATTGACGTCACGGACAATGTCGTGGAACAGGGATAGTTGTTTCCGCCGCAGATATACCGTGCATTACAAAATCTGTGATTAGGTGCACGTTTCTAGCTCGGCTTGGGGTGAGTCGCGCTCTAAACTGCTTCGTGACATCTGCGCAGATTGAAAGGGATGTAAGCGCGGCTCACCCTTCGCACCATACACGGTCACCGTGAGAAGGGAAGCAGTGCTGCCTGCCCGCAGTACCAGATCAGGGACCTCGCCGGGCTTCAGTATCTCAAGCGTTTCAGTTGCTTCTTTTTTTATGGACAGACTCGCAGCGCAAGCAAACTCTTTTCCGAGAAGATCATTTTGGATGTTTTGATTCTATCTCTCTGTCTCTCTGCCTTTCTCTTTGTGTGTGCGTGAGAGAGAGAGAGAGAGAGAGAGAGAGAGAGAGAGAGAGAGAGAACGAGAGAGAGAAAGGGAGCTGGAGAACTGTGCATGCGCCTGTGTGTGTCTGTTTTTCCTTCGGTCTACCGGCCTCAAAACAATTCTCCTGGGCAGTTCTGCAGTCATGGCTGTCAATTGCTCTGTATCTCTATTCTGTTTCAATGTGTGTGTGTGTGTGTGTGTGTGTGTGTGTGTCTGTCTGTCTGTCTGTCTGTCTGTGTGTGTCTGTGTGTGTCTGTGTGTGTCTGTGTGTGTCTGTGTGTGTCTGTGTGT
>JAAUXT010073442.1_pt1 | contig 10780 bp, 10 predicted proteins | sample 7278171 | NCBI WGS metagenome assembly JAAUXT01 (sample SAMN14350112, study PRJNA611818) | marine sediment metagenome | isolation source: surface marine sediment (1.8m) | place: French Polynesia: Moorea | collected 2018-08 | reverse complement strand
GAGAGAGAGAGAGAGAGAGAGATTGATTGATTGAAAATATTTATTTATTGACGATTAAATTATACAATTCTCTCATCCTTTCATAACCCGCACACACGTACAATTATTACTACAATTAGATAATTGTGATGGCAGTCAGAGAGAGAGATAGAGAGAGAGAGAGAGAGAGAGAGAGAGAGAGAGAGAGAGAGAGAGGCTGGGTGGTGGTGGTGGTGGTGGTGGAATTCTGCTAAGATGGAGGCACGCGGTGGACGGGAAGATGTGGCTTCGCGTGAGGAGTGAGTGAGGGGTGAGACACGGTGCGAAGATGGTGTAACGGGTTGAAATGGGCGGTGGGTTGGGGTGGCTTGCTGGGCAATACTTGGGTAGTGGGCGCTGGTGCTGTACAGGCGTGTACAGCGGTGCGTAGACGGATGTCCCAGTTCACAAATCTCCCGTTGCCAGGTGACGCTGACGACGTCAGACGAGGGCGTCACGTGGGAGCGCACCTGCGTCCCGGACTGCGTCGACACCAACACGACGTCTCCTGAGAGAGGCGTCCCCTGGGTGCGCTGCTGCGCCTCCGACCACTGCAACGACTTGAAGGTGCACATGAACGTGCATAGCGACGACGCGGACGACGCTGACGCCGGAAGTGCCAGTCTCTTCCGGTTCTGGAGCCGTATGTTCGTGATGGCGGGCGCACTTTTTGGGATTTTCGCGTTCCTGACTTGAATCAACAGTTTTGTGTGTTTCTTTGTGTGAAGAATATTTTCAGTTCGCATGCGATGGGAAGGAGATGATGATCTTCTCTCTGTTCAGAGGGAGGTGACAAACCTTTCTGTTCTTCAAGAAAAACTTGTTTGTCTGCTTGAGCTTTTTATGTTGAGTCTCCGTTTTTGTCGCTTGTTTGCTTACGCACTCAAAAGAAAATAGATGAACGAACCAGTGTTTGGATCCAGAATTTGGTCAGGGGAGCCCGATTCGAACAAAATCTTAACAGAGAGCCCCTGTGCCTACATGGCATGGAAAAGGAAATTCTACTTTCGTTGGGTTGAGGAGGCGGAATCCGCCCCTCGTACGTTGCTTGGTTTCTGTGGCAAAGATCCGTCTTCAATTCAGCCGATGTTTCCCTCAAAAGACTCAACTTTCATTGAAAACAAAAACGCTTGGCACATGACTTTGAGACGGCAGAGATGATTCCCTGTTTGAGGCGAAAAAGTCTTCTTTGCACAACTTGTTCACAAAAATGCTGAAAGTGCTGCACAAAAGAAATTCCACAGACAACGTTATTGCTTTGAACAGAGAATGGTCTATTCAAGTGGGGAAAACGAACAGCAGCGCGGGCGAGAAGACGAGCACACTGTGGTGTGGCTGAGCTCAGACGCTCTCTCTGGCATTTTATTCGATTCCAAGGTCGTGGTTTGGCTGCAAAATACATCAGGTGAAGACGAGGCATGTTTCACTGTTTTGAGTAATGTGTGGGTTTGACAGACAGACACGGAACGTAAACGAATCACGTTTTCACGCGTTGGAAACGCGGATTCCAAGACACAGTGAATTTGACGTCGTTTCAGTGCACTGTTTGCCGAATTGACAACAAAATTGAGTATTTGATGTGGTGCCAGACTTCACAGGGCACTGTTGCTCTATCAATCAACCTTCGTCCGTGAAATCCATTTGGACGCCCGAATCCATCCAGTTACTGGACCCTCCGCCATCTTGGAGGTCATTTCCGTTTCCGTCCACGTGTTGCACCAGGGGGCGTCTCGGCTGGGAGCGCGGGGAGTACGCCTGCACGTGCGCGATGGTGCTCTGCGTGTGGATGGGGGTCGTGTGAGTGTGTCCGGACAGCGAGAGGCTCGTATTCCCTCTCCCCTGGCGCGGAATTCCAGCGGAAGCGGTGTTTGCGGGCCCCGGGCTCTGCTGCAGTGTTATACGAGCCTGAACCCGCTGTACAGCACTGCGCTCACCTGCTGAGTACCTTACCTGCCGCGGCTCGCTTTGATCTAGGTCAGTCTCGAGTACAGGTGTAGAGTTACGGGCCCCGCGCCCGCCGACACTGTTGGAGTTGGCCTCATTCCGCGGGGCAGCGGCGGCGGCGGCGGCGGCGGGGCCCGGGGCTCGGTGGCCGGGCCGGGGCCGCCCGCTCCCCTCCCCGCCCCCGCCTCCGCCCACCGCTCCCCTGCCGCTCAAAGCCCCTTTGTGAATTGGCCTCGAGTTTACAGTGTGTACATTGGTTGGTTTATGAGACGCAATGTAGTATTGGGGTTGCTGATGGAAGCCCATTGAACTGCTCCTGGCGGCCGTGCCGGGCTGCTGAGTCAGGCGCGGGCACGGCGCGGTGGTTCTCACCGCCCGCACCGCAGCAGGGCTCGCCGCCGCGCCGGGCTGCCTCGCTCCTTGCGCTCCCGGGCCTGGCTTCGCTTTGCTCCTGTCGGCGGTGCTGTCAGCGCCGGGCTGACGAGGCCCCCTGTGCCCGGCGAGGCCTGCGCCGCGCCGCGGGGAGGGGATCCCCGGGGGCGCGGTCCTGCGCGGGATGGCCCGGTCGATGGATGGTGCGGAGCGGGAGGACCTGGGTGGGGTGTAGGGGGAGTGCGCCCCCCTTATGGCTCGGGGGATGGAGACGGGTCTGCTGCCGTGCGCCGGGGCGGGTCCTCCCGGGGCGGGTGCTCCTGCTCCCGCGGAGGGCGGCACTGCTGCCTCCGCGCTGCCTGGTCGAGTCCGGCTGCTTCCAGTGCTGCTCACCGGAGGCTTGTTCTGAACAGGGCGCGGCCCACACCCACTCACACTATCTCCGCATACCTCAGGAGGGATTTCTGCCGACGCTGATGTCTTTGCCATCTCGGTGCTCGTGGGGGGTGAAGAGGCCGCATCCCCGCAAACATCCGATTCTGCGCATGGAGTTGCTGCGGAGGAATCGGGGCATCTGCTCTGCGGGGTTATCGCTTCTGTCTCACACGTATCGCTCTGCGCATCATACCCGTCACCACAATCCAATTGCGTCTGATACGGGTTTGCGTGATGGGGGCTGCACGGGGCGGCCGGGGCGGGGGCGGGGCCTCCCGCCGGGGTAGGGGTCGTCGCCGCCGCTGCCGCCACCGTCTCCTCGTAGTCTGTCGGCATCGGGATGAGGAGGAACTCGTCGAGACTCGAGTCGTCCGACTCGTCCTGCAGCATGTACTCCCGGATGCGCTCCACGGTCGGGGACGTGCTCAGGAACGCTCCAGCCAGGTTCGGGAGACTTCCGGTCTGCCTGGGTCCCGGTTCCCAGTCGTCATCGTCTCCTGCCGGTTCCTCCACATCGGGTCCCCGTTTCTCTCTCTCCGATTCATCGGGTTCCTTCCTCGGAGTCTGTTTATCTTTTGCCAGAGACACATTGTCAAACCTCCTGAGATTCTCCCGGAAGTGGGAGTCCTCCACATCCGGTTGGAAGGAGCTGAGCACTTCCGTCACTATCTCCCCCGTGGTCTCGTACTTCCGGATCTCTCGCCGACTGATGGGCTCTGACTTGGGCTCCGGAGGCTCCGGGGTCTCCCTCCTCACCTCGGGCTCCTCCTCTCCCTTCTGGCAGGAGAGCTTCTGCTGGGTTCGGTGCTGCCTCTCGGAGAGGGACCTCGGGTTCAGTTTGGATGCGAACCCATAGTCTTCATCATCGCTCTCTTTCTTGACCACCTCTTCCTTCTCCTTGGGTTTTTCTTCCTTCTCCTCGCTCTTCGCGTGCTGTTTCTCTGCAGGTTTCTCTGACTTGTGCTCCTGCCTCTTGGTCTGCTTGTCGGCGGAGATGCGGGCGGGCAGCTTGGAGACCCAGTTCAGGGCTCTGATGAGTCGGTTTCCCTCCTTCTGCTTCGTCCCCTTGGTCTTGTTCGCTTCCTCACCCTTCGTGACTGTCTTCTTGGTCTTGGGCAGCTTGGTGTCAGCGGTCTCTTTGTTCTCTGTGGGCGGGATCACGAACCCAAACTCATCCTTCTGCTCTTCTGACGCAGTGTTCCGTTTTCTCACGATCTCCACCACCTTATCACCTTTTGCCTCTTTGCTACCTGACTCTTTTGTGCTGTCACTGACAGCTTGCTCTTTCTTCTCCTGTTCATTGTGACTAGATTCGTGCTTGTCTTCCTTGAGAGGGTCTGTGCCCCCGTTGACGTGGAACTCGAGTTTATCGAGGGCCGTCAGGAGATCATCGTTCTCCGTGATCACCTCGTACGCTCTGTTCAGTATTTCATCGTTCACCTCGGTCGAAAAATCCTCATCCTCCAGTTTCTCAGACTTGTTGCCTGGCAACTTGTCGTCGTCATGGTTGTGGTTGTTTTCCACCTCAATAGCGATCTCCACTCCGCCTTGAAATGGTTTCAGTCTCTTGTGCGTCGCGCCGGATGTGGACTCCTCATCAGAATCAGACACTTCCGGTGGACTTTGGATCACTTCCGGTTTGACCTTGTCAGTTTCCGGTTCCTGCTCGGAGGACTCCGCGTCCGCCTCCTCGACGGGCGGCAGGAGTCCCCAGCCGGGCAGCGCGGCGCTCGGTTTGCTCGACCCGAGGCTCATGGGCAGCACGACGGTCGACGTCACCGTCGCGGTCCCGCTCTCCGAGAAACTCACCTGCGGTGCCGACGACACCACGCACACATGCGCGTCACTCCCAGCGCCATTTTCCAAAGTCCCGTCTTCACCAGATGACGTTGAGGTCTCGTGGTGCGGGGTCACGTGTTTGAACTGGACGCTGCGGATGACCTCGACGGCGGCGCCCTCGTCGGATGACTCCGGCGAGTCGGTGCAGTCGGACCCCGCGGACCCTGCAGGCTTCCAGGAGGGCGCCGCCGGCTTGAGAACCTTCTGCAGCTGCACTTCGGTCACCACCACCTTCTTCTCGCAGAACACGCAGTCCTGAAACACAGAGAAACACAAGATCAATCAGAGCACGGAGCCTTGTGACCTGGGCCCCCTGATACACAGACGGAGATGCGACGACAGCTCAGCGACCGATCCTTTGAGCCTCACGGAGCCTGGGAGCCTGATTTCCACCAAAAGACCGTCCTAAATACAGGAGAGGGTGTGACAAGTTCAGCAGACCAGAACTGAGGGTGGGTCCTGGGACCTCAACAGAAGGTCCTGAAGCACAGACGAAAGAATGGAAGTTCCACAGATCTGTTGAATTTGATCTCATGCGAAGAATTCATGGACACCTCAGGGGCAAAATTAATCAGCAGCCAGCTAGAGTGTGTAGATTCTGTGTCTGTTCACGTGATCTGGCGGACCCAGAATCGGGGTCCATCAAGGGCAACTCAGTCATGATCAGGGTCCAACCTGCTGAGAGGTGCTCCCACCCTGAATTCACTCGATTTTCACCAGCTGTTTTCTATTCAAACAAAAAACTGGCTTTGTATTCCCTGTTTCCGGCAGGTGGGCGCAGGGGCTGATTTCTCGCTTGCGTACGATGACGAATGTGTCGAGACAAAAACACCACAATGTTACAGAAGCAAATGTCAAAAGAAACGATGTTTTGACACGAGAAATATCACCAGATGTCGAGACGTGTTCGCAGCCGGGGCTGGTGGATCCAGGGTCGTGGCAGCAGAGGCCCAACCCGACGCCGACGCAGGGCAGGTGAGGGGGGGGGGCAAAGTCCCAATTCTCTCAAGAAAGGAAACCAGAGAAAAAACAAGTGTGCCTGCAGCACCAGTTTCGGAAGGAGTCCCTCAGAACCCCCTGGATCCGCGGGAGAAAGTTTGCGTTGGCACACACCGTGGCGAACGGTGCAAAACAGCGAGCGTCTCCTCCGGCTTTTGATGTGAAAGGCGCTTTGTGCTGCAGGAGTCAACACTCCGCGGAGGCAAATGTCAGTGGAAAAGGCTTTGGCCTGTGGAAGTGTCGGTCTGACCGTGGCCACCCACACCGAACGCGCAGGCACCGATGGAACGGAGCTGGAGTAGCCCAAGTCCCATGAACCCCACCCACGTGCGCCATGGATGTACGTTTTGCCTCTTGTCCTTTTCAAAATTCAAATGAAAACTTCGCTCAAAGGGGTCAACCCTTTTGAGCAAACTCGAATCTCTCCTGAAATTCTAATTGTGTTTGGGATGAAATTTGACAGGAATTTCAGCTCTTTGTCAAACTTCAATTTCGAGGGAGCTACATGTTGCAGGGTGGAAACAAACTGCAAAACAAACAACTCAAGAATCATTTTCCCAACAACCTACAATTCACCCGAACTGAATGACGCAGGCTGCACACCAAACTGACCCGCGCAGTGCGCTGTGAACGGGCGCGCGTCCTCGCCCTGCGGCGCGCACTGTGCTGCGAACCGTGTCTCATCATCAGAACGCTGTGAGATGCGCAGAGAGATGCGCAGTGAGATGCGCAGTGAGCGAAATGAGCGCGACGCCCGATGCGCACTCACCCTGCGGCGCGCACGCGCTCCACGTACCCAACCTACAGAGGAAACAGCGCCGTCCTCGCATCGTGGTGCGGCGGCGAGGACTGACTCCTCAGCAGGAGGCGGTTCAACTTTCCAAAACACAACAGAACTTTGGGAAATAAAGCAATTTTGCCTGAATGGCGTGAAATTCGGGGTGAGGATGGACCCGGGGCCCAAGTGGACGGGCTTGAACTGAAAGGCATCCAAGGCGTGGCTCACACTACACACACACGCCGCAGCAAGACCTGCGCCGGGCGTAACGCATCCAGTGCGAACACAGGGCCTCAGGAACACAATGCCTCACGCATCCAGTGTGAAACAGGCCGCGTCATCGAGGATATCCGCCCCATGTGTCGGCAGCTCGGGAGCCAACATGCGTACTTCATCCTGAAGCTCTATCTCGGAAACGTAATTCTCGGTAACGATACTGTGGGTAGGAGCCCAGCCGGGGCTGTTTATAAATATCTAATATCGTGCTGGTTCAGGCCGGGGCGGATCCAGGGAGGCACCCAGGGGTCGCATGACCCTGAGCCCCAATACGTGTGGTACCCCCCCCCCCGACGTTTTCATCGCTTGCACATATATTTTTGTCCTCTTCGTGTGTTGACATTTTGAAAATTGGCATGGCCCCCAACAGGGTTGGCCCATTCCCTCTGCCGAAACCGTAAATCAGCCACTGTTCACCCCCTACAACCGTGAGTACTTCAGAAGATATTGCTGAGAGTATCATTTCTTTGAGTATCTTGTGTGTGATTCCAGTCAAAACGTGGGGAATGCTATTTATTCCGCAGATGGGTTCTGCCAAACGGATCGCATTCCTATTTAACAGTTAATTAATTTTCCCATTTCCTTCTGAACGTCATCAGAAAGGGATCACTCACGGGGAGGTTTACCTGGTGCGCGCTGTCGGCCCGCGCGGGAAGCGGCAGTTTTGAGGTCAATGGCGCACGCAGACTGAGAGGCAAACATTCCTTGAAATCCTTTGAGGGCAAAATTTTTTCAGCTGATCTCAAGAGAAATTTGTGTTGAGACAAGACCTGAGATTCCTCACAGGCCGAATGCATTGACGCTGCACGGGCAGAAAAATCCAGAATTTGGCCATTGTCCTTGCCCTCCATGTGCACCCGTGGAAAAGGCAGGCCAATTACCATTTTCCGAAGGGTCACGAGAAAAAAGCCAAACACTTCAGCACATTTGTTTTGGGTCAGTTTGGGCTCCGGTCAAGGCCCCTTGATCTGTCATGTGGTGTGTCGTGACAAACACGCACGAAACACACCCGCGAACGCTACTCATGTGACTTGCGATGCGCGTGCACCTTTCGTGGCAACAGTCTCCGTGGTGACCACTGCGTGTTGACGTACCTCGGACAGGAACTTGAGGACGCAGACGGGTTCCCACGTGACGTCACAGAGGGAGACGGCGCGACGCCGCCACACGACGCCGCCGCCGGCGCCGCCGCCGCCGTGCTGCTCAGCGCCGTCGTCCCCCGACCCCGGCGCCGGCGCCGTCCCGGAGTGCGCGCACCCCGCCAGTTCGTACGTCATGCTGAGAGACTCAGGTCTGCAAATACAGGGGTGAAAACCGCATGAAAAACGCCACTTCTCCAGAGACAGGAGCGTCAGACAGGCATTCCGCCACCCATCGCTGTGTGCCTGTCTTCGCTTGGCTACATTGTTGGGGTTCAGACACCCTGCGAGTAGTACGACTCCGACATCGGACCGTAAAAAGACAACATCACCGCACGGACGGTCTCTGCTGACAGTTGGGACAACCCATCTTGACTTGTCCCCATCTCCCCATCCCTGGATCTGCCCCTACACAGGGACAGAAAAAAGCTACAGATTCCTCCCTCCTTCTTCTTCACACAACAAGCAGATCCATTTCAAAGAACATTGTATCGACTGGTTGTTTACTAACTCGCTGTGACCTCTTTTCTGGGGCGATTGTTTTTTCTCTGCGCCGCGGCTGCAGGTGCTGTTTACCGTTGCGCTGCAACTGGAGCTTTGTTTGGAGCGACACCCAGGGGCGGATCCAGGGTCTGGTGAGGAGGGTGAGCCCAAGGATGGTCCAGAAAATCGTCAGCTAAACAGTGAGTTGGACCTGCCATGCAAACAGTTTGGGTGCTGTAGTCGTGATCCGTGAGCCTGTCTCCTCCGTATCTTTTCCATTATGTCCCTTGACCGGCCCCTGTCCCCGTCTCTGGATTGAACCCTGGATGTTTCTCAGGATCCGTTGCTGAACACCACGTGCGTCCCAAGTGTGTCTGACACACAGGAGATTGTGCTTTGGTGTGCAGTGAGGGGCGGAGTACAGCAAGTTGTGCCCACCTGACGCGCAGTTTAAGTTTGAGAAATAGTCCTTTGAACACATCCGGTTCGTGATGGAAGGTACCTGAATGGTCTGAGCCTTGTCCTGCAAGTTCGTTCCCCTCCCGAAGCTGCCGTTCCCCTCCCTGTTTCTGTCCCTCCCCTCCTCAGGGTCTGTCTGTCTGTCTGTCTGTCTGTCTGTCTGTCTGTCTGTCTCTCTCTCTCTCTCTCTCTTTCTCTCTCCTACCAGCGGTCTATCACTTTCCCTTCCGAGGCTCTGTCCCTTTTCTCTCCCTCCCCTCTCAAAGATCCGTCTCTCCTTTCCCAGGGGTGTGCCCTTCCTCCTCCAGAGCGTCAAACCAAGGTGAGTCCCGACCTTGAGCCTGGCTTGGTCGAAAGACAAGATTCTTCCACAAAGTTGCCTTCGGTAGGAACTTCACCGCTCTTCTTCATGACATCTCCCTTGTGATTGACAAGCCTGTATCACTCACCATCGATTGGCACGTGTCACTTGTCCCTGGGGACACACCAACCATCTACTGCGAGCGTGCACCTCACGCCATTGCGCCCTGATTTCCTGTGGACGCCTCCTGATTCACAAGTTTCCAAAGACAAATTTTGAAGTTGAGTCCTGTGTTGTCTGCTGGTTCCTCGCTGTGTGTTGCATCTTCGCACGGAGCACAGCGAGTGAACTCCACCTGTGTCGCTGAGTAGGAGGCAGGACTGACCCACTGACCTGGACCAGCGACGCGCGGTGCAACACCGCCACCACCGCCACTGCTCCCGTTCTCATTCCTGTTTAATTCCAATGCAAGTTGAAAAAAGAGGAGAAAGGTGCTTGTTAGTTTGGCTGTGTACAAATGCGCAAGCTTTCCATTCAGATCACACGAGGGGCGGACCAAAGTGGGGGGGGGGGTCTGGGCCCACTCTCCCGGAATCCCTATAAAATGGCACCTTGCAGGCCGTTTTGGCACATCAGAAATTTGAAGTTAAAAAATTGGGCTCTGCCTGTTTCGGGAGGGGGGCACCCATTTGAATCAAACTGTGGATCCGCTCTGTGTGTGGAGATTGTCACATTCCTGACTGAAGCCTGAACACACAGAGCTCGGTGCACAGTGAGCGGCATCAGGAGGTGGGGCAGCGCTGAATACTGTTTCTCAATTTACACCCGAGTGTCGTGCAAAGACCTACGAAATGACAGAGTGTGATGAAATCTCAGGTTTTCAACTCCAGTCGTCTTGACTGAAGTTATGCGGTTCGGAGTCATTGGTGCGAGACTGCGAGTTCACGGGCACACAGGCACGCACGCAAAGAGCGCGCAAACACACACACACACACACACACACACACTGGGAGCTCTGTAAGCGTAAGCCTCACACGCGCACGCACACACACGCACGCACACACACGCTCACGCACACACACGCTCACGCACGCACACGCACGCACACGCACGCACACGCACGCACACATACACAGCTGATTGGGGCTTGAGGCCTCTGTTCCCTAATGCTCAGTACTCTGGGGCGATCCGAGATTGGTGTCTCTTAGTATTGGTTCTCAGGCTTGTTCCCACTTTGGAAAATGTTCTTTCGTGCAAAAGAAGAACGCACTGGAGCAATGTTCCAGTGGCGGACCACCTCCAGTGGCTGAAACTCGAACTTTGCTGGGGTCCGGAAGCACGTTTGTCTGTTCAAATTTATGCTCTTGTTGAGTGAAGTCAGGGTTCATCCATCTGTAGCGTGGTGCGACGTCGAGATCGCACCACGTCGTCGCGTCACAAGGGCACAGAGGTCATTCACAAGTGAGTGATAGCGAACGAGTGCATGACCTGCATGCCCGCGTGTGCAACAGGCATGCGACGAGCATGTCGCACCACGCTACTCATGTGTGAAGTCACGTCAAAGAACGGTGGACGCTGTGACCTGAGCGGTGTCAACCTACATGTGCAATCACTACTCAAATGACCATACAAAAGAGTCGCACTGACCTCATTTCTCTCATAACCAGTTTGACTTTCGTTGAGACCATGTCCAGTGACATTACTTTGAGTTGACTAACTGAAGTGTGGTCGTCATGT
>JAAUXT010062547.1_pt1 | contig 10780 bp, 9 predicted proteins | sample 7278171 | NCBI WGS metagenome assembly JAAUXT01 (sample SAMN14350112, study PRJNA611818) | marine sediment metagenome | isolation source: surface marine sediment (1.8m) | place: French Polynesia: Moorea | collected 2018-08 | reverse complement strand
GAAACGGCAGTTGACGTGGTTGCGCTCCGAATCGGATATGTTCTGGCTGGATGGGCAGGCACCCACGGTTTTCGACCAGTTATACCAATGCTTGCGCCGGAGTCGGTTTTTCCCGGAATCCCATTAAGCGGTGTGCTACAATCCGTGCGACCATTGGATTAAAAGTAGGGCATTGTGATCTGCAGCTCTAACACAGCTCATAAAAACAAGGAGAACATTTATGGCAAAAGGCCATTCCCTTCAGGAACCCTTTCTGAACGCGTTGCGCAAGGAGAGGATTCCGGTGTCGATCTATTTGGTGAATGGGATTAAGTTGCAGGGGCAGATTGAATCGTTCGACCAGTTTGTCGTCTTGCTCAAGAACAGCGTCAGTCAAATGATTTATAAGCATGCGATTTCCACGGTGGTTCCGGCTCGCAACGTACGTTTGAATCTGGTCGATGACGATGATGGTGAATAGGACATGATACTCGCCTGTCTAGGGAACACTGGATATCAAGGAGAGATGCTGTTTGTTTGAGCGTCCAAGGGCTGGCGAACGCGTCCTGCTCGTGCATATTGTGCTGGAGGGACAAGAAGATTCCCGGGAATTAGCCGAATTTCAGGAACTGGCGGTATCGGCGGGTGCGGCGTGTGTGGGATTGGTTTGCGGCAATCGTACCACGCCCGATCCCCGTTTTTTCGTGGGGAGCGGCAAGGCCGAGGAAATTCGCGAGGCGGTCGTTCGCAACGCCGCGGAACTGGTCCTTTTCGATAAGGATCTTGCTCCCAGCCAGGAGCGCAACCTCGAGGCATTGGTGCAGTGTCGGGTGCTCGACCGTACGGGTCTGATTTTGGATATCTTTGCCCAACGGGCCCAAAGTTTCGAGGGTAAGCTGCAGGTGGAGTTGGCGCAACTGCGCCATTTGTCCACTCGCCTGGTGAGGGGCTGGACCCATCTGGAACGGCAAAAGGGCGGCATCGGTTTGCGAGGCCCCGGCGAGACCCAGCTGGAGACCGATAGGCGCCTGCTAGGCAAGCGCATCCAGCAGATCAAGCGGCGCCTGGTGAAGGTCGATCGTCATCGTGACCAGGGGCGGCGGTCGCGACGCAAAGCCAACATCGTCACCGTTTCTCTGGTCGGGTATACCAATGCCGGAAAATCTACCCTGTTCAACCGCTTGGCTCACGCCAACGCTTACTCGGCCGATCAGCTTTTTGCCACCCTCGATCCTACTTTGCGACGAGTGGAATTGCCGGCGGCCGACCCCATAGTGTTGGCCGATACCGTAGGCTTTATCAGTCATTTGCCCCACGAGCTAGTCGCTGCTTTCCGCGCTACGCTCCAGGAGACCATCGAGGCGAGTCTGTTGCTGCATGTGATAGACGCCAGTGACTCGGCCAAGGGCGAGCATGTGGAGCAGGTGGAGGCCATACTCGCGCAGATCGGTGCTGATCGAATCCCCTGCATTCGGGTTTACAACAAGATCGATTGCATCGCCACGAAGCCTCGCTGGGAGCGGGATCGCTCGGGCCGCGTGCGCTCGGTTTGGGTTTCGGCCGCCAGTGGGAGCGGGATTGAGTTGTTGCTTGAGGCCGTTGCCGAGCGCATGCGCGGTGAAACCGTCCATGGCTGGCTGCGGCTGCCGCCCGAGGCTGGACGTCTGCGGGCACGCCTGTTTAGCTTGGGAGTCGTTGTCGACGAACGATTGAACCCTGAAGGGGATTGGTTGATCGAAGTGCATACGTCCCGCGAAAATCTGCATCAGCTGTGTCAACGGGAAGGTTTTAGAGAAGAATGGATGCAGCTAGCTTCTTAATTAATTCTTGCGAGGAGCTTTCCTCCCCAATAAAATTCTCGCTTTTTCCATCGCAAGATCATATCTGAAATTTAATTGCTTGGAGTAAAACATGGCCTGGAACGAACCGGGAGGTAACAACCGGGATCCTTGGGGTGGTGACGGTCGCGACAAGGGACCACCCGACCTGGATGAAATCGTGCGCAAATTGTCTGGTAAGTTCAGCGGTTTGTTCGGTGGCAAGCGTGGTGGCGACAGCGGTAGCGGCGGCAGTCCATCGCGTCCGGGACCCACCGGGTTATGGGTCATTATCGGTATCGTCTTGATTGGTTGGGCGCTCTCCGGCTTCTACATCGTCGAGGAGGGTAAACGCGGCGTGGTACTGCGGTTCGGACGCTATGTGGACACAACCATGCCGGGGCCCCATTGGCGGTTGCCGTTTCCGTTTGAGCGCCACGAGATCGTGGACGTGGAGCAACGGCGTGCCGAGGAGATAGGCTATCGTTCGGGCGGGCGCCAGACGGCCCGCTTTATCCCCAAGGAAGCGTTGATGCTGACCCAGGATGAGAACATCGTCAATGTGCGCCTCGCGGTGCAGTATCAAATCAAAAATCCCCGAGATTACCTCTTCAATGTGTTTGATCCGGATCGCACGCTGCGTCAGGTGGTGGAAAGCGCCACCCGCGAGACCATCGGTAAGAGCACCATGGATTTCGTGCTGACGGAAGGGCGGGCCGACATCGTGGCCGATATCGAGGAACTTACCCAGCAAATCCTGGACAATTACGGCACGGGTTTGCAGTTGACCAACGTCGTTCTCCAGGACGCCCAGCCGCCCGAGGAAGTCCAGGATGCGTTCGCCGATGCTATCAAGGCTCGGGAGGATGAGCAGCGGCAGAAAAACGAAGCCGAAGCCTACGCCAACGAAGTGATTCCCAAGGCCCGGGGTCAGGCGGCACGGCGATTGGAAGAGGCCTCGGCGTACAAGGAACAAGTCATTGCCCAGGCCGAAGGTGAAGCCAGCCGGTTCGAGCAGTTACTGGCTGAGTACGAGAAGGCGCCGGCCGTGACCCGCGAACGTTTGTACCTGGAAACCTTTGAGAATATTCTGGCCGCTACCAGCAAGGTCGTGGTGGATGTGGACAGCGGTAACAACGTTCTGCTGATGCCTCTGGAAAAATTGCTACGGCAGGGCTCAGGCGATGAACAAACGAGTCGTGATGCCAAAAAGGGGTCCACGACAACCAATTCAATGCTCAGTGAACCGGCTACTAGTAGTGCTGGCATGCGGTTCCGGGATGCCAGTCGCAATCGGGAGGTACGTTGATGAATCTGCCGCAATTACCCGTCTCGCGCAACCTCGCCCTCGGCCTGTTAGCCGCTTTAGTGCTGCTGGGTACGTTCTCGATATTTACCGTGGATGAGACCCAAACCGCGATCCGTTTCCGGCTGGGTGAAATCGTGGGTGCCAATTACGAGCCCGGCCTGCATTTCAAGTTGCCCATTTTCAACAATGTGCGTCATTACGACCGCCGTATTCAGACCCTCGATAACGATCCCGAGCGCTTTCTCACGGCGGAAAAAAAGAACGTCATCGTCGATTCCTTCGTGAAATGGCGAATCTCTGACGTGGCCCGGTTTTATACCGCGGTGGCCGGTGATTCCGCCCGCGCCAACCTGCGCCTCGATCAGATTATCAAAGACGGTTTACGCAGCGAGTTCAGTAAGCGCACCATTAAAGATGTGGTGTCCGGTGATCGTCGGCAAATCATGGAGATCATATCCACCGCCGCTCAGCTGGAGGCCAAGGAGCTTGGCATCGAAGCGGTGGATGTGCGCATCAAACGGATTGACCTACCATCGGATGTCAGTAACTCGGTCTTCCGCCGCATGCGTGCCGAGCGCGAGCGGGTTGCCCGGGATTTCCGCTCCAGGGGGGCCGAGGCGGCCGAACGCATCCAGGCCGATGCCGATCGCCGGAGAACGGTGATTCTCGCCGAAGCCTATCGTGATGCCGAGCGTACCCGGGGTGAAGGCGATGCCCAGGCGGCCGATATCTACGCCCGAGCTTTCACCAAGAATCCGGGGTTTTACAGTTTCTACCGTAGCCTCAATGCTTATCGTAGAAGTTTCGACGGCGAGGAGAATATGATGGTTTTGGAGCCTGACTCCGACTTCTTCAAGTACTTCCGGAGCCGCGAATAACCGCTGCAGGGCCGATGGAGGATCATAGACCGGGCGGAGCACCATCTCCGCCCGGATTTTTTTGGGATAACGCAATGTGGCATGATCTAGTTGCAGCTTTTGCCCTGATGTTGGTTCTGGAGGGAATATTGCCGTTTTTGAATCCCCGGGGCGTGCGCCAGGCGCTGCTGCAGATGGCGCAAATGAACAACCGTGTGTTGCGGTTCACGGGGCTCGGCAGTATGTTGCTGGGGTTGCTGTTATTGTATCTGGTGCGCTGATGCGGGATTTGCGGCAAGTATTCCTTACTCGATCAATGGAATCACTGCAATGGTGAACGCAGACCACTGGCTATTGCCCGAGGGTATCGAAGAAATTCTTCCCCCCGCGGCCCGCCGCCTGGAAAGACTACGCCGCCAATTGCTCGATCTCTATGATAGCTGGGGGTACGAGCTGGTGGTGCCGCCCTTCATCGAGTTTCTGGAGTCGTTGCTGACGGGGACCGGAAACGATCTGGATCTGCAGACGTTCAAACTGACGGATCAGATCAGTGGACGAATGATGGGCGTTAGGGCGGATATGACCCCCCAGGTAGCCCGTATCGATGGTTATCATTTCAATCGGGATGTACCCACCCGACTGTGTTACTTGGGTACCGTGCTGCGAACCCGCAGCGACGGCCTCGGTGGTTCCCGCAGCCCCCTCCAGGTGGGGGCGGAGCTCTACGGGCATTCGGGGTATCAGAGTGATCTGGAAGTACTGGCGTTGATGTTGGAGACCGTGCGTCTGGCGGGCGTCACGGAGGTGCACCTGGACTTGGGCCACGTGGCCATATTTCGTGGCCTGGTGGGTCAGGCCGGGCTTGATATCAAACGGGAAGAGGCCTTGTTCGAGGCGTTGCAGCGCAAGGCGTTGCCGGAGATTCAACAGCTTCTCTCGGAGTATGCTCTGGCGGGGCCCATGGCCGATATGTTCCTGGCGTTGGCGGAACTCAATGGCGGCGAAGAAGTATTGAGCGCCGCGGACAAGCTACTGGCCGAGGCGGAGAGTGACGTTCATCAAGCGCTGGAGACTCTGCATCAGATCGCAGCGGGCATCCAGCGCCATGCGCCGGGTATTCTCATTAATTTTGATCTCGCGGAATTACGCGGCTACAACTACCATACCGGCGTGGTATTCGCCGCCTATGTGCCTGGCCAGGGACAGGCCATATCCCAGGGCGGGCGCTACGATAACATTGGTCGGGTCTTTGGGCGTTCACGCCCGGCAACGGGGTTCAGTGCCGATCTCAAGAATCTGCTGTCGTTGAGTCCCCCCTCGGCGCAGCGGGTGATGAGTACAATTTATGCGCCTCGCGCCGACGACCCGGCCCTGGATGCCCTGGTGACGGAGTTGCGGATGCGCGGCGAGCGGGTCATCCGGGCTTTGCCGGGTTGGGATTTGGATCCCCGGACGTTGGGTTGTGACCGTATTCTGAGGATGAGTGACGAGGGTTGGACGGTGGTGCCGCTGCAGCCGTGAGCACACCGACCTACACTAGGGTAACAGTTAAACACCGTGGTTGATCGATATGGGCAGTAATGTAGTCGTGATTGGCACCCAGTGGGGCGACGAGGGCAAGGGTAAGGTCGTGGATCTGCTGACCGAGCAGGCGGGTGCCGTAGTTCGTTTTCAGGGAGGGCATAATGCGGGCCACACCCTGGTTATCGGTGGGGCTAAGACCGTTTTACACCTTATTCCTTCCGGTATTCTTCACGACGATGTACAGTGCCTCATCGGTAACGGCGTGGTGTTGTCGCCCGCCGCGCTGCTCGGTGAGATCGATATGTTGCAACAGAGCGGCGTGGAGGTGCTCGGGCGGCTCAAGATCAGTGACGCCTGTCCACTCATCCTACCCTATCACGTATCATTGGATCTGGCCCGCGAGAAGGCCCGCGGTGACCGGGCTATCGGTACCACCGGACGTGGAATCGGGCCCGCCTACGAAGACAAGGTCTCCCGTCGGGCGCTGCGTTTGGGGGATCTTTTCCATCGCGAGCGTTTCGCCGCCAAATTGGGCGAGGTACTGGATTTCCACAATTTCACCCTGCAACACTATTTTCGTGCGCAGCCGGTCGATTTTCAGCAGGTGCTGAACGACGCGTTGGCCGTCAGTGAGCGCATCGCACCCATGGTGGCGGATATCACCGAGCTGTTGTTTCAGTACCAGCGCAACGGCATCAATATCCTCTTCGAGGGGGCCCAGGGGGCATTACTCGACATTGATCATGGTACATACCCATACGTGACCTCATCCAACACGACGGCAGGCGGTGCCGCTACCGGAACCGGTATGGGGCCTCGCTACCTGGATTACATATTGGGCATCACCAAGGCCTACACGACCCGTGTTGGGGCCGGTCCTTTTCCCACCGAATTGTTCGATGAAATGGGGCGTCACCTGGCCGAGCGAGGTCATGAATTCGGAGCGACCACGGGGCGCCAGCGACGTTGTGGCTGGTTCGATGCCGTGGCCTTGTGCCGTTCCATTCAGAACAACAGTGTCACGGGTCTCTGCGTTACCAAACTGGATGTCCTCGACGGCTTGGACAGTATTCGGATTTGTGTCGGTTACCGCTCCGGAGGACGTCAATTATTGGCGCCACCCGCCGGCGCCGAGGCTTTTGAGCAGTGTGAGCCGGTGTATGAGGAATTTCCGGGCTGGAAGGAATCCACCGTGGGATTGAAGCGCATTGCCAAGTTGCCGGTTAACGCCCGTAATTATCTGAGGCGTATTGAAGAGGTCACGGAAACGTCCATTGATATTATTTCAACGGGCCCGGATCGCGCGGACACGATCGTTCTCAAGGACCCGTTCGGTGGCCAGTTGCCCGGCTGAAGGCCCCAACCGCGCGGTTAGCTCTGGAAGCTATTCCCAAGACACACCGTCAAACCATCCCTGTAGGCTCGACGGCGGCATCCCTGCCGCAGACGGTCTTGATAACAGCTTCCAGAGCTATACCGGTTAGCGCCGTGTAGCCAGATCCTCCTCCACATACCGGGCAATGGCCTCCAGCATCACCTCTCGGGGAAAAGCATTTTTGTTGACGAACGTCGCCCCCAATAGCGCGTTACTACGGGCAATGGGTACAGCCGCCGCCCAATGATCGGCGTTCAGATAGCCCAGCAGGGTGCTGCCGGGAATGATCTGGTCATAGAAAATCAATTGACTATCGTTGCGGGCATCGATCTGGTTCAGCCTGTTGTAGCTGGGCATCAGCCCGGAGGAGATATGCTCCCGATCCGGGTAGGTGACGAGGGAATAATAACGAATCGACTCGGGTAACGGGTTAGCGGCGAGCCAGTGCTGCCGAACCGCGGGTCTGAGGCTATCGAGGGCGCCCTCGTCACTGCTGTCGCAGTCGGAACCCGGAATATACTGGAGCATGTTCACCAGTGACTGGGAGGCGCCATCGGCCAGGGGCGAGCCGCCCACGGCGCCGGCGAGGCTGATCACCGCCGCCACGCGCTCCTGCACTTGCGGATACGTGGCCACCGCTTCTAGGGCATCCACGACGCCCTTGGAATAACCCAGCAGCACCAGGCCGGGTCCCTGCCGGGGCCGATACATGCCCATGACCGCGTCGCGGATCTGCTCGGCGTTGCGGGCACTGCTGGACAGGCCCTCTACCCTGACGACTTCAACCACGTGACCGAACTGAGCCACATGTCTCAGGGCGGAAAACTGGGGATCGACAATGCCCTTGAAACATTCCCATCCCAGTCCCAGGACGATCAGCAGGCGCAGCCTGGTGCGGGCTTGCTCCAGGTTCACGGGACGTCCCGTACCCGGAGGCTCATCGGAGAACTGCACCAGGGCCTCGTCGCAGGGGCGGTAATCGGGCAGGGTTTCGCCCCGTGCCCCGGTGACGGCGCAGAAAATCTCCCGGAATCGCCCCCGTCCATCCATGACCTGGCCTCGGACACGGGCGTCGGTGCTCGGCGAGTCGGTCCGCTGCTCGTCGATGGGTTTCGCCGTACAGGCAGACAAGCCCAAGGTTATGACGCCGATCAGTGTGACCGGGTACAAGAGCCTTATCGCTCTCCCTAAAGGGTGGAGAAAAATTCTAGCCATGGTGGTCTCGTGGGGCGGGCGAATCGGGATCTTTCCCGGGTGGCGCTGCCCGGGTTCCGATCAGTGCTTCGGCGCCCACCCCCCAGTTCAGAATACACCCGAGCGCATCCGTCATGGACGCATCCAGCCGTTGCACCTTTGCCTCACTGACGATTTGCAGCGTTCCGACTCCGGGAGTGGGGGACAGCGGTACGAACACCGTAAATCCCCCCTCCGCATGCTCCTCGACGATAAAGGCCAGCATCTGCGTGTCAGGATCGATGGTAATGAGTGCGGGTTGAAGCTGAGCTGGGGCATCCTTGCCGGACAGTTGTCGCGACAGACTGCGGAGCACGGCGTAGGGGGGGAAGCGGTTGAGAACCCGGGTTTCGACCCAGTGGCCCACGTCCTTGCTGATCTGGGTTTCCATGACGAGTCCCGCCAGCAGGCAAAGTCCGATGAGTATGGCCGCGGCCGCTAGCCGATGCTCCCAAACATCCGGAAAGGCACTCTTGGGGAGGATATCGGTGATCGGTACCGTCAGAACCATCAGCATATCGAACATCTGCCCTATCATCAGGTAGGTCAGTAGCAGTGGCAACAGGATGAGAAATCCGCCGATGAAGCGGGCCGTAATGAATCTAAGGATACGTTTCAAGCTAGTCCCCCCTCTGGCAGCGCCAGCCGATCTTGGGCCCAACAGCCCTTCGTTTCCCGGCAGGCCGCAGTCTCCCGAGGTTTGCTCCGCGGCACGGTTGCACCATGATCTTCTATAATTATAGTTATTCCTGCAGGCAGACGTCCGAGGAGTTAAATCGGTGCCCTGCAGGTTGTGAGTTGCATTCGTGCCCGCTGGGCTTTTCGCTATGCCCGAACCGCTGTCGACGGACGGGCTGAAAGTGCTCAGTGAGACTCATTATTGCTTGCAACAAGCATGGAAAAGGACCTAGACTAGAGACCCTAAAAATCCATGGGACTACTCTGCCAATGTTGCGTTGGGTACCCTGCCGTTCGCAATCTCCCGGAGGAATTGTAGAATAGTCCTTCATTCCACCCCGAAAGCCAACTTGCGAGGGAAAAATGACAGCTCCTACTAAGCATGCCAAGCTCACTGCCTGGGTCGATGAAATCGCAGCCCTGTGTAAGCCGGACAAAGTCTACTGGTGCGATGGATCGGAGGAAGAATACGATCGCCTCTGCGAGGAATTGGTGCAAGGGGGCACCTTCACTCGACTCAATCCCGAGAAACGTCCCAACAGCTACCTGGCACGTTCCCACCCGAGTGACGTTGCCCGCGTGGAAGAACGTACCTACATCTGCTCCGAGAAGAAGGAAGACGCCGGCCGCACCAACAACTGGATGGACCCGACCGAGATGCGCGGCATTCTGCGCGAGCGCTTCGATGGTTGCATGCGCGGACGCACCATGTATGTCATTCCGTTCAGCATGGGTCCGATCGGCTCGCCCATCGCCTACACGGGTATCGAGATCACCGATTCCGCCTATGTTGTCATCAACATGCGGATCATGGCTCGCATGGGGCAGGCGGTGCTGGATACGCTCGGCGAGGATGGTTTCTATATTCCCACCGTGCACTCGGTCGGCGCGCCCCTGGAGCCCGGCCAGCAGGATGTTACGTGGCCCTGCGAGTCGGATATCGCCAACAAGTACATCGTCCACTATCCGGAAACCCGTGAGATCTGGTCCTACGGCAGCGGTTACGGCGGCAATGCCCTGCTCGGCAAGAAGTGTCTGGCGTTGCGTATTGCCTCGGTCATGGCCCGCGATGAGGGCTGGCTCGCTGAGCACATGCTGATTCTGGGCCTTGAGTCACCCCAGGGTGAGAAGACCTACATGGCGGCGGCGTTCCCCAGCGCCTGTGGTAAGACCAATCTGGCCATGATTCTGCCGCCCGAGGGTTTCGAGGGTTGGAAGGCCTACACCGTCGGCGATGACATCGCCTGGATCAAACCCCGGCCCGATGGCACCCTGCGGGCGATCAATCCGGAGTATGGATTCTTCGGCGTGGCTCCGGGGACGTCCTACGACTCCAACCCCATGGCGATGGACACCCTCAAGCCCGGTAATTGCATCTACACCAACGTCGCGTTGACCGATGATGGTGATGTCTGGTGGGAGGGCATGGATGGACCGAAACCGGATCACGCCATCGACTGGAAGGGCAATCCTTGGACCCCGGATATGGATCATCCGGCCGCCCATCCCAACTCCCGTTTCACGGCACCGGCTAGTCAATGCCCGACCATCGATCCGGCGTGGGAAGACCCCGAAGGCGTGCCCATCGATGTGTTCCTGTTCGGTGGCCGTCTATCCAAGACCGTCCCCCTGGTATACGAGGCCCGTGATTGGAACCATGGGGTATTCATGGCGGCGACCATGGGCTCCGAGGCCACGGCGGCGGCCATCGGCCAAGCAGCGATCCGCCGCGACCCCTCCGCCATGCTGCCGTTCATCGGCTACAGCATGTCCGACTACTGGGCCCATTGGGTCAAGATGGGTAAAACTCCCGATATCAAGCTACCCAAGATATTCCGGGTGAACTGGTTCCGCAAGGACGAAAATGGCAAATTCGCCTGGCCAGGTTTTGGTCAGAACATGCGTGTACTGAAGTGGTGCGTCGATCGCGCCCGCGGGCACGTGGATGCCGTGGAAAGCCCCTTCGGCTGGATGCCGCGCTACGAGGATATCACCTGGGCGGGTCTGG
>JAAUXT010050180.1_pt1 | contig 10780 bp, 17 predicted proteins | sample 7278171 | NCBI WGS metagenome assembly JAAUXT01 (sample SAMN14350112, study PRJNA611818) | marine sediment metagenome | isolation source: surface marine sediment (1.8m) | place: French Polynesia: Moorea | collected 2018-08 | reverse complement strand
TGCGGTCACCGTGTTCCACACTGACCAACAACTTCTCTAGTCACTTGTTCTTATCCTTCAAGGTGGGACCTTAGTTCTTATAGTCAAAAAGAACAAAAATATCTTGAGTAATATATTTTTTTCTTCAATTAAAAATTGAAAACTTCAGTTGTCTGGCTATCAAAGCTGACAAACTGAAAATTTTTTGTCATTCTACAGTCAAATTATGCATCACTTATTGATGCAAAGGCTACAAAAGTTTGGAAAATATTCATTTTTCACAGAAGAAAGCTGATCAAGTGTGGAAAAAAGACAGTTTTTGTGAAGGTAAATTTGGCAGAGTGAGAAACTTTTCTTCAAATTATCACCAAACCAGAACCACAGCCTCGTAGCTGGGAGTTAGCCAAACATGGGTACATGGTCGGTCGTGGGCTGTAGCAGGGACTGGAGTGCAGGTGCGGTGTGGGGTCAGCGTGGGTGCGGGTTGAGGGTTGGACTGGGCAAATGGAACTTCTGCTGGTTCTCAAGTCTCTTTGTCCTTGGAGTGCGTACGATGTTTCCATTTGCTTCGTTTCAGACTGTTTGCGCCACGTCGGTTCCAAGATTCCTTCCTACATGAGCCTTCCCACTTTAATTCGGGTACGTACACTTCCGAGCATTCTGAAACAGCCTGAAGGTCCTGATTGCACAAGCAATCTCGAATGGGAGGATGCTGAAACATATTTTGTTCAAGACGACACACCGGTGAATACGTTTGATGGTTGTTTCACTGACAACTTGCGTTTTTGTGAGCGCATTCTTTTGTTGTGCCCCGCACAACAATTCTGTGGGCGTGCACACCCGATGCACCCTGCATTTCTCTCTCCGTGGAGCACACCGGGCAACTATTTCCGCTTTTCCCCCTGTGGACAGATCTACCACAACGACAGCGACTGCTCGGACGCGTGTCGCTGCCTCCCGAACGGGACGCTGTCCTGCAGCAGGCTTCAGCCCTGCACCCCGAGCACGGCCTGCAGGCAGGACCAGATGGTCTTCGGTGAGTGCCGCTGGATTTTGTGGAACCTACGAGGCGGGTTCAAACAGTCATTTTCCGTCATGTTCAACTGAGTGATGTCAACATCAAAAGAAACCGACACTGACTCTCCACTTGTTTTGTCAGTTGGTTTACTTCTACCCAATATGACGGAAAAGACTTTTTTGAACGGACCTCGTAAACTTCTGAATTTCTGCACCCATGTTGAGGTCCGTGGATACCCGTGCTGACTGTCCCACATCATTGATGTAGTGTCCCCAGAAATGCAGGAGTTCATTGAGAAACAGTTGAAGGAAGGTGTCCTGCATGTTCAGTGAGGCGCAAGGTCAACTCTTCCAAAGTTCTTTCATAGTTCTGACCGAACAATATCTCTGTGGATCACAGACAAACAAAGTCGCGTGTGGAAAGGAAAACACGTATCAAATACGAGTAAGCATGAGCACAGTTCTAAACAAAGTGCGTTTTCTTTGTTGAACTTGACCAGTGAGACACTCCCATGTTTGACGCGCCACGGAGCGCTTTACACGCAGCTGCTAAACGTCGCTACTCGTTGCAGCGCACGGGTCCGGCTTCGTGCGGCCGGACCGAGGTCAGTGTCGCTGCATCAAGTCGGAGATCATCTGCGCGAGACCCGTTAAGATCCCGCACAAACAGCGCACCGGTGAGCAGCGGCACGTACACACACACACACACACACACCCACACACACACACACGCACACACGCGCGCGAGCACACTGAAGCGTCGCACTAAGTACTGTCTGTCTGTCTGTCTGTCTGTCTGTCTCTCTCTCTCTCTCTCTCTCTCTCTCTCTCTCTCCCTCTCACTGATCCTTTCTCGGCCTCTGCCCAAACAACAGACGCACGCCTGAACACTGCAACCAAGACTCAGTCTCCCTCACCTGATTTGCTTTGCACATGCGCCACGTTGATCCTGACTCCTCTGCTCCCCCTCGCGGCAGGTTTGTTCCTGCACGTGGGCTACAGTCCGGTGGAGATCAGCCTGCTGGAGAAGAACACCTTCCTAAAGTACAACTACGGCCAGGTGACGGACCGGCTCGCGGACCTCCTCAATGGGGACGCCGCCGAACAGGTGAGCGCGCAGGGTCGGGGTGGAGTGGGCGGGTGGGTGGGTCAGGGTGGATGGGCGAAAAGTGGCTGCGTGCTTGGGTGACACACTGGCTCGCACACCTCAATGGAGACACTGCCAAGCAGGCGAGTAGGTGGAGTGAGTGAGTATGTGGACAGGTGGGTGGATGCAAAAGTGGCTGGGTTGATGTACATGACGGTGGGTGCGGGGTGTTTGGGATGCCTTTAAAGCCGGGTGTGGATGAATGGGTTGTCTGCAGGGTTGGGGAACTGCACCATGATGGCTTTGCCCCAAGGGACCCGGGCCCACCGAACTCCAGAATTTCTCGCCCTGCATGAGTAAGCTTGGTTTTTCAAGAACATGAACACAAATCATGATCCTTTTGCCTCTTGCAGTTTTGCGAGCTGTCGCTCTTCTTCCACGTCGAGGGGAACATCATTTTCCAGATCACCGTCTCCCCGCACAGCGCGTCATCCAATATCAGAGAGGTGCGCACAACCACGGTGTCCAAAATCTGCAACACAGGTTGCCAATGCACGATCAGAGAGACGCACAAAAACACGGGTTTCCGGGGTAGGCAAAGGGTGTTTCTTCGTCCACTTCCATCCACATCGGCATCCAAGGGTCCTTCAAGCAGCAGCAGAGGGTCCGTGGCAGGTCTGGTGTGCGAGGCCCCAAGAAGGACTCGAGCCCAAACTGAAATTTCTTTTCTGTGAGGGTGGTCAACAGTTCTTGTGGGAGAGGAATCCAGACCCGCCCCTGGAGGCTTCAGTTGGGTTGACTGGGCACGTGTTCGTTCTCCCGGCAGGTGTGCGAGACGCCGACCAAGACGCTGAGCTACATGATCAACTCGCGGCACCCGGCCATCACGACGGACGCCGAGCTGTCCGTGCTCAAGGTCGCCGAGATGGAGATGCTGCAGCGCACCCAGCTCGACATGCACAGCGACCACAACACGAGCAACAACCGCAACAAGCTGCACGGCGACCACCGGGGCGGCGGCGGAGGGGGGTGGAGCGACAGCCGGGGCGGGAACCCGTCCATGTCGTCGTCAGCAGGGGGCGACACCTCCTCCTCCTCGAGGTCGTCTTCCTCATCCGCAGCCTCCGCCTCGTTCCAACATGGCGGACACTTGACTCGTTTTTGCCAATCAAACTTTGGCCAAAGCAGTTTACGCCACTTCATCCTGGTGTGTGCTTCTTGGTGTTTGGTTCGCCTGCTGCTGCACTAGCAGAGGGACCGTGGAACTGTGTGAGGCTGTGTTGTGCCTCGTTCACACTGGGTCCGCCACGCGTTGCTCAAAGGGTCCAGGGGCCTGGAAGACAAGGCTCCCGGAACCACCACATCTTCGTGTGGTCCCCGTGAACCTCTGAGGTCAGACAACCGACTGCGGCCAAGGATTGGAAGCCCTCCAGCCTGAGCCTGGATCCATCAGAGCAGCATTTGCGTCAAGTCCCTGCTTTTCCACGTCTGTAGGTGCTGCGTCAGTTCACCAGGGAGACGCTGTCTGACGCATCCAGTGTGAAAAAGGCCCCACTGTACATAAAAACGAAATGCTATAAATTTCTCCGAAACTCCAGGGTTCTGAGTCTTGCAGTTGAAGGCAGCTTGATTGCATGATGGGAAAGGCTGCTCGCAATGGTGAGTTCCACAGGAAAGCTCAACGTAGTCCAACACGCAACACATTTTTGTAGGCAAGGGAACGTTTTCAGTCACACCCGCGCAAGAGGGCTTCGAATGGGTTCACGATGCTACATTTGTTTCAGTACACCCTTACGTTCTTCTGCAGTTCTTGATGTTGTGTGTGCGAACCATGGTGGTGGACGCAGAGACAAGAGATCTCCGGGCTCCCACTCCAATTTTGCGTGGCGAGAGCAACAATTTTTACGAGGATGAATCACTTGTTCTTGGGATTCTTTCAGAGACGATCATGACGAAGCCATTTGACACAGTTTTCAATGTTTTGACCAGAAGGAGCTCAAGTCTTTTGCTACATGGAGTCAGCAGGTATTGTAGTCTGTGACAGTGCACAACGGTTTCATTGCGCAACAACCAGAGTAGTCACAGACATGACAAATCCCAAGAACAAGTGATTCATCCTCGTATTTTTTCACGGCACAGAACCACACTTGGAATTCGCCCCCCCCCCAATGGGGCGGGGCGTTTTCCAAATGTGACTCCGCCTGCCACAAAATTGGAATTCGGCTCCCTCGCCAAAGTCGTCCCTCCCCAACCAAATCCTGGACCCGTCCCCTCGGCGGACCACAGAACAGTTCCTGTCCGTCGTTCCATGGCACTCGCACCTAACTTCGGATTCGTCGATCAGCATTGGTGGGCGCACAATTCTTGTTTGGTGATAACTTCGCACTGAGATTGACCTCAGAAAGGCGCTGCAGCTGCATGTCTCATGCGTGTTGAACATAGATGTACCTACAATCCATTGTACATTATGTACATGCCGAAAATAAACAACTTTGTTGAAAACACGCCGATATTTTCTTTCTGATTCGAGAAAGCAACTTTCCACGCACCAACCCAGCAAGCAAGAGTTCTTTTCTTGGGTTCTGTTCTATTTGCGTCTGATAGTCCGACAGTCAGATTTCTGCAACTCTTGTTGTATCCAGAATTGCACATTTTCATCTGAGAAGACTGGGAAAAGGTCGGACAAGAATCGTATTTTCAGCTAAAATTAGCTTCTGTTCCGAAATTTCACGGATGAAAAAGGAACAGTGTTGCTATGCTGTGCCCTTTTGGAAAACAGGGACACAAGTACTCGCTTGCCAGCTCGATGATGGCCGAAAAACATTTCAAATGTTTCTGGCGGTTTCAAGACTCAATGCAGAAGCTCCACAAACTCATGCATGGAGCACAGTTCCTGTCCCAAACACCAACACTTTTCTTCTGTTTTATACAGTACCCAAATTTGGTCAAAATCAGGAGCTTATTCCCAAACATGGACGGTCCTGAACTTGATAACGGATCATGGTCGTTGCGGCTCGTGCCACAAGTGCATGCTCTGGCAGGATATTGCACTGATTGAACCAAAGGCTGACAGTCACCATCATCGCCACGTGCAGAATGCACGGATTATTTTTCGCCGTCTCATGACACGTGCAGCGCAAACCGCGCGGCGACTCTTTGAACATGCTGAGGGAATTCCGGGTCTGAGGCACCGCAACCTGTTTTCAAAATCGCTCGAGAATGGGGAGTTTAAACAGCGAAACGTCGGATTTCCGACATTCAAACATCAGAACTGCTGTTTTGACATTTGGATTTTTGTTCCTATGTTACTCAAAGATTTTCCAATGTTTTCATTTGGAACCTTCACCAAGTAAAATTCAAATTATGTTCTTCAAATTTATTGCAAAATTAAGTTTTTAGAAAGCCTACTTCACTTGCTTATTATGCTTGCAAAAAAGTACTGTTTTTGAAGTTTGAAGTTTGAGGTTTGAAGTTTGAAGTTCAAATGTCAAAGATCAAAGGTGATGTTTGCTGCCAACGTCGTGTTCAAACTTGCCATTGAGGCTGGGCACACACAGAGCATCACAAGAAGCTTTACTGACCCTCAAGGACGTGCTTTTTGGATTGATTTTTTTGGATTTGTTCTGAACTGCTCTTTCAGAAATGAAAAACAAGTGAAAGGTTGCTGACAAAGAGAGAGAAAGGGAAAGATCAAGTGAACAATAAAATATTTTCTTTGTCAAATTCAATTTTATTCCTTTGTGCCGGGAGAATGTCATTGAGTGTTCACGGCAATCCTAATGACACATCACTGAGGGTCAATTTTTGTGACATGATGCTCTGTGCGCGCCCAGCCTGAGAAGCAGTCGGTTGCTCATGCCCGGGCACATGACACGTGCAGCGCAAACCGCGCGGCGACGCTCTGAACATGTTGAGGGACTTCCGGGTCTGAGGCACTGAAGCGTTCAGCGAGCAGCGAAGCGACAATATCACTCGCCCGATTTGCAGGGGCAGACTGAAAGTCGCGCAAGTTGTTCTGCATTGCAAATATTCCAAGATTTATTGTGACGACTGTACAAAACATTGGTGAAAGCAAAGCACAAAATTCCAGCAGTGAATTCTTCTGAGAACTACGAAAAGCAGAAAACCATGCAAGTTTGTGGAGTATACATGCAACATTTGTAACTCGGAATGCAGAATAGATCAAAACCTACGACCACGAAATGGAATACTTTTTGTGGCGTCTTGAAAAATACTTCGTAAAGCCTGTTTCACACAGGATGCGACGCAACACATTGAAGATGTGCCGCCTGACGCTCCAGCATAGACTCAACTCACTTCGTCAGCTGAACATAGCATTTCGGTGGCAAATAATTATGGAATTCGACATTGTCAGTGGCACAGAGGGCAAAAACAAGGCACCTGATTTCAGCTCTGCTTGCAGAATTGTAAAACGGGCCACACACAAATTCTGTAGAGTCCAATACGACAAGGTGTGTACAAGGTAGAATTCAACCACGATGAGACTGATCATGTTCACGCGGCACGGTGCACGCGACACAGAGGACACGCTTGAGCGCACTGCCATGTAGTGTTTGGTTCCATTCCGATCGGTCACTGCGCGGAATCGCTGAACATGTTGGGTCTCATCGTGGTTGAATTCTACCTCGTACATTCTGATGTCAACAAGCGGTGAACATCTGATCAGTGAATTTGCATTGCTACAAAAGTTGCATTGACTTTGCATTGCACCAACACTGAAAAAATACATGTACCTCATCCAGTGAGTCTTGAACACGACCATGGAACTCGCAGTCGCACACACACACACACACGCACACACTCACACAGACAAACGCACGCGCACACAAGCGTACACGTGCGCGCACATAACACGCACACACACACACGTCCAACAAACTAATAACCTGTACGCATGGTCCCAAAAAACATCAAAAGAACCACAACAGAAAACTAATTGGTCTGCAGCGTTATCTTCAAAACGAAAAGCTCAACGTTCGCGTACACACATACGTACCAACAAAACTTGGTCAGTCAACAAACATTTCTCAATTTCACAAATTCACAGCAAACTGAACGGGAAACGAACACACAAACCAGAAATCTGCCGAAACTGAACTTCTCATGCGCAAACAACAGGTTCAAAACTGTCAACTTTCAATAACAATTTTCGACAGCGGCAGTTTCTGTCTCTGCGATAGCCACCAGATCTACATCAGTGTCCCTGACTGTCCTTACTCAGTTCAAGCTTCCAAAACAAAAGTCTTCATGGCGCTGACGACCTGCTGCCATGGTTACGACATGAGGGGCTCTTCATCGTAGAACCTGCTGGGCTGACAGTCTACGAACGGAGACTCTTCGGGCGGGAGGTGTCCGTTGGGATAGCAATGCGAGGGGCGACGGAACTCGACTTTGATTTGCACCTGCAAAAGCGATCAAATCAGTGTGTCACTTTTTGTTGGCAAGGACTCACACGCGCGGACACGTAGGTAAATGCAGCTCCCACCTGGGCAAGGCCAATCGCGCACTCACGCAAACACACACACACACCAGTTCATTTCATCTTTCATCCCAGCTCTCACCCCGGGAGGGGTGATCACACGCACACAGGCAGATACCCACGAGTTTCAAACACACACACACACACACACACGCACGCACGCACCACTCCAGTCCATTCCAGCTCAGCAGCTCTCACCTTGGGAGGGACGAGGTCGTACTTCAGGAACTCGGTGGCGAAGGTGACGAAGAAGAGGCCCTGGGTGAAACACATGACCCATTCGGAGATGGCGCCCGCCAGATGGAGCGCGAAGCCCTGCGCGAAAAAAGACGTTCTCATCAATAAAACTTTCTTTAGCAGGCCGTGCGACTCCCCCCCCCGACCCCAAGACGAAACGAAACCTGCAAACATATTGAACTGAGTATGTCACTCATCCAGAGCCACGGAGTTGTCAGCAGATGTGCAGCCGAGACACAGACGCAAATGTGACAGAATCAGACTGACAGAATGACGCTCGGGTGCGAAGCAAATCCTGGCAAATCCAACGACAAGGCACCGACCTGAACCTCAAGGGTAACTATGTGCAACCTCCATCACTTCTGGTTCAAAACCTTCAGACTTTTCACACACATGTCAATCTTTCTACATGTGAATGAAGTAGGGCCTGCAGGCACTCAAAACAGCACTGCCATCTTCCCTTCCAATGTCGTCTCCTTTCTCTCTCCCCTCCCGAACCCGGACCCGCTGCAGCGACCTACACCGTTCCCGGGCCTCCACTTGAGGTCGTCTCCGGTGAACCGCTTTAGAGCCTAATGACCGGTCACCAGTCCTGAGGGGAGCTGGTCAAGGAGAAACGCATTCGAATGCCGAAGAGATCGCAGGTCATACGTGCCTTGGGTTAACACGGGTTTTCAATCAAGACCCTTACAGTTCTACAGAAGTTTTCTGGAATCACGGGCAGCCAGACTCTGGTTCATTTGTGACTCATCTTGACAAGTCTCCCTGTCTTACCTCTTGCGTCGCACCCCGAGTTTTTGCACCACCAGACGCACAATGTTTCGCTTCAAACGAAATGCACGTACTCACCCCGTCCTTCTCACTCCAGTGTCGCGGGTCGTCCCCGTGAAAGTAATATTTGGAGAGGAAATCACACACGTAGGCTCCGGGGAATCAAGGAGCTTACAGCCGAGCTCTACTGTCTCTCACAACATGAAAGGGAAGACGCCCTTCACCATTACGTTTTCAGGTGGAATCGTGGTTTCACTTGAATTGGCTTTGAGGGCCAAGCGCAAAAAAACTACTTGGACTTATCATTGGTTAGAATCAATGAGCAAACGTCTGTTTCTCTTGGCAAAGGTAAGGCAGGTGAAGGTTCGGTTGTATCTTGCGGGAAACAATTTGTGAAAATGGAAGGAATGGTTGAGTGTGTTTTCTTTTTCGGGAAAATAAACTATTTCGTTGCAAGGTGCTGCAAATGCACCCCGTCCATCCCCAGCCCTCTCCCAACTCCTGGGCCCCTTCCCCCAACCCCATACCTGCTCCAAGCCCTGTCCCCGAATCCTGCCTCCAATCCCCGACCCCCCCCCCCTCCCCAGCACCCGACCTCGGCGGTCCCTGTCCCCGAAGCCCCTGCCTCACACCCTGATCCTGATTCTCAGTTTCCAGCAAGGATACTGGAGACGAGCGTCGCGGCGCCGACGATACTGAGCGCGAGACGCACCACCGCGAGTCGCGTCGAGATCTCGGCGGGCGCCAGGCGGAAGGAGAGCAGCGTCTGCAGCCAGCAGTACGCGTTCCCGAACACGAAGCCTCCGATGGCGCCCACCAGGTGCACGTCGTGCGCCTCCGTCTCCTGGGGGAAGAGCAGGAAACTACGAGTCACGAAGAAGCCAACACACCCGCAGAATTTGAAGGGGGATTCGGAGACAATGGTGGGTGTGGCGGAGGTCAGCAACTGACCTGACGCAGGGTCAGACAGACGGAGGGCGATGTGCACATTCAACGTTGAAACTTGAACGGATCCTTCATGTCTGGCCCGAAATATGTCTGACGTCGCAATCAGTGTTCATCATTCACAAACAGGCACTCAGCGAGCGGTGTGTGCAGAATTTGGGCAAAGGAGGCCTGACCCACAGGCTTGAACTTTGGAAAACAAAACGGCAAAGACTTTTGTGCACGTGGCGCAAAGTCGCGGAAAAATATTTTCTGTCGGGCATTGGACCTGGGAGCCCGTCGCTCCCGTTTGGATCCGTCCCTAATGCAACTCGAACCAACCTGGAAATTGGCGACGATGCTGATACCCAGAGCCGAGACACCTCCGACCCAGAAAGCGGACTTGCTGATCCTCTCGACAGAATCGAACTCCGCCGTCTGCTGGTAGCGAACGTACACGTTGCAGAACACTGAAATGCAACCAGATTCTACAGGTTTACTTCTTGCAACAACCTGAAAACAACCGAACAATCTTGTATGTGGGCCTTCTGATCAGACAGCATTTTGCGCCCATGTCCAGACACACAGGTGCACCTCACCAAGCAAGGCAATGATGTTGAGTAACTGGCTGAAGATGCAGCTCTCTGGAGGCTCAGTGCCAGTGTCACTGAAACGGAACAGTGATTGTGTATTGACGGGGACAGTGACAGACAAGAACGATTTGAGCTTGCCTCCCCCTTTGAAGTTCATTGATCCATTTGGATGAAAACGAGGGGGGTCCAAGTTCTGGCGACCCTCAACATGTAAATATCAGGTTGATCGTCCGCGTCCACAAAAGAGCGCACAAAGGCGTCCAAATTTCGAAAAAAGGTGATACAACATGCTTTGTGCAACCGCCAGAACTTTGGATTGCCCTCGTACCTGTGAACACAACGTTGCAGCGACTGGTTCGATGTTGGAGATGGCAATTGCGTGGACACGTGAAGACAGAGAACAGAGCTCTTTGTTTGTCCATCAAACAAACTTGTGTAACAAACCTGATGTAGGGGAACCCAGGCTCCACGTGGTTCTTCAGAACAGCAATTGCGTACCTGTATAAAATGTTCACGCGGCTGATCAACAACGCTGCTGAAATTCATCTGCACGACGTACGACGTACGAGGATCTAACAACATATTCTGGCACTCTGCATGTTCAGCGGCGAAGTCACTTGGCCAGTCTGCACTGAGGCGGACAAAAGAATCAGCTAGTCAGATATTGTCTCA
>JAAUXT010134222.1_pt1 | contig 10782 bp, 11 predicted proteins | sample 7278171 | NCBI WGS metagenome assembly JAAUXT01 (sample SAMN14350112, study PRJNA611818) | marine sediment metagenome | isolation source: surface marine sediment (1.8m) | place: French Polynesia: Moorea | collected 2018-08 | reverse complement strand
TGTTCCATTTGCATGTGTGCTAAATGAGTTCCCAAATTGTGAATGTTGAGTGAAAAAGTAAGAATTTTTGACAAAACAAAGTGAGTGAAATCAGAGTGAGCGAAATCAGAATTTCCTCAAATCACCGTGAGCTCCATGGAGCTATTTTTTGCACAAGCAACTTGGGTTCGACCCAAACTTCATTTGAGACGATTGTGGTGGATGTTGGTTGTTACTCAACACTGAACCCAAAGTGGAAAGCCGTGTTTGTTCCACCGATTGTCACAACAGATCCGGATTTAATTTGTCTGCTTCGGAATGGCAACTCTTCACCGATTTGCGCTGCAATGTCAGGTTCCTGGAACACAGGTGACGCCTGTCACAACGGACCATTCCACTCGACGTCCTCTTTCTCTTGACAGCAGTACCAACGTCAGAGCTTTCGAACTCCACACGAGTACAAGAAAGCACAACCAACAAGATGGGCAAACCTGATTCGAAAGACTCCGTCCCTTCATCATCTGTGTCGAGGGATTCTCAAGACACCAGTGACTTCCCGTGGTCGCATCAAGCCTCAGACTTATTGGGTGATTCTTTGTTCGTGCAGCAGCTTTTTCTGCATCTTCGGCCCCGACATCTGTCACAATATTGAATTTGGCCTGATTTATGTTCTCGGCGTCGCTGTACCACTGCGCACCGTTGCCGGTGGCCCGAAAATCAAAGCTGGTTGGGATTCACTTCGTGTTTCCTCAAGTGAAATTTTGGACAGACATAATTTCTTTTGACTGCAACATGAAAAGCAATTTTGGACAATGGGCCAGCAACATGCCACACGAGAGAGGAAACTTCGATTCCTTAAAAAGTCCGCGAACATTTCAGACCGTTCAGGAATTTTCGACGTTCCCACATCCTCGTTCCCACATCGTGCAGGTTTTGGTCTCTGTTCGCAGGATGAATGAATTCACTTTGGTATTTGTCAAACTTCGACGTCACAAATGTCCGACAGCACAAATGAGAACATGTTTTGTTGTCCACGGAAATGAACCGCACATCCACAGTGCATCAAGACGGAGGTGCACACAGCGAGGTTCCCTGTGTGGAATCAGTGCAGCAAACATGTTACCATAGATCGATCCAATAACTGTGCACTGGAGAGATGTGATCGTCTTCTGGAAAAAAAGAATGTAAAAACCGGAAGAAAAAGCACTTTGTCCTTGGTTCCATTCTCTTTTTCTGTTCAGAGGATCCATGTGGGCTGTGAATTTGAACAAAAGGACAGTTGGGGCAGCCTTGAACATGGAACAATCAACTCAACCTTCAACCACAAACGGTTCAAAACAATCTGCACTTTTTTACTTTGCGGCAAGTGATCTCTCATTTGAACACAACGGACGCAGGTCTTCATCTGGAGCCAGGGTACTTGCGGTGCAGCGGTGCAGTCCCGCTCTTTTTGACGCACACGGACATTTGCTTCTGCTAACCAAGGCAAAAACTTTTTGGTTTATTCTTGTCAGTGTACCAAATGAAGAACATCCACGAGGACGATCCCAGCAGCCTTGTCCTTGCCATGGGACACAAACGGAAGGACAGACGTGACCTCATGCCGTGTCAGAAAGAAACAAGCTGTTCACTGTCTATACTCACTGTTTTCACAGCCTACAGTCTCAAAGCAGTGAAAGTGAAAACAATGGGCGTGTTTGGAAACGCACGAAAGAGGTGGCCTTTGCAGGACTCGGGGCCACAGACAACACAAACACATCCACTGAAAAGCGAGCCCGTTAGCACGTAAGATGCCACAGCGGATTGGAGATGACATTAGAGAGGTTTCGATGCACAACGCCGCGTCATTTGCGATGGGTTAAACACACGCCCGGCCCCATTTCACGTGCCAAAAAACGTCCCAAAAAACGTGGGGATAGACCTTTTAAAAGTCAATTTTTATCATGTTTGACACCAAGGTTTGTTCTGAGATTTGCCATGTATTTGAAGAAAGAGTCAATTTTGGAATTTGTGTCAAAAAAAGTTGACTTTAGTGGCCAGTTTTCTCCTGAAACAACCACGGAAATGACATACGTGGCAATGTGAGTTGCCACGTAAAAATGTGGCCTCAGACCTCCGCGCGGACGTGTTGCATCGAAAACTCTCTATTGTTCTTCACTTTGCCTGCGAGGCCCAGCCTAATCCTGTGCAGCTCCGTGGAAAGTTCAGCTGCAGGACAGGAGGTTGCACGCGACAAGTCTGGCAACATACGTATCGTGCACACAAAAGGACTCTGCCTTCTGTTGACAACGATGCAAAGAAAACAAAGTGCGAACAACATTCCACTTGACATCAATGGTCATTTTCCTGAAGTCAATGAAACTGGCAGCGCACATGCAACACGTCCCCTGAAAGTGGCCATCCAAACGAGTCCACACCGCGTCAGATCCGTACCAATTTGGAAAATGAAATTCACACAAATCATAGGGCTCCAAATTGAATTCCACTAAACGCCTTGGCCGGGCCTGAGCTTTTCCATTTACCCAAGCACTCAGGAAACTACATCTTCTGTGTGGACATGTAGGACTCAATCAATAAGCCTCCCTCTAAGCACCTCAAAGAACCGAATCCTTGCCTTGAGACCCAACTACATTACCACTGGATTTTATCAGCCTTGCAATGATTTGTGCAATAAAAACTCCATGAAAATGGAAAAAAGGTGCTTCGTACACGCAACATGGCCAGATGCAACGCTGAAACAGCCAGTTTCATCAATGAAACACGACGGGCTTTGCATGATCGCAATTTTACTTCGTTGTTTCTTCCGCCGCGTTGCGATGGATCTGATCTCTGTTTCCTTGTCACTGAACTGTTCGACGCTTCACGCCTTCTTGGCACAAGTGAGCTCATTCCTCGAACACGCACCGTCTTCTGCAGCGTCCTGCAGTTGTATCTCCGTTCAAACACTGCCTAGACTCATCAACTCTGGATGGCAGTTGACAATGCTGTGCGTTGTGGGCGGTATTGATTCCATGTCTTCTTATTGTAAAAACCAACACATCACACAGCGGTGGTAAGAAGACATCCTTCCAACAGGCATGTCTTCTCACGCAGATGCTCAAGTTTCACACCAAGTCGTCCCTTCATCACAGTGGCGAAAGGCCCAGGAACACCACAGACAGAAGTACGAGGTACACGCTCTCCTTCGTCTGTTCCTTCGCACAGGGACCCGTGGAGAGGATGCTCGTCAAGACTTCTGACGAAACCTTCACTTCAACAAAGCACAAGCTGGCGAGGATGGGTAGAATTTCCTCTGTACCCACACAATGACTGTTTCTGCACCTTTCTAATGAAGTCAGAACCTCGACGAAGTTCCTCCTTGTTGCGCAAATCTGGTTAGCAAAACGGCCCGAGGCTCGAAATCAAGTTAGCTGCCCCACACACGCCTGAAATCTGATTATTATGGGCTGAGAACGCAGGTCAGTGGACAATTGGGCAGAGACAGAAATCAGAGTTCGCCGAGCACCGTCAGATTGACTCGAGTTCCTCCCATGCACTGCGTGACTTGTTCAATCAACGCGTGGATTCTTATCAGGAAGAACACGAGTCTCCAATGACCGTTTGCGAAAAGATAGCAGCAGATTCGTATGCCCCCCCCCCCTCGTTCAATTCGCAAAGATGCTTCAGATAAGTTTCCTTTCTTGTGCAACACCAAACGCCCGTACATGGAGGGACTTTTGGCCAGTTTTACCTGGTTCCAATGGCAGTGGGGAAGCCATTCCACCTTTGCGGCCACTTTGCAGCCCAGCAGCGAACTGCGTTCACTGTGCATTGTCTGTTAAAAGCACCTGTGCATGATGGGCAGCTCTTTCTGTGTGACCTAGTTTCCTGTTCGCATCACCGGGGAACTGTCGAGGAGCTTTTGAGTCACAGTGATGAGCAGACATCACATGTAGTGAGCTCAAAATGTCAACCCATCAAATTATGGTGCATGCGACGATGATTCACGTTGCTTGTGTGGACGTGAATCAGTTCCATGCCTGTTCGTTTGTGCCAATATGTATTTAGGGTCGAGAGTTACTTGCAACCCGACGAATAGATTCGAATTTCAACCAGGAAACTCGAAACAGGATCATTCAACATGCGAGATCGCCCTTGTCACAAGGGACCCGATGAAGAAATTCACGGCCTGCGTCTTTCAGATTACAGGAGTTCATTTCCGTTCGGAGCAGGACCTGGAAGTCCTTTGTCCATTGTCCGCGGACGAGATCCTCCCACAAGACACCCGTCTGTCAGCTGCTTCTCCCAGTTATTCTGCTTCTCGACTCGCTCCGCGAACGGAAGAATAGCAAGCCCAAATCTGTCACCGAGAGGTGACTTAAGTGTTGATGGTGAACCTCACAAAGCCGTGATTGCATGCCACCAGGAACACACACACATACACACACACACACACACACACACACACACACACACACACACACACACACACACGGAAAAGGTTTATCATGGAAGCTTGATGAAACATTTTTGCAAACTCCAACGAACAATCTAAAATGAAGACTGTGCATGACACACCGAGAAAACACGCTTGGCGAAGCAGTGAGGCACCCAGGTGTCACAGGAAGGGCAGGCTTTGAAAAAAGGTGAATCCTGCCTTACACCTTTTTGCGATAAAAGCACAACTGGTTTGCTCTTTTCACGTGAACTTCTTTTTGAAATCGCGGCAGGGTCGGATCTGGATCCTGGTCACAACCGGGTTGCATCCGCTCTCCAATCCTGTTTTCGCCAGACTGACAAGCGTGCACAACTCTTTTCCAAAATGAGCTGCCAAGAGCACCACACTTGTTTGGGTGTACTCGTGCAGTTACAATGTTCAGCAGCCTTTTCCTTGTCAAGGGGGCACCAGTGTTGGTAATTCAATGTCTGCAAACGAATAGCAACGGACAATGCACACGCCGCGCGCCACCGTGGCAAAGTGGGCCGTGTATCACCGAACATTGATGTGCAAGATTCCTTACTGCTGTTGTCTTGTTTCTATTGTCTGAAAGTTGTTGTTCTGCGGGCGAAAGGTAGAAACGCCTGAGTACAGTCCCCAAGCAACACCAACATCTTCACAACACTGAGGCAAGGGCTTCAAGTTCTTTCACTAAACAAAGAAGCTTCTTGACAGAGTCAATGCTTGAGGAGCTTCTAACCCTGATGAATCATGGATTAGCTGCTGTCACAAGAGCTTGAGCAAATACCTTGATGGGCTTTGCACGAATAGAGTCCACTCGCATCTGACTGGGCCGGGAATGTAAGATGAACAGCTCAATGCAAGTCATCTGTGAACACAAGCCGGCCACGCGAAACACATCACTCCAGCCTATGAAAGGTGGCTGTTTGACGACGAATATTTCTGAATCAATGCAGGCAGCAGCAAAGAACAGACCTGGTACTGCGACCAAGCACCTGAACATTGCTGCTGTCAAATCCTGTGTTTCCAACGAAAAACTGCCCTGAGCACCACACTGTTGGCCTTTTGTGTCTTTCGCATCTGACACAGTGGAAACAACTATCCGCAGGCACAACATCTATTTCCTGTGTGCACCGCAGCAGAAGGACCAGAGGGACCTCTCGGATCAGTGAAGCAATGATACATGCAGCTTCGTGCGAGAAAATGAACTGCCTTTGATAAAAACAAACTGCACCAACAACCATCTTTGGCAGCTCGTGAAAATAAAGCGAGAGAGCCCGTGGCAGGCAAGCTGACTGCGGCTCCTGAATAAGGCAAAAAGCCGTTGGGCGACAGCTCAAGCAATGCGGCTATTGAGGAGGCGCTTGAGTGTAATTGGCCCTGGGGACGGAGGTACAGCACGCAATCAGAGCCGCGCGCTAATTGCTTCACTTTCGGCTGCGTGAGGCTGGATCCCTCAAACACGAGCCCCGATCACTGAAGTCACACAGTCGCCAAGTCACACAATCTCGTGATACAGAACCAGGATCAGTGTGCATTTTGTTCTCGTATAAAAGTACGACACCCGCTCCACCACAGGAAAGCAGGACGATTCGTACTCTCAAGTCTTGCGGTTGTTTGGGTGCCTTTGTTCGTCACGACATAACGTGCAGTCTGTCCTGACTTTCTGGGCCAGTCCCGTTCCATGGTATCCGTGAGTGTTGTTTTCAAAACGTCAAGCAATTCAGACAAACTTTTCTGCAAAAGCGTCCCTCATCCAATCAGGTTTCCCGTCAGGTACAGCCAAATAGATTAAAGCTGAACATGATCCCGATGGTGAACAAATACAATTTACTCGCCCAGTCAGGGCCTGCCTGCTCCAAACGACGTGGTAATTTAGAAGCCTCCGTCGAGGAGTATGATAGCAGTTTAAATCCCGTCTTCATCAGCAGAGAGACCAGCGCTGCATATCTGTCGGAACTGAATTGGGTTCTGATGAGCAAAGCTATTTGATCCGCAGCCTCTTTTGGATTGAGCATGTTGGACGTCTCGCTGCTCTCGTTGCCTGTTCCTCCACAATCACTGGTCCTGCAGGACGCGCCAATGGCCGGTCACACATTGTTCGCCTGCACAAACGATGTACTCTTTGTGAACGAACAGCCAGGCACTTCAATTTGCGGAAGACCCATTCACAGAAACAAAATTGGACCTGTCTGCATGAACCAGGTGAAAAGCTAACCAACATGACCCGTGCTTCTACTTTGGCATGCGAGTTGCGTGTCAGGAAAAAATGCAGCTCAGCGTTGGAAAATGAGGAGCCTGTGAACGGAAAGCTAATTGCGCTTTCGTGCTGTGGGCAACAACCTGGATGTCCCTATGCATGGGAAACTATGATGACAAACAGTGTAAGTGGACTATCTACACCGTACTTGGACCACATTACAAGCCCAGATCTGACTGCATTGCCACTGGGAATTTATAGGTTCCCTGGGATCTGTGCAATAAACTTGGTCATGAAAATGGAAATTGGTGGTGGAAATGTGCTGAGATAGCAGTGTAACTGGAGAGCAGGCCAGCACAGGGGAATCTGTGATGTCTGTGTTGGGTATGGATCATCTCAGAAGGAAAAGGATTTCTCTTTTCTGTACCTCCCCACGTTCTTCTCTTCAGGTACGATTCATGGTGCAGCAGCAGAAGGCTGAGTCTTCTGAACATGTCGGCAAACATTTTCACTCTTTATCGTGCACGTTTTGACAAGAGAGAGCTTGAGTCTGGGATGATGTTCACAACTTTTGAAGTCAGACAAATCTGACATGAAGTTATCTTGGTCGGTCTCTCCAAAAATCGTTTTCTTTTCTGAATTTGGATGAAGGTCTGTTCAACACTTTTTGCCGTTGTTCCCACTCACAGTTTCAAATATGAATGCGAACCATGTCTGGTGGAATTGATTTTGAGCAAATTATTCGAATGGGACAATCTTGAAAGCAATGGAGCGCGAATAAAGCTGATTGATACGACTCGTATTTTGATGTGTAGGCCACAAAATGAATATTTCCGGTGTCATCTGCTGTCAAATGCAGCTTGTGTCCAGCACAACATTGAAAGGAGCATTCAGTCAACAGAACAGCATTAACCCACAGACCTCAGCAACGCCAACCGAAAAGGGCTGCACCTCTGTAATTGAACCAATACAAAACAGAAGCGTCGAAGCTGGATCCCCAGCCGAATCTGGTCAATTTCGATTGGCGCTTCGTGACGCCTGCGGTATGCTGAAAATCACTGCTGCCATTCTCGTATGTTTCGTTCATCGTCAAGGAGAAAACGTCTCACAATGACAGTCTGCAGCAAAGTCTGCAAACAAAACGATTTGTCTGCCCAGGACTTCAGTTCTCCCACAGAATTGTCTGAGTTAAAATGTCTGCAGCAACACAGTTTGATACCCTGCCCTAGAAATCACTGGGACAAAATTTCCTTTCAAGGAAATGAATTTGGAAAAAGCGTGGAGATCATAGGCAGTGTGTAACCATGATTGCCCAGATGCAGCTTTCAAAGGAGAACAACCTCACAGCAGATTAGTGTGCCGCGGAGAAACACACTCAGAGCAAAGAATGACATCCCCTCTCCTCCCACTCCAGGGACCTTTGCCCCAAATGGCAGCTCCTGGCAAATTGCTCAGGAATTGAATGACAGGCTTTGTGCAAATAGAGCTGTTAGTTTGAAAGCATCCAGCAATTTCAAAGCGCATAGAAATTTTGTGGGCGTCTGGATTTGTCTCATCAACCTGGAAACATGAAGAAGACATGGAAAAGGAGTTCCGTGCTGTCTCACAGGAACATTGCTTATCTTGCAGCCTGCGTCAGACTGGGAGGCAGGATCCATTTGTCGTGCAGGAAACAAAGCACAGTACGCATCTCTCCCCAAAAGCAGATTCCATATCAGATTTATATCCCATCAAGCAGACTGGTCATGCATGAAACAGAGTTGAATGCAGAAACCCCAGCATCAGTGCAATTCATAAATGTCTCTTCATGCAGGACTGTTGTCATTTTCGGAGAGGATTGACTGGCACACACGCAAGCATCGAGCCACTGGACATGGATGTGACAGGGATATAACAGGATTTAGCGTCAGATAGAAGCCCTGCGCAGACAGCGATGCAGCATGTGGTCAAGTCACAGCGAGGCAGGTTGTATAACAATTGTTTGCTCAGTTTGGAATTGTTACCCGAGGAGCTCAGCATGAACAGGACTTGCAATCTGTCGAATGTCGAAAACATAGTTTTCAGAAAGACCCTTGATTTTTCTTCTCATTCACAATATGTTGCCACCATACAACGACCCGTACGTACCACTTGAAGGAAACGAACAATCCCAGGCAAAGTCTTCAGGTACTTGTCATCGCAGCGCACGATGAGCACAGTCTCGGGCTCCTTCTTGGGCTTCGGCTGCAGGTGGGTCTCGTCCTCTCCCGGCTGCTCCGCCGTGTTGCCGCCCACTCCGCCCCGCAGCGGGATGGGGCCGCCGCCCGGCGGCACGATCGGGGTGTGGCACACGCTGCCGCTGGGCGTCAGCGTCACCGTTTCGTTGTTGACGGGCACCATGGGTACGGACGAATCGCCCACCACGTCCACTTCCTCTTCGTCGTCGTCGCCCGCCTCGCCCACTCCGCCCGGGCCCCGCAGGTTGGTCGTCTCCGTCGCCTCGCACTCATCCGCCATGCGCAGCATCGCGACCGCTGCAAAGACTCGTCCAGGTCTTTCAACGGATTTCGTTGGACTTCTCTTCTCGGAGAGAAGACAACTTGCAGGTGTCTTTCACAGCAGGTGACAGAATTGTTCTCATTTCCGTCAGCAGAAAATGTCACTTGTGATGAGCGTCGGTCTTTGGAGGTGTTTGTGGGAAGCCAATCAATCTGTTGATGCTGAGTTAGAAATGCCAGATTTCTCGACCTTCATCTGGATCCGTCTTCATTGACATGCGGTTGGAGACCTTTTCACACAGCACATGTAGATCCACCTGTTTGTCAGCTCCCTCCGAGATCGCTTTGTTCCAACCGCTCTCTGTATGAAATTTCAATGAGTAAAGTTGTCATCAGTGTCCGGCATTGATTGACAGCACTTCAGATGCAAACGAATCGAAAATCCAGATAAGCAGAAATCAGGTCTGCCATTTGCCGTCTGCAAAGCTCCTTCCTCGAGACAAGAGCAATATCTTATCACCCAAACTCAGTTTGTTTTTTGCTGTCTTCGAAACGCATCCCAATTCGACAACGACCGCACAACATCTCTTGGACAGACTGTCAAATTTCCTGCCACACAAAAAGTGCAGCTGCAAAGGGGTCCCTCCATGCAGCTTCACGATTCATCACGACTCCACTTGATGTGACAAATCTTCACCATTTCACTGTGGAATCTGCTCATTTATCTTCCTGTGGGCCGCAGCCATTCAGAAAGTGAGGCGTTCGGTCTCTGTATTGAGAAATAATTGCAGGCGCAGCTTCACCGAGACAGCAACACTTGTGCAAAACGCAGCTGCATTTGGCGCCACCGGATGAAAGCCCCACATAGCAATAAAAATACATCGCATTTCAGAAAGAAAGCTTATTTTTGTTCAAGTGTCAATTCTTTTTGATGCAAAAAATAACACATTTTGCGTGAATTGATATGCATGTCGCAAATGGAGCAATTTTCTTCTACTTTTCTGCCATGTTGTATGAGGCACGTTCACATGACATCCAAGATGGCGTCCAAATAATTTCTGCGGTTCATTTTGCAAGAAATTTGTTGAAGTACTGCAAATAAGGAATCATGACGGACAAGGACTACGCGCCTTTGAGCACTTCATGTGTGAGGGCTCTGAATGACAAACTTTATGAGAAGAGGAAGGTTGCAGCATTGGAAATTGAGAGGTGAGAATATCGGGGGGGGGGTCGGGGGGGGGGGTTCCCAAACCGGTCCAACTTGACATTTGGACTCCTTTGATCGCCCATGTTCATTCAATTTGACGTTACGCATCTTGATCACAATTTCAGGTCGACTTAAAATGAACACTAGAGATGTCTGAACAGCACATCTGAAGCACTGGGAAGTGAGAGAACTCTTTGCAGCTGGAGAAAACTTCTCTGCTCAGTGGCTCACCCACCAGGGAACATTTGAGTTCGCAGTGCACCGAGCTTGTTGGCCCGAAATGGCTTTGCGTCTGGGAGACCTAAGAGTAACACTGGGGCTCTGTCGACAATGCGACAATTGCGACAATGGTTACAATTTTCAATGCTCACGGAAACCACACGTCTTCATTTTTAAGCGTGTGGTCGCCCGGAGGGCCGTGTACCACACGCTTAATGTAATCACTATCAGTCTGTATATCCGTCCGTCTGTATGTGTAAAG
>JAAUXT010077756.1_pt1 | contig 10783 bp, 10 predicted proteins | sample 7278171 | NCBI WGS metagenome assembly JAAUXT01 (sample SAMN14350112, study PRJNA611818) | marine sediment metagenome | isolation source: surface marine sediment (1.8m) | place: French Polynesia: Moorea | collected 2018-08 | reverse complement strand
ATCTCAGGAGAGACTGTCCATGAGGGCAGGAACCTCCATATTTATTGACCTCATTCCAATCACGCCATATGGTGAGTGGTGGTTCTAACTTTTACAGCTAGTGTGTCACACCACACTCCTCCCCTGGTATGGGGTGTTTGCAACAACAATTTTTAATATTCTGAATATTTTTACAATAATTAATTGGATAGAAAATAGATGGAAAATAGCACAATATCACTATTTTGCTGGCTTAGCCTGCATTCCTCCCCTCCCACGGGGGTATCACGTGACTGGTTTTTCCTCACTTGAAAAACAAAATGGTGGGCATTCAACCACGTACAATTTCTTTGGATGAGATTGAACTTTCATCATTTTTGAGACAGAATATTATCAGGAAAATATGTGAAGAAAGTGTCAGACAAAACCATGCAAGGAATGACCCTCGTGTTATCAAGGCAGTTTGTGATTTTTTCAACTTGGGGCCTTCCTCCCACCATGTGTTTGAAACACTCGTCCAACAGCTGGCGAATTCCTTTTGAAGGTGAGTTTCGTGGTTCTGGGTTCATGTCACCCCACAGCTTCTTGTTCATCCTTCAGCTGTTTCCGAGACCCCCCCCCCCCCAACCTAAACAGTTGAGTGAGGGTGAACCAGCGTTTCAGGTCCATCCAAGCCTGAAGGGGGCGTGCAGATAAGGTTGACAAAGTGGCAGAAAAGTGAGTTCCTTTGGCCAGTGAAGGAAGTATCAAGCTCACCGTGGCATGGTGGAGAAAACTGGTGGGCGATAAATCAGGTTTCAAAGCAACAGTGTCATCTTTCGAGCTCAAAACCACAAGCCCAGGATGAAATGGCAAACGAAATCGTACTGCTAGTTCAGTTTGTGCACAACTCTGCTGAGGAATCTGCAAAGGAAGAAACACAGCCTTCGCTTACCGTCAGAAACCGCCATCCTTCTGTCTGCCTTTTGGAGTCTTGACGTTTCAGATGGCAGCATTGCAGGCCATTTTGTCACCCTAAATTGTTGTTAATTCGGGAATAGCACCACAAAGTCGCTTATAAAAATTATTTTTTGAATGTACTAACTGTTGTTGAATTGCATTTTTGTTGTTTTTGGAGAGAATTTCTGGCTTCGGCTTCGGTGACGTAGCGCGGAAATAGCCGAAGCCGACAGATCTAAAATGGCCGACGAGGAGTCCTTGGAAAATAGCCCATCCTTGTTTTTGGGCAAATCTTGGTCCGAATGGGCCAGTAAAGTCGAAGGTTAGAACAAAACTCCGCTCCTCACATCTTTATTTGTCATTTTACACCTCGTTATAGGCTAGTTCCTCTTCCTGAAGGCAACTTTGAGGCGCTTGAAAATGGCTTCCCACATAAGAATCCACATCCAAACAACACACTTTTTCAAAATGTGATGGTTCCTGCTCTTGCACGGTTTCCTATTGTGCATGCAAAAGGCAACACGTATGTTTGGCATTGAAAAATAGAGTTGTCGAGAAGCACAACAGAATGTTACGGCTTCAGGAAGCGGAACTGTCAGTGGAATTTTTCACAAAAGCGAAAGGAATTCACGAGTTCCAAATGCATGGATTCAGATCAACATGCACAATGATTTCCGTTTCAGATGAAGATGAGTTGAAGAGATCAAAACACGGCAGTGGCCACGCCGAGTCGTTGAAACTAAAACGTGATGGTATGTATTTGCTGGTTTTTCAACACTTCTGTTTTGAGCACAGATAACTCGTGGAGGTCCAGGAAAGCCACGAACTGTCAACAGTTGTTGCGAAGTGTTGCACGTTGTTTATCCAAACGAAGGATGAGACAGTTTGAACGTGATAACGTTCAAACAAGGGTACACCAGTAAATTCGGTTCGGCGTCACGAAGTATGTTTCACGAAGGCTCAATGAATTTCTTTTGCTGTCTTTTCTGAACGAATCGTTCAAACACGTTTTTTCTCTGAAACCGAGGTTTCATTCCTACTCACGAGAAACGTGAGAATCTAGCGTTCCGTTTGCATTGAGTTTTGTTTTCTTGCTTTGCAGACATGCCACTGTTCGGCCTGTGCCCAGCGCAGGATGAATTCTACCTCGTTGTTTGCGAGACTTGCAAGCAAGTCGTGAAACCTCAGGCTCTGCTGCGGCACATGGGTACGCACCATTTTCTTTCAGAAACATAAGTTGTGAGTGCCACTCTTTCCGGTGGCACTGGCTGTGGCTGAGCCAGGTTGATTGGCAATATCACCGTGTGAATGGGTGTGCATCCAGCAAGTGTGAAACAAAGACCTTGTCCTGGCTCTGCTGTTTCGTGTGTGTTCAAATTGAGTCTTGTTTGATAGGAGTTTTGTTTCTGCGTGAGAGTCTTTTTGCTAAAGACTGTTTTTTGTTTTGAGCAGAGGTGCGTCATGGGAAGCGTTCACCTCGGCGCCGAAAGACGAGCAGCACATCATCGACGAATCTCTCGCCAACCTTGAGGTCGCCAGCTCGCCTCACGTCTCCGACGCGAGACGAGCGACGAGCGCACTCGGGCATCAGATCAGCACGGCATGACGCCCACGGCAAAACACCGCCTGACGAAGGAGGAGGTGGTGGTGGTGGGAGTAAACGTGGTCTGGAGCTCCTCAAGTCTCCCGGCACGAAGCTTCATGCCTTATCGAATGCAGTTCTGTCGTCCCTGTCGACCGACAAGCAGCTGCAAAACCACACGATGCCTGTTGTGAAAATGGAACGACTTCCACCGACCATGTCTGCCAAGAATAACGCACCCACACTGCATATACCTTCCCACTCTTCCAGTAATCATAAGCCTGCACACAGCAGTGCCACGGCTATCAATGGGAGTAAGTCAAGCCGAAGCAGTTCAAGAGACAAAAGCAGGGGGCTTTCTTCTTCGTCTTCGCACTTGAGTTACGATCTTACGGCATACAGTTCAAAACAGGAAAAGCTTGAAACCAATGACACCGCTGAATTGGCAGACAAACTGCCAGAGTCGAGCAAAAGCAGCGTGGACAAGTCTGATGTGTCCAGACTCACAGATGACGACGAAGACGGATATTCGTTGTCTGCATTGCAAGCCAAGTTGAAGTCGGAATCTAGTTCGCAGTTATCCAAAGCAGACGCAACCTTGGACAGCAACAGCAAAAGTCTGAACGACATCGATGGAAGACACGATGTTCTCAGCAGTGCATCATCCAGTGACACATCGTCTCCTTTGAGAAAGTCACACAGTTCGCAACATGGTTCACGCCATAGCAGCAGCGAAGGGACCCGAAGCGGCAAACACAAGCACCACAGCCATAATCACAGTGACAGGGATCGCGGCAGCAAGCACAGGGAACACGCCGACTCGCTGAACAGCAAGCACCGACAGGACAAGCTGGCTTGGACCAGCAGTCGGAGCAGTCCAGATACAGGCAGTAGGCCTCGCGACAACAGCGGTAAGATGACCAAAGCCAATGACAAGCATGACGTCCTCTCTTCAAAGGACAAGCACATGTTCACAAACAAGGGCAGTGACAGCGGAAAGGAGAACATGAAAATGGGAAGTGTGAACAGAGAGAACAACAGTGGCGGCTTGACTGACGAGCAATGGAATCTCGCGAAGCTGGCTGGTCGCACAAATGGAAGTGATGTGCTGAGTTCCAACAACTTGCTTCAACTGGATGAAGTGAAAGGCAAGGAGATCGACACTGGTGTTTCCAAGCTGAACTCTGTTCCGGTTGTGTCCACGTCGTCTTCCACCAAGACGGACACTCACGCGAAACTCACGGACGTGAACAGTGCCAAATCACACAAAACAGGTACAAGACAACAAAACACGTTTTCGTCTGTCCATATTTCACACAAATATGGTTTTGCGCAAACACACTTTTTGGTCAGATTTTCAGCTTCAGGTGTCATTTTGTGAGAAACGGACAGTTGGACACATGCTTCGCTGTCAAGTTGGTGGGGAAGCACCTTCCCTGAAAATTAAAGGCACGCTGGAAAATCTTTTACAGGTTCCGTAGACAAGACAGAGCACAGCCAAAAGAGCAACAAGCCAACCACGCTTAATTTTTCGCTTCTGACGTCTCCACCGCTGACGTCGCCATCGCTGACGTCGCCCGTGACGCCGTCGCTGACGTCACCCGAGTCGACACCCACGTCCGCTTCTGTCGGCACCAAGCACCTCGATAAGATCGATATAAATAGTCCGACGTCCACGTTCGGCAAGAAGCTCGCTGCTTTGCAAAATCCAGGCAAACTGCTGCCGTGCAAAGGTAACGTCCCGCCGTCACTCGCTGCCATGTTAAGACTGGCACTAGACCCATAAGAAACGAAAGCGATAGTGAATGTACCGTGCACAAAACTGTCAAGTTCGGCTTTTGCCTTGGCTTGAGATTTTGACTTCACCCCTCACGTTGTGTTTCGTATGCAAAATTATCCGAAAAACTGCAGCGCTGTGTGTTCCTCTGCAGATCGCGAGTACAATCCAGACATTCACTGTGGAGTGGTCGGAAAGGAGGACAACAATCCGTGCACTCGTTCACTCACCTGCAAGGTTTGTGTGCAACGGGATGTGCCGCGCACTTTGCTCTCCAGACATTTTCTGAAGGTTGGATCTGTCTGAAGTTTCTGCAGAAAACAGATTTTGTTTTACTGTTGTGAGAAACATTTTTGCAGTCTGCAGTCAAAACAAAGGAGAATTTCACAAAAGTGGTTTGGATTCAGTACCTCAACTTCCTGTTGTTCATTCCTTCAGACTCATTCACTGTCACTGCGAAGAGCAGTTGCGGGCCGCTGCAAACCGTTCGATGAGCTGTTGCTGGAACATCGCGCTGCCAAAGAAGCTCACCTGCTGATAAAGCACGGCGACGGCAACCAGCCGGCATCCAAAGGTTTGTTGGTGTCCTTTTTGTGAGACTCCGCAGGGCAACTGTCGCCAGGGCTGTGGACACGATTGCAAAGTTGTCATGCGCTGGCCTCGCCTTGGCGGCAGCGCAGATCATCGTGGTTCTGGTTTCTTTTGATACCATCCATCAAGACAGGGTGGCAGGTGTTTCACTTCTGAAACTTGGTCCAGGATGCTGAACCTCCGTACAAACAGTGATAAAAATGTGTTTGAAGTGCTAAGTGCTGTACACCAAAACTCCCTCCCGGAAAATTCTGGGTGTCGCACGTTTCATGTGTCTGTCAACGTGTTACACTGACGTGTTCTTGTTTCAGCACCCAAGTCTTCGTCTTCACACAAGCCGTCGTCCATGTCTTCGCTGTCAAAGACAAAGATCCCCTCGGTCTCGTCCAAAGGACATTCGATGAACTTGTTGACCTCACGCGTGACAGCCTCAACGAGCAGCTCGATGAGAACGCACAGATTTCCACAGTCGACGTTGACTCACCATCACCACCCGTCACACAGGATGTTGCCTCCACCCACCCAGCTTCCGCCAAAGTGAGTTCAGCCTTTGGAGTTGTACTGTTTGCTCCACAATCGGCAATGTAATGAACAGCCAAGGCATCACACATAGTGAATGGGATTTTGATCAAAGGAACCTGAGGTTATTTCAATCTCTACGTTTGCCTGCATGTTCGACTGGACTTCGACAGTCGCGGTTACAACGTGTACGTGTACTTGTATTGCAGGCCGCCACAGATCGCTGAAATTCCTTCGTTGGGCCCGATCCCTGTGCCGGACATCTTCACGCCACCCGGGCTGAGCGATATTGAGGACGAAGAGGACATACGGGACAGATACGACTACCCAATCCTGTTCCATCACCCAAGGCCTGCAGTGGTGAGGGTTTCTCAGAGTTGAAAGTTTCTTGAAATTGCTCGTGGTGGCCGAGTACTGTTTTGATCTCCACTTTGTGTGAAGTCTGAGCGTGAGTGCTTCCTTCTCTGCAGGTGAACACGTTCGGCTGCAGGAACGCTGGCAGCGGGTGCTACTTGTTCAACAGGAGGACCGACCAGCTGCGCGCTGTGTTCAAACTGGCTGTGGATCGTCGCCTGCATCCGCCGCCAAACAAGTGAGCGTTTTACAGATGACGCGTGGAGCTATGTTGGGATGTCAACCATTGAAGGAAGTGGGGGCGTGTCCCAAGTGCTTTGAGAGCAAGAAGCTGCGTAAATTACAAACACAAGATACTCGACATCCGAGACGGCTGCGTATGTGACTCCCGAATGAGATGCACTCGTGTCTTTGTGCACCGCAAACTTTGCCCTTGTTTTGTGGTGTGGAAGCCCCACTGGAACGAAAGGAAACTCATACCGATGTGTGGAAACTCGTACCCAAGTACAAAAGTTGACACACTTCGGTACAGAGAAGCATTATCTGCGCACCGAAGATCATATGCCGATTCTCAGCTGGTGTCTGATTCCGTTGAACTCATTGTCTGTTTCAGACGACTCTGTCTTGACTCCAAGTTGAGTGCCAACTCGTGCCTGTCAACGAGCAGCAGCACTTCGGATCCGTACGAGTTCGGAACGGGGAGTCCCAGCCTCGCAGCAGCTGCAGCCAAGTCCAAGTCGCAGCCCAAGTCTCCAGCCACCGCCACCTCCAGCAAATCCCCGGCCATCAGCAGCAGTAGCAGCAGCACCAGTAGCAAGTCACAACACAAAGCCAAAGAGGACCAGGTCGGGGGTATCAACTACAGTGTGCTATTCGAGGGCGGCAGCTACATGGACCCGGCTGTGAGCCCCTCTGTGTTGGCGCAGCAGGCAGATGTGTTCACCACTGGACAGCCCACCATCACCACCGCTGCAGGACTCATCAGCCAAAGGTCCACCCCAGCGACCTCAGACTTGGGGAGCAACTCTGCTGGGCCCGCGGCGAAACGCAAACGGTCAACAGGGTCATCACCCCGGCCTGCCGTACCCACTAACACTTCAGCAGCCACTATTGGCGGCTTCGCACACAACAACAACGCCAGTAACGCCATATCCATTGCCATACCGACTGGCAGTCTCAATCTGAACCTCAGCTCCACAACACTGAACTCTCTCAACGCCACCATCGCAGGAAACAAAATCAGTCAGCTGGCGGCAGGCAAGAAGGATGTGAATTTGGTAGTGACAGGAGGGACATCGACAGTGTTGAACGGACAGCTGCTCACCTCCCTCCCCTCGACACATCTGGATTCCGAAGGAACCGGAACACAAATCCGTGTCAAAAACAGCTTGTCGTTGCCGGCGGCGGCCCCGCAGAAATCCAAATCACGCAAACGCGCCAGTTCGCGGCCACTGTCAGGAATGAACGCAGCTGTGACGTCAGTGAACGCCGTTTCCATGGATACTGTTGCCATAGTGTCAAACAGCGGTTTTGGAGCTGTGACGTCACCCAGTCCCGCCATGACGCCAAGTCCACTATTCCAAACGGTAAGCAATCTCAGAAGTTTCGTTCCGTTGGAAGGAAAAGGCCAAGTAAAGGACTCTCATTGCTATCTTGCGGCTGTCGTGGCGCACGCCCAGGTGTCGAATTTCTCTGAAGTGAGGTGCTTTGCTGAACTGAGAAACAAGAATGCTTCTCATCATCAGGCGTGTTGTTCTTGAATTCACAAGGAAAAATTATGGAAATGGTTGTCATAAACTTGCAAACGAAACGATAATTACGATACGAGGGTGATCTTAATTCTGCGTAGAAATGTTCGCTGATGATGAGCAATGTTTCTCAACACGAACATTTGACAGGGCGGGGGGGGGGCGCAACGCCCGCGAGGATTGATTAGATTCACGGTGTTTGTCTGGCAAAGGGGACTGCAGTTGTAGTGTCTGCTGATTGAGAAAGCGAAAGTTCAAAAGCGAGCAGTTCGAAGGTGGCGAATTGACGCGAGGAGGTTTAAAACCAAGCCGTCCGTGACCTGGACCTGTTAAATGTGGTGGCTGTGACACGTGAAACATGGCAGGCATGTGCCTGTGTTGCATCACGCTGATGAGGCACTGATGTCAGCGAGTTGCTGCGAAACTTTGCCCGCAAATGACCGTCACCTGGCCACTGAACAACGTCGCTTGCTTTCAGCAAGGGCTGCTGCAGAGGCATCTCAGGTTCATGTCGCATCTGAACCTGGTGGTGGGTAAAGATGTCGTTGAGATGCAGTGCGAGAATTGCTTTGTAGATGTTAGTACAGATGGTTCCCAAGTATCCTGAGTACATGTGACCTCTGCGAATAGTTTGGGGTGGGTGGGTGATGGGGATGTCGCCGAAAACACAACACTGGAACCACCGATGTGGTGTGACGTGGTGGAGAAGGAATTTTAGAAACTGGTACTTGAAGGTTTGGGAAGTGTGTCACACAGTGTGGTCAAGCAGAGTGTGAAGTGGTTCTTGCCCCAGGATAAGTGACAGGGGATACTCACGCCGTGCCTCGTCACAAGGAGGCGTCGGGCCACACCGCAACACCGCTCGGGGCCCACTGATGTTCACGAGTACTTCATGTTGGTGCTTTCAGGGAACTGCTGGTTCGATGCCGAATGGTATTATTGGGCAGCAAGGCGTGAAAGGTGTGACGTCGCTGAACCACGTAGGCTGTGACGTCGCCATGCTGACGCGCGACGGCTCGGACGCCAGCGAATCACTTGAACAACGCCACCAGCCAACGCCGTCCAAGCACAAAAGTATGTTTGCGTACTCCTCCAACGTTTGTGAATTTTACTTTCGCTCGCCTCAGTTCCGTCCGACGTACGACACTTTCCAACCGTGAAATTTTCAGGGATGGGACTGAATTTTCGTCGGCGTTTGTGGTGTTCTTGTTGAGTTGCGTATGAGTTTCCTCTTTCTGACCCAAGAACTTTGGTTTGTGACTGAAAGGATGTGTTCGTTGCAGAGCAAAGCCACAAACACCAGAAGGCGCTACAGCTGCAGCAGCACGGGAACCAGATGGCGTCCGCACCCGCGTCCTTCTCAGCGTCGCAGCGCCTCCACGTTCCATACAGTATCCATGGCAACAACTCCGTGACCGGCGCCGAAGGATTTTCCCACATCCAGATCCAGTCGAAGGACCCCGGAGGCGGAGGTGGTAAGACGTTGACCGCGACGGGAAAGTTGGCGATGAAGCCCATGTCGCTGACGATCCCGTTGGTGGGGCCGGGTGGGGCGCTGCCTGACGGGCTGACGGTGATGCAGGGGTCGGGCGGCGGCGGTGGTGGCGGCGCGGTGGCGGCGGGGCAGCGGGCGCTTCTGCTCCCGACGCCGCCGGACTCGCACCCCGGCGCGGCGGGGGACCGCGCCGCCGCCATGCACCCGCCGCATCACCACCGCCCCGCCGTGCACCACGCGCACCACGACTCCATTCCCCAGCTGACCCTGCAGAACTCGCCATCCAGTCTCATATCATAGCACAGGGTTCGCCATCTCAACATCACTTGAAACCCTCACAGAATCCGCTTGATTGTTGTCGCGCAGACAAAATTTGTCTGTGGTGGAAATGTGCACAAGCCAGTGATCTTGTGCGAGAGCCAGCGAGATTTAGTTTCACGTCGAATGCAGCTCAGATGAAGGCGAACAGGCCTGTCTGTTCAGGAATGTATTTGTTTCAACTGTGATATTGTGCAAGAGTCTTGTGACAGTCCGAACCAGCTGATCTGCCTTCGGATTCCCACTATGCCTGACAAAACTCACTTCTCTCCACGGCACCGAATGTTGTGCAAAGTTTGTATGCAATGAAAGTTCCACGCAAAAGTCAAAAGGATGTATTTGGAAACTGATTTGCAGAGCCCGGTCTCATTTTGCTGAAAATTTTTGAGCCGTCGAAGAGCCGCTCCAAAGCAGATTTGAGGAGCCCAATTTCGACTGCTTTTGAGCCAAACGCGGCTGCTGCACGCAAAATTGAAAGGAAGTTTGAGCCGTCCCTGTGCTATGATGTGTGATCTGCGGTGACCAGCCCCAAGTGGCGTCCCGAAACCTTTCCGTCACCTCCGAGCACCACGAAGGCCAAATGTAAGTTTCTGTCTGCAGAGTTCCGTTGAGCCGCATTTCGTCTGTTGTTGTTTCTCCCGTTTGCAGGAAGGAGCCTTGTGTTTTCTGAATACTGAAAAGTATTTTTTCTACCTTGTAAGCTTCTTTTGAAAAAAAAAAAAAGGTTTCTGGCATTCAGTGCAGACAGCCTGGAAGTCTGTCGCAATGCTCTTTTCTCATACACCGATTCTTAATTAATTGTGCCAACATTGCACTGGCCACCCACGTGTGTCTCGATTTCTGTTGAATGACAGCAATGGGGGATGCAAAGTTTCGTATGCACGCAGCAGCACTTCGCTTTCACACATCGAAGAAAATTTCGCACCGGGTCTCCTGGAGAAACCGCCTTGTTCGCGCCAGTTCCGTGCTCGTTAGACTCGTACCACACCCACACTCGAAAATCCAACTGGAAACCTCTCACATCTTGGTAACTTCAGCCAAAAGTTCCCCCCCCCCCCGCCCAATGAACAACAAACACAAAAGCAGCATTCGAAACAAATATCAAAGTGCAAAGTTGTAGCACGGTTTTGAGGTCCCTTGCCGCCTACATGTTGACAACAACAAACAATCCTCAGTGCTCGTACAGAGTGCTTTTAAAAAGCATGTGTGCTTTTTTGTGCTTTTTTTTGTCCAGCTGCTTTTTTATGTGCTTTTTTGTGCTTTTTTTGGCCTTGAAGTACTTTTTTTCCTATTTTTGGGGAAATAACAATAAACATGGTAATTTTTGTATATTTTAAGTATTTTAAGAGAAACATTTCAGAGCTTTCCTTGAGATAATAATTCATAAAATATAAGTTGCACACTTCTCAATTATTTTGTACAACCTGAAAAGAGTAAAGGTAAAATACTGCAGAAGAAATACCTATAATTAATGTTGTGTT
>JAAUXT010097724.1_pt1 | contig 10786 bp, 8 predicted proteins | sample 7278171 | NCBI WGS metagenome assembly JAAUXT01 (sample SAMN14350112, study PRJNA611818) | marine sediment metagenome | isolation source: surface marine sediment (1.8m) | place: French Polynesia: Moorea | collected 2018-08 | reverse complement strand
CATTTGGTGAAATTTGTTCCATTTGGATGTGTGCTAAATGAGTTCCCAAGTTGTGAATATTAAGTGAAAAAAAGTAAGAATTTTGACAAAAAAAGTGAGCCAAATCAGAGCAAGGCAAATCAGAGCAAGGCAAATCAGAGCAAGCCAAATCAGAGCAAGCCAAATCAGAGCAAGCCAAATCAGAGCAAGCCAAATCAGAGCAAGCCAAATCATAGCAAGCCAAATCAGAGCAAGTGAAATTTCCTCAAATCACCGCGAGCTCCATGGAGCTATTTTTTGTTTGGAGGTCCTCAGAAGAGAATCAGCGAGTGTCTTCATTTCATCTTGTTGTTGCCATGTGTCACAAGAAGAAATTAGACTGAGAACCTCACCTTGCTGTGTTGTTTTGAAACGTACCAAAAAGTGCAGGAGAACCTTCCTGAACATAAAATGGCTCCTCTTGTTTTTCCTGAGTTGTGTGTGAAGTTTGTCCGTGAAATGCTGGTTTGGATACCAAAAGACCAAACAGCTCCTCCAGATTCAGCTGAGTTGAGCTCAAAATGAGAATTTGTGATGTTGAACTCAAAACCAGAGAGTTTGATAACCATGGGTGACAAATAAACTGCCCCTCCATCCACCACGGCATCATTTTCAAGAAACATTGATTTGTAATGCTCGTTTGTGACGTTCCGGAAACTGCTCCTCCATATGATGCACGGTTTTGCTTGAAAGTACTGTTCGATATTTCTAGCCTGTCATTTCTGTTCTCCGATACATGCCACACAGAACCACCATCTGCTGACAAACCTGTTTGATCTGGTTTGATTCGAACTGCTAAATTTTGTCCAAAATGATTGTTCACCAAAACAAGAGACACCCAATAAGCAGCAATGGCCCCTCCGCTGGTTGCAGAGTTACGAATAAATGTGCTGTTGGAAATGCTGTTGTGTTGAACTGAGTGCGATTCCGCAAAAGAGACAGAAGGAGAGCCTTGAACTCTTGCAGCAGATACATTTATGACAAGTGATATGTTTTGATCACCTGTTTTGAAGGCAATGCAAACAGCTCCACCTCTTGTTGAGGCGTGGTTACGCTTGAAATATGAGCTGGATATGTGAATGTTGTGTGAGGAATGAAAAATGGCGCCACCAAGGCCATAATCGGAGTTTTCTGGATCCACCGCGGAGTTGTTCACAAAGCGACTGTTCTGCACAACAAGTGACACATCACTAGATTGAAGTGCTCCTCCCATCCGGGCCATATTGTCATAAAATCTACACTGAAAAATGTTTGTTTCTGAAATTGAATCTGACGATGAAATGTTGACAGAAGACAGAGAAATTGCTCTTCCAGAATTGTTCCTTGTGAACTTTGGATGAAAAGGTTCCGTTGTTGTGTAAATTGCTCCACCACTGGCTGACCCAACATTGTTTCTGAAAACTGAGCTTGATATCTGCACGGAGCTGTTGAACACAAAGCAACAAATTGCACCACCCAGGCTGGCATTCTCATAAGCTGACTTGTAGACAACATTGCCGTCGCCCAGGTCAAAAGATGCAGACACGTTGGCGGCAGCTCCTTGTGCTCTGTTGCCAACAAATGTGCAGTTGTAAACATTTAAAATAGGGTCAGATTTCCATTGAGGTGTTTCTGTCCCCACATATATCGCTCCTCCTCCATAAATGGCAGTATTGTTGGTGAATGTGGATCCTTGAATATGTGTTTGAGATGCAGATGCAATGGCTCCACCAAAGGTAGCACGATTGTGTAAAAAAGACGTGTTAATAACTTGCATGGAGGCACGTCCATTGTCAGAATAAAAAAAGATTGCACCACCTGTACCCATTGTGTTTGACATGGCAGAATTGTTCCGAAAGAGGCTTTTTTGCAGAACTATGGACATACCTTGTGCATAAATTGCCGCTGCATATTCTGCAGTGTTGTCCACGAATGTGCAGTTGGAAATGTTCATCTCTGGCTTGAAACAAAGCTCTGTGTTTTGATTCCCATCTTCCAGATTTCTTCGTTTGACAATCCTGGTTTTTGAGCTGCTGGTTTTTCCCTCCTCTGGGTTCATCATCTGAAGGCAGCTTGAATTGTTCAAGGTGTTGTTCATGGCATGAACAGCACTGCCTTTGTTGTTCAAGAATCTACACCTGTTAATTTTGACTTTTGAAGATTTGGATTCAACTGTAGCCTGAACTCCAACAGTGTTGTTCACAAAATCAGAGTCATACAGAAGGGCAAAGCTGCCATTTTCCAAATACACAGTTGCTGCTCCTGGGCAGGTGTTGCTCAAAAAATGAGAATTTCTCAAAATTAGGGAACTTCTGGAAACAAAAACCAAAGGGTAACCAACCAACTGGTGGTTTTGTGTCATGAAGTGCCGATCTGTGTTGTTTTCAAATGCTGAATTTTGGATGGTTACTGTGGAGTTTTGCAGCACTAGGATACATTGTCCATCTATTTCAGAGAAGCTACAGTTCTTCACTGAGATATGTGACTCATTCATGACTTTTATCAGTGAATCTGCTGCTACAGAGTTTATAAATGTCACATCTGTGATGTGAGCCTTTCCTAAAGTCACCCTCACAAAAGATACACCAATAAAATTGACAACATGTGAGGATATCACAGAAATTTTGCTGTTCACTGCCGCAATTATGGGTTCATTTTGTGACAAATTTGCTTGAAGAAAACTGCAATTTTCTAGCATTGCCTGTGCTGAATATATTTTTATGTTTGACCCAATTTGACTCCTTGTGGTATTGAAAAATATGTTTTTCTTCAATGCCTGTTTGTGAAGAACAAGTTGCATCAAATGTATGTCACAGCTTGCAATGCTGATATTAACATCCACTGTTGACCACACTGAAGGACCAAAATTAATGCTGGTGACATGAATATTCACATCCTCAGAACCTATCATTAATTTCAGTTGAAACTTGGAGCTTCTGAAAGCTTCACAACTTTGCTGAAACCATGAGAAAAGGTTTGTACTTGGCATCAAACAAACATTCCAAACTCCTCTTTTGAAATAAAATTGAGAATTGTGAAGAAACTCACCATTGTTTTGTCACCTATCACCAGAGAATAATCAACAATAACTTCAAGACCCATTTCAGGAGGTTTGGCATAATAAAGATTTAAAATGTGGAGAAGACTGAAACAGGCTGAATCAACAGATCCTCCACAGTCACTGGTGTCTGAGCCATTGTGCAGCAAATAGTAAGTAACACTTTCATTTCCAGGTGGCAAAGGAACAACTGCAGACAAAAAATATGAGAACAAATTGTGTGGCTTTGCCAGAGGGAACAAACACCCAAATGAGAAATGTTCAGCATTAAGCCAAGCTGGGCTGATTGGTGCATAGCTGGAGTCCTCAGAAACACTGTTTTGCTTTTTGTGGATATAATTTGGCAAGCGGACAACCCAAGAAGACACATCTTGTAGTTGAAAACTTACTTGTTTTGCAGGGTACATAGCCTGCAATTTCCCAGGATTGACCACAAAGAAACATTGTTGAAAAGAAAATAAGCAAATAGCTGCTCCTGGGCATTGTTGCTCAGGATATAAATTCGCCCTCAATTTTCTTCAAAATTTTAGTTTTTGTTGCTTAGTCATTAACAAATATACCTGCCAAACTGTTCTCATCTTTGCCATCATCTGCTGAAAATTAGAAAGAAAAACTTTTAATTGCGAATGAAAAGAGACAAGATCCTGATCTGGTGTTATCCAGTGTTGCTAACATATTTGTGTCTCATTGTTCTCATCTCACAGCTGGACCGTCATTTGGTGGCGTTGGTCGTTGCGCCAATGCTGAAACGAACTGTTTGATTTAATACGAGGATGTATCTTTTAATCTTGGCAATTGTCAGGAGCGAGTCGAGGATGTGTGAGCGAATTCTGCCCGTCTCCTGTCCACGCGCGATTCACCAGAACACAATGACAATTGCCAAGACTTTGAAAGACAGATCCTCATGAATCACTGATTCTCTGGTTCGGACTGCAGAAACTATGAGCGGCTGCTCCTGTTTTACACCATTGGTCGTCACTGATCAGACGCTACATGGACGCCACGTCTCCGTGGTCGCCTTGTTGCAAACGGAGGATTCAATAATCTCTGTGGTGGCTCTGTGGTTCTGGTACGAATGACACAAAACTTAGAGAAAGCCTCGGGAATTCCCTCAGTTTCACAGACCTCAGAGAAAGCCTGGGGAATTCCCTCAGTTTCACAGACCTCAGAGAAAGCCTGGGGAATTCCCTCAGTTTCACAGATGCCAAACACGAACTGTGGCTGAAGGGCCTTTTGTTATGAGACACGACAACTGGCAATTTGGAGGGTGTGCCAAAGTAAAGCTTGGGCTGTTTGAATACAGCATATACCTCATGGTACACCTGATGATACCCTAACATACCCTAACAGGTGGAAACCCTCTTTTGTTCGGAATCACGACAAGGTGCAATTATAGGGTGTGGCACAATTTGCGCCGGGCTGTTTGGATGGAACGTACCCTCATGGTATGCCTGGTGGTACCTAACATACCCCACGGTACATTACCTCTGATGTTGGGAATCACGACAAGGTGCAATTACAGGATGCGGCAAGGTAAACATTTGGCTGTTTGAATGTGGCATACCCTACGGTACCCTAACACACGGAAACCCTCTGTTGTTGGGAATGGTGAAATTGACTGAACGCGACGGAGTGTGTGCCATATTTAGGGTGTGCTCAGGTTCACACTGAATGTTTTGTGAACAGAAGAGGAGTGCTGTGTCGTACCCCAAACCTCGCAGTGTTCAAAGCGTTTTGTCTTCAGGCACTATGATCATGAATACTGCATGGGTACGTCACACTGGTACCTGGTGCTGTTCACATGAAGTCGAGATGATCAACAAAGATGTTTATGTGTTTGCTGTGTGTGTGTGTGTGTGTGTGTGTGTGTGCGTGTGGGCATGTGTGTGCGTGTGCATGTGTGTGCGTGTGTGTGTGCGTGTGTGTGCGAGTAAACTACCCATTTACACTGCAGAACGACAGTGTTGTGTGTGTGTGTGTGTGTGTGCATGTGTGTGCGTGTGTGTGCGTGTGTGCATGTGTGTGCGTGTGTCTCCAATAAAATTGAAGGCGAGACTGGGAAAAGAAAAAAGTAATAATACATGATTTTATTCGCCAAGTGTTTTCAGTCTCTTTCAGAGAAAAATGAGAAAAGTCTCCAAGTATAGATCTATTTGGCACCTAAAACATGTTTTAAATGCCAATAAAATATATACCAGTTGAAAGTCATCATATTTGGTACAACACAGTAAATTGAAAGTTGCGAGCAAAGTTTACATCATGTACATTCAGAATCACTGATTGAGTGTGGTCCAGTGAGAAATTTCTCGGGATAAGTTCACCGTGTGAAGACAGTCCAGTATTGAAGTGTTTCAGGACTCAAGTTATCCAGCAATAAGGACGCCATGTCAGAAGAGGGCTTGAGTCTTGCTGACAGTGTTGTGTTGGAGCATCCAAGTGTTGTTGTTGTTGTTAATGTTGCCCGCCACATGAATTAATGTTGTTTCTGCCAGCCTGGCCGCTCAATGTTTCATGGCCTATCTAGGAAGCAGAGGCATCCCTCCTGTTTCAAAGTCCCAGCCTCCATCACTATCACTCTCACTGCTCTCTTCTTCACCCCATAAGACTTCACTTTCTTCCATATCCTTGCATCTTGTGTCTTTACGTCTCATATTCTTCATCTTTAGTTGATTTCTTCTCTCGTTTATCTCATTTCTGCTGTCGTTCCTTTTGAACCAATCCTTCACCTTTTGTGCTGTGTGATCAGATCCAATGGATGAATCAGACAAAATTTCGTGTTGAGCTTGTTCCACAAACACACATGCCTCACCAGCTTTTGCAGCTCGCTCTCTTGCAATGGGTGCTTCTTCCTCCATGACCCCACCCACAGCTCCCTCCAGAATTTCTTCCTCCATGACCCCACCCACAGCTCCCTCCAGAATTTCTTCCTTCATGACACCACCCACAGCTCCTTCAAGCTCTTCTTCATCCCCTTGATGCACTTCCACAGCCACATTAATCTCACCGCCTCCATCTACCTCACTGGACACTTCAGTGATTTCCATGTCACCATGAGCAGCAACAAATCCCCTGTGAGAGGATCCAATGCTGGTGCTCTCTGTGTCACTGCTCAGTTCTTCTGATGTTTCTTCACTTACACTGTCATCTGCTGGAGTGAGCTCCAAAGCTTGTCTGTCATGAACCTTTCTGAGTCTTGATTCAATCCTTCTGATCTGAATCTTCTCTCTTCTTGTGAGACCAGTGCCTTCCATATTCCTCATTTTTGCAGCCAGTTGTGTAAAATCCTGAAGTGTTTTGTCACCTTCTGTTTTCTTGTTTGCTTTGACTTTCCTTTTCTTTCTCATCAGAATTTTGAAAAGATTTCGCTTTTCTCTCTTGTGTCCTTCCTTCATCAGTTCATCTGCAGCTGGTTTCCTCCCCCTCTTTGCATTTTGAATTTTTTCAGCAATGGTGCCCACATGACATTGAGTGTTTTTGTTCGCATCCTCTTTATTTTTCATGCCAGGTTTCAGCTCATGCAGAGGAACCCTCGGCATCGCATAGAGCAGCCGCTTCTGCATGTTTTGCTGGAAATTTGGGTTCAAAGCATCACTGCAGCTGGAAATGCACCACTTTAAAAGGGTGCGAAAAACAAACACCATGAAACAACTCACCTTGTCTTTGCTGTCCAGATAAGTATGACTTTCTACGTACATCCTGAGGTCTGCATCCTGTATCCTTGCAGGATTGACATTTTTCAACAAGATTGGAATGAGATATTTCTTTCTTCCCTTGACCACTTGCTCATGAGCAATGTGAAATTCCATCAAAAACCAACCAGCATCAACAGAATTTCTGAAGAAATTGTGGACGAAAATGTGTGAGTTTATTTGGATAAAACAGGCTTTTTTTCCCTTTCCAGCCAATGCAATGGCTCAACACAAACCTTGAAATGATCATGATCATCCTCCTGCTGTGATTGATGGCAGCCTCAATGTTGGCTGGAATAGATTCTCCCACAAGAAAATCTCTCTCATGAAAACACACAGTGTAGCCTAATTCTTCTTCCAAGTATTCCTGCACATATTTCTTCATAAATTGTTTGTCCTTGTGACTGAAGAAAGGACACAAGTAACATTGATCAGAAGTAGGAGTAAACTGGAATCAGGTCCCCATATCACATTATTCTTCAAAGCTCAAATGTAAGGAAAATTATACTTAAACTATGCCCGAGCACAAGAGTGCAGTGGCACTGACAATCTCACCTGTAAGCAATGAATGCATCAAACTCAAACTCATCAACATTCTCTGGCTCATCATCCAGGAACAATATGTTGTACCTCATAAACAACAGAAATTTAAGTGCTTTCCATTTTCTGTTGATAATAATAACAACAACTAAAAGGCTCAAAACAACAGTTCCTGTAACAATTGCAATCCAGAAGGGAAAAGGCACACAACCCATCTTGCTTCTCTCCAACAGGTGGACTGTAGTTCCTGAAAATATCATCAAAACAATTAAATCATCAAAACATATGAGAAGCTCAATTTACTTTATCTTTGATAATTTACCATTCCATTTCCCTGTTCCACAAGTTATACTGTCCCTGTCCATCACATTTGTTGCATTTTGCAGCCAATCACTCATCCACATCATGTCACAGTTGCACTCATAGGGATTATTTGACAACCAAAGTTGTGTTTCATTGTTTGTTGTCCTTAGGAAACTTGGAAGTTGCTTGATATTGTTACCAGACAACTTTAGCATTTTTGCTTTTGAACACAACACTTTGAATGCTTCAACAGAAATTTGATGGATGTTGCTCTGTTTCAAATCAATTATTTTCATGTCTCTGAAGTCAGCCCTGATTTTCCAAAGATTGTCCAGATTATTTCCATCCATGACCAGTTGTTCAGTGTCTGGCAGAAATTTAAGTGGTAACTGTGTCATGTTGTTGTGGCTACAATTCATTGTGTTTGCATCATCCTCTATGGAATAGTAGCAGGAACATCCTTCAAGACAGGGTATTGGATGTACTGGAAAGCAAAAACAGATGCATTCAACTTGTTTTGCCTGTGGCAGCAACCAAACAGAAATATTCAGAAGCAAAGCAACATCTCCTTCTCAGGATGTTGTTTTTTTCGTCAAGCCGTACTCATTGTGAAAACTTTCTTGTTTGACCCTTACCCGATGCAAATGGAGAGAATTTCTGCTTCCTGTTCACACTGAGAACGCTCACAACCTTTGAGATGGGCATTCTTTTGGAAATGCTTCTATCAAATTGAAGTGTCTCATTTCTTTGCCACAGGATGGACATGTTCCATGCATAAATTGTTGCTGGAATGACATCTGTGAACATTTGATGTCTCAACTCAATAATGCTAAACTGGTGGGAAAGCATCAAGTTTGGCTGAATGAAAGTGCTGTTCCATATTCTGATATCCATCTTCTTCTCTGCAGAAATGACAACTGTGTGTTGTGTCTCAGAATCATTGTTGGTCAAAAATGTGCAATTTTGTATGAAGGTTTTGCAGCTCTGCAAATTGAGAGCGACGCCGCTGTTTTTGATGAAAGATGTGTTTGTGACTTCAAGCCAAGATGAGCAGCCGCGTGTTGCAATTCCACCTCCAAAAAAACCACCATTTTTCACAAACGAGCTGGAAATAATCTGTCCTCTGGTATTGATCAAGAGCAAAGCAGAACCATCATTGTTGGAAATGGTGCTATTTCCAATGAGGACATGATCCGAGTTGGTGACAGTGACCGCGCTGCCTGCCTCCTGACTTCTGGAGGGGAGCTGAATGTTGCCCTTGTTATCTCTGATTGTGCAGTGTGACATCAGAACTGAATTTATAATTCCTGAATGATAAACAACACTTCCTGTTTCAGCAGTGTTTCCTGACAGTGTACTGTTGGTGAGGGTCAGTGACATATCCCTCGCAAACAATGCACCTCCTGCACTTTGTGCAACATTTTGTTGGAATGAACAGTTTTCCACAAAAAGTACATGTTCTTTTTTGTTGGCGTAAGCGACACACACAGCTCCTCCATGGCTGGCTCTGTTATTCCTAAACACGCAGCTGTGTATCAATCCCTGACTGAACATGTACACAGCCCCTCCATTTTGTCGGGCTGCATTGCTGATGAATTTGCAAAACGTCAGAGATGCGGTTCCGTTGGTTTTCCCGAGGGCCAATGCGCCACCTGCTCCAGACGGGGCGTCCCTGTTGAACAAAACAGAAAACAAGAGGGGTGTGAACTCTTGTTCACGGCATCTCCCACCGTGGGAACTGCACTGAACCGCGCAGTTTCCTGCACATGAATATTTTTGTCTGACTGTGACTGAGTTAGACAAATTTAAATTTTGTTCTCCTCTCAGTTTACCTCAAATACTGAACCCAGGACCTTCTGCTTGAGAACCCACTGAGCCACAGTGACTGAGGTATTTTCAACTTGTAATTGATGTTGTTGTGAACTTCTGTGAACATTTCCTGAACTTTGACAAACTAACTAAAACAAGCTCTGTGATTGGTCCCAGTCATAATTCAGCCAATCACAGGCCTCACAAACCACATTTACCCAGTTTCACAAGTCCGAACTTCTGCCTGGTCAAACAAAGAGTGTTTCCCTCGGGTTCATTTTCAAAAATCAATGAACTGAAGTCAAGTTTGTCAACTATCAGAGAGAAAATGTGAATCAGATGAGACCAATAAACTTACATTGCAGTATTATTGATGAAAATACAAGAGGTGCAGTACAAGTCCCCCATGCAGATGACAGCTCCTCCCTCTCCTGAGTTGCGCGTGAAATTTGTGAGTGAGATGATAGTGAGGTCATTGGAATACAGAGCCCCTCCACTGTCAGCTGAGTTGAGCTCAAAATAACAACTTGTGACATTTGTGCTGAACTGGGAACCTATAGCTCCTGCCGTTGGTCCAGCAGTGTTTTGAATAAATTTTGAGTACGAAACGTTTGTATGAAATGCACTCCAGATGGCACCACCGCCACCAGCTGTGGCGCGGTTTCCCTTGAAGAATGAGAACGATATGTTGATGGAGCCGCTGAACATCACAGCTGCCATTCCTAAGTTGGAGACATTTCCTTTCCTTTGCACAATGGTTGTTGTTGCATCTATGGCCCCACCACGTCCAGCTGTGTTCCCCAAAAATGTGCAGTTGCAAATGTTTCTTTTTTCTGCTTTCCAAACAGGATAAATTGTTGCTCTGTTTGTGGTGAGAAATGCAATGGCTCCCCCAGAAGCATCAGCACTGTTGTTGATAAATCTGGATCTTTGGATGTTTGTTTGAGATTTAATAATTGCAATTGCTCCAGCTGTATTGGAGGCATAGTTGCGCAGAAAAGATGAGTTTGATGATTGCAAACAATCTCCTCTGTTGACTGACAAGTACCAAATTGCACCACCAAAACATTGATGTTCACTGTCTTGTTGCACTGCTGAATTGTTTGTAAAATTGTTATACTCTTCAATAATGGAGACATTCTTTGCATAAATTGCACCTCCCCATTCAGCTGTGTTCTCAATGAAAGTGCAATTGTAGAGATAGTTGTCTGGCTTGAAGCAAGATGCTGTGGAGTTTAAACCAACAGAAAATGGTCTGAATGGACTTGGAGACCAAAAAGCAATTGCCCCTCCCACCAATGCAATATTTTGGATAAAAGTAGAGTTAGATACACAAAGAGAGTCATGTACACTTGGTGGATGGTGGGAAATAGCACCACCCCTGCCTGAT
>JAAUXT010061580.1_pt1 | contig 10786 bp, 10 predicted proteins | sample 7278171 | NCBI WGS metagenome assembly JAAUXT01 (sample SAMN14350112, study PRJNA611818) | marine sediment metagenome | isolation source: surface marine sediment (1.8m) | place: French Polynesia: Moorea | collected 2018-08 | reverse complement strand
GCTGGTGCCAGGGGGCTGGGGCTGGGGCTGGGGCTGTTGGCTGGGGGCTGGGGGCTGGGGCTGGGGCTGGGGCCAGGGCTGGGACTGGGGCTGGGGCTGGAGCTGGGGCTGGGGCTGTGGCTGGGGTTGGGGCCAGGGCTGGGGCTGGGGCTGGGGCTGGGGCTGGGTGTTCAGCCCCCAGTGAGAAACACCCCCAGGGGTGGTTTCGGGGGTCCAGCTTCCAGGGAGAGACACAGCGTGTCGCAGAACCAGGGGGATCCAGGGGTGGTGTCGGTGGTCCGGGGTCCGGCCCCAGTGAGAAACACCCCCAGGGGTGGTGCCGGGGTCCGGACCCCAGAGAAAGGCACAAGGCCCGTGGGAAGGGGTCGGTGCTGGGGGAGCAGCCCCCAACCAGAGACACACAGTGCATGCAGGCCAAGGGTAGTCCTGGGGGGTCCAGCTCCCAGAAAGACACAGTGCATGCGGAACCAGGGGTAGTCCATGGAGTCCAGCTCCCAGCAAGAGACACAGGAAATACCTGCAGAGCAGGGTTGGTTCTGGGTCCAGCCCCCAGTGAGACACACAGGGCCAGCGGACCAGGGGTTCACTTCCCAGTGAGAGACACAGGACCAGGGGTGTGGTCTGGTCTGATGGTCCAGCCCCAGCGAGAGACACAATGCATGCGGAACAATGAGGTCTGGTCCTGGGGGGTGGGTCAGCTCCCACCGAGAGACAACGCTCACAGGACCAGCGGTGATCTCAAGGGTCTGGACCCGAGCTGTAGACAGCACTGTAAAGGGGTTTTCACGTTGATGACGACGTCAGCTTTTTCTGACGTGGACGGAAACTTTTCTTGCTGATGTCAAAGAATGGTCTGGACCATTGAAGATGCCCACTAATTGGGTGTCATGTTAAATTTTGATGTTGACGTCAAAATTCTGACGTTGACGTCAAATTTTGATGTCGACGGCACCAACGTGAAAACGGCTGAAGAACCAGGCCCGGGGATCAGGTCCCAAGCCGGAGCACTCAACTGGCAACAAGTAAAAATTGAAGATTTTTGGCGCGCACAAGAGTGGGTGGGTGGGAGGGGGTTGAAGGTTGTGACGTAGTAGGCTCCAGGCCCCTGGATCCGCCCCGCTGACACTACAGTACCCTTGGTTACCTCGGAGATTGTCCCTGGAAACGCACGTGTTACAAACGACAAAAAGTTATGCAACAAACGCTCCCTGCCAATCCATTTCTTAGCACGACAGACCTGCGGCACCCACCCAGCTGTGTGTGTGTGTGTGTGTGTGTGTGTGTGTGTGATTGTGTTCATGTCCGTATGTGATGTGTTGTGAGTGCGCATGCATGTGCGCGTGCGTGTGCGGGTGTGTGTTTGTGAGAGTGTAAGACTTGTGCGTGTGTGTGTGCGTGTGTGTGTGCTGAGCACACCATAGCACAGTGCTTGAGACTGAATTGTTGTGTGTGTGTGTGTATGTGTGTGTGTGTGTATTTGGTGGGAATGGGGGACCTTTGTGACTGTGAGGTCTCTTCACCACGAGACGCTTGTTCTCGTTGTCATATCGCACAGGTACACAGTGTACAGTAGTCCATATGACCTCGGGTCCCTCAGACGCAGCAGACACAAGCAAGACGCCGACGCGCCCAGCCGTGCGCCATGTGAAGGACTCTACTCACCACAACGAACAACGCCATGAAGGGTTTTCACATTGGTGACGCGCAGTTGTTTTGTTGACGTCAAATTTAACATTGGGCCCAATGGTGGAATTTTTGACGTCACCCAATATGAAAACCCCCTGCGACACACCGCTTGGTTTTGGGTTGGGAGGCTCGATCCAACAAGATGCTACTTGTGGTGTCAAAACGGACGCGTATTTTTCCAGTGGTCAAGGGAGGGGTCAGAGCCCCTGGATCTGTTCCTGGGGTTTCAAGATTTTTGGCTCATTTCCACGTCCCCAGTGCACAACTCAAGGGGTTTTCACATTGGTCGTTTTTGGGCTGGCGTCAAAAATCCCACCATTGGGTTTGATGTCACATTTTGGCGCCGACGTCAAAAATTCAACTGCGCGTCACCCATGTGAAAACAGGTTTACTTCCCTCCAAGAGCTCACGGTCCTATTGGCTGACATCAAAAATTCCACCATTGGGTTCAATGTTAAATGTTGACGCTGACGTCAAACAAACGACCGCGGGTCACCAACGTGAAAATCGTTTCAGGCTTGCCCAGTGTCGCAGCACGGAGTCACCAGGATGTTGTGCTGCTCAGCCACGTCCAGGCAGAAACCACGTGCTTCACGCATGGCTTTGCCCTTGTCCATCCTCCACACCCCAGGACCCTGCTGGGGGAACTCCCCAGGAAAAGAAATCCAACAGCAGCTTCTGATCCTGCAGGGTCCACGCTGTGGCGTTGACTGCAAATGGAGCCGCGTTCACCAAGGGCGACTGCAGCACTGCAGTGCGTTGCAGGGAAGCATCATTTGGGGTTTTTACACGGGCAGGGCGGCGTCAGATTATTTGACGCTGGCGTCAAAATTTTGGTGCGTGGGTGTCAAATTTCACATGACACCCAATGGAAAGCATCAATGGAGCGTGGGCGTTGGAGATGAATGGACTGGACTCTGCCTGTGCTGTCTGTTGCCCAGCAACGCCGCCACCGTGATGACGCAAAGACCACGTGGTTTGCCGTGGGAAGCGCGTAAACATCGTGTTTTGCTCTGGATTCAACACGCTTTTCGGTGCTGCTGTACACGCTTAAAATCTCCAATGGGAACAGCGTTCTCACTGACACTGGATGCGTCACGCATTGCGTCCGCGTGCAAAAATGAACAAGTGCACGAAGGTGTTACGCCAACGCTTTTCTGTGGGGAAAGGCAAACACAAATTTCCAGTGTCTATCGGGGTTTTCACATTGGTGACGCGCGGTCGTTTTTTTTTTGACGTCGGCGTCAAAATTTGACGTCAGCGCAAAAACGACCACGCGTCACCAATGCAAAAACCCATTGTGATACTTGATGTTGGCTTCCAGCTGTCCACCCAAAAACGTCTGCGCGTGTCCACGCAGACAATCAAACAAGAACGCGTCCACGTGGCGACGCAGCTCGCCCCGCACGCCGCATCCAGCGTGCGCATGCGCCACGCTGGCGTCCGCGCGACGCGTGAGGTCGACACGTCAATCGGACAGATCCATAACACCGGCTTCAAGTATCGATTTGAGCGAGTGAAAAGGTCTTGTACCTGCAGCGAGCATGACGAGGCGGAGGAAGCGAGTGTGTTGTGTCGTCAGGAGCCGACTCACGGATACACCACGCCAAGGGCCCAGTTCACGCTGGGTGCGCCACGTGTTGGGTGCATCATGCATTGGGTGCATCACCCATTGGGTGCGTCACACATGTTGGGTGCATCAGGGTTGGGCGCATCACGAGGTGGGTGCATCATGCATTGGGTGCTTCAGGCATTGGGTGCATCACCCACCAGGTGCATTACGCATTGGGTGCGTCACGCATTGGGTGCGTTACGAGGTGTGTGCTGGGTGCACCACATGTTGGGTGCATCACCCGTCTGGTCCATTTTGAGTTGGGCAAATCAGCATTGGGTGCGTGACGTATTGTTTACGTCACGTGTTGCATGAGAGACGCACACGTCACTGCACAGTTCAACAGCCAACGCCACGACCCAGCGCCTATTGAACACCACAGGGACGCGACGCACGACGCATGACGCGTGAATCAGGCCTGCAAATCCGCTTGAAAAGCGCAACACGAGATTTTGCTGCTTCGAGTGGATGTGGAGTGGGCGTTCCAATTTCACTGCCATCACAGGCACCGAGAAAAGACCCAAGGTGACGCAACAAGAGAACCGCGAGGCACGAGGGCTTGTCTTGTCAATCAAGCTGTGCGCCGCACTCCTGGTCCAATCAGTGGTCAGTGTACATGAGCTCGCTGAGGAGCACGTGGCACCAAAAGGACAATGCTTTTCCTTGCGCATCTGCAGATGAGACAAGCATGAACACACACGGGGCTGTTGATTGGACAGGCTCCCAGGGCACGTGTTTGTTTGTTTGGGTTTGGGATTGGGTTGTGTTTGTGTGAGGAAGGAGTGAGTTTGAGGTTGTGTTCAGTGGTTGGGTTGGGTGAAGGTGAGGTTGGGGTTGGGGTTGGGGTTGGGGTTGAGGTTGGGGTTGGGGCCAAGTGAGGCAGGAGTTGGGCTTGGTTGTGGTCGGTTTGGGGTCAGGGTGGAGGGGCTGGGATGGGTCAGGGGTTGAGTTTCAACCGAGTAAGGTTGGGCGGGTGGGTGCGTGTGGTGGTGAGGTTGGGCTGGGCGGGGTTCCAAGTATGGGCCGAACAGCCGGAGGGGGGAACTTCAAGTTGCAGATCTCGCGTACTTGCACAAGTGCAGGTGCCTCAATCAACCCGAACTGCTGAGGGTAAATTTGATGAAACTTGTGGAGTCATGACGTGCGGCCCCTGATCACAAGGGACGACGTGACGCACCCAGTGTGAATACGCCTGGTGCAGACGACTCTCCATTCAAATCAACGGAACAGAGCCAGAATACCAGCCGTTGCTGTGCACGCGTACAGTTACCCGGCGTCTACACATACACACGTGTACAGTACCCCCACGCATTGGAGTTCAGGCCTGTTTCACACTGGGTGCGTCATGCGCTGCTTTCCTCTGATGCCACATCGTAAGCCTTGCTGCAGCGTACACTGACACACACACAACAACGTTGTTTGACGCCCACCGATTGGGCATCAGGAAATTTTGACGTTGACGTCAAAACTCAAACATTTGACGTCGACAGTATCAACGTGAAAATGGCTTGAAAATGGGGTCTCGAGACACTCATTTGCTTGAGTCAAGGGATTTTTACATTGGTGCTATGGATGTCAAAACTTTGGCATTGACAGCAGGATTTTGACGCAAGCGTCAAAATTTAACATGGTGCCCAATTGGTGGGGTCAAAAAAATAGTCCAGACCATTTGACATTGTAAAAAAAGTTTGTGTCGACGTCAGAAAAGCTGATGTCATCATCAACGTGAAAACCCCCTTCATCCACACAGTCGTTGCAACATGCCACGCAACGCGCAGTCTGTGAATGAGGCGTTGAGCAATACTGATACTGTGGAACTGGGACTGAAATGTGTCTTGTGCCATCTCCACCTTTTGAAGCTGTCTCCGGTTGCTGAAATGTCATATGCGCTGGGAGGTTGCGTATGTCTGTATCCATTGAGCTCAGAATGTCAGGCCCAGGTACAGAGAGACACTGGGGAGGCAGGGAGGGATGGATGCATGGCGAACACTGGAACAATGCCTCAACCTGCCGTGACATCTCAGGTCGGGGGTGGCTCCAAAGTGCTGTCAAGTTTGGTGTGTTCTGGAGTGGCTCAGGCGTGCGTACATTCAATTGCGCTTTGGAGGTCACCCGAACCCTTGTTGAAAACTTGAGTCGCTCCCCAAGGGAAAGTTCGCTGATTCTTCCTCCGCACCCGTGAGTTGCCGAGTAGGAGCGGTTCCCATTGACTTGTGCCAGGGAGTTGATGTCATGCAGGAAGCGCCCACCACACGTCAACCAAGGGGACGGCTGGGTGGGTTCTTTTTGAGGCCATGGAAAGAAAGGGTCCTCTGTGTGTGTGTGTGTGTGTGTGCGCGCGTGTGTGTGTCCGGCCCCTCCCTCTCCCCCTCATTCCTCGGCCCGGCCTTCCCCCTGGGTGCACCCCACCCCTCCCTCCCCTTGGATGCGCCCCATCCAACCCCTCCATCTCCCCCTGCATGCACCCCGCCCCGCCCTTCCGCCCTGGGTGCGCCCCCACCTCCCTGTGATGTTTCTCCTGTTTGCCGACCTTGCTGGGTTTGCCTTGGAAAAGGCGAGAGAAGAAACCTTTACACCTCGAGTTCTGCATGTGGCACACAATGTCAATTGATTCCCTGCGCGTCGCGTTTTCCTTTCCTCTCCCCACGTGACACGTGTTCACGAACGTCGAGCACGCGTGACGCTGACGTCAACTGTACACGTCACGCGTGCGTCAAGCGGTTTTCACATGGGTGACGGTGTCAGCTTTTTTGACGACGTCAAAAAATGGCCTGGACTTTTTTGGCGCCCACCAATTTGGCGTCAGGTTAAATTTTGACGTTGACGTCAAAAATTCTGACATCTTTGACGTCGACGGCACCAATGAGAAAATGGCTTCACCAACGAGACAACCGTGACCCACACTGGACGCGTCATGCACAGTGACCCTGCAGACTCAATGTTTGATACATTAGTTTTCATGCAGTATGACTTGCGTATGTCAGCAGGCCCAGTCTTGACACATTGAAGTACATGCAGCGTGACTAGCATGTGCGTCAGCTGATACGTCAACAAGCGAGACGCACAGTAAAATCGCACCCGGTGTGTCTTGGGCCTGAGCGCGTGGACCAAGCAACGAGAATGCCACGGGCATTGATTCGCGCTGTGAGTTCACCAATGCTGCACATGTGTAAGTCCAACTCTGGAGTAGATGGTGTGTGAGACTTGGGGGGGGGGGGCGAGGGTCACAGCATTTCAAATTTTCGTCTCACACATCATCTACTCTGAGGTGACCAACTTGTCGGAGCTTATGTAGCATCTCAAAGTTTCAGTCACGCAGCATCTCAAATTTTGGGAAGTGCAAAAAAAAAAAAAAAAAAGAGAAAAAAAAAAAAACCGTCAAAAAATGGTGTATATGGGGGGGGGGTTACACACGAAATTAAAAAGGGGGGGGGGGTAGGACAACAACAACGACAGATCATTTGCAACAGTCGCAAAAACCCTGACCGTAGACACCCTGCGTCTACGTGCAGAAACTGTATAGGATGGGGGGCGGGATGAAACCAACGCACGAGACGGTGTTTGATGATCACAACAACACATCAAACGTGAAGCCACAGCCTTGATGGAGAAGCCGATCGCTGGTTGGCACCGGTCTCTCCCGCGCGGCGTTGCCAAGTCACGCGACTCCGCCGGTGCCGCGACGTCGACGTTCCAGGTGCGGCTCAAGGGGTTTTCACATTGGTGACGCGCGGTCTTGTTTTTGACGTCGGCGTCAAAATTTAGGAAGGCATCCCATGGTGGAGTTTTGACGTCAGCGTAATAAACGTCATCCAATGTGAAAACGCCTTCAAGCTCCCTTCACACCGGCCGCGACGTGCGTCATAAGTAGGGAGATTATGCACGGCGTTTGAGGCGCACGTCACCTCAACGCTGGCGTCGAAAAGAGCACGCAAACGTGTGACGCTGTGCGCAGTTTCCATGGCACTGGCCAATCATGAAACAACCACTCGACGTCGCATCGGCAAGCAGTGCGAAGTCTGAAGGAAACGTCGTGCATTGCCCCAATTGTTTCAGTCTATATCGCCACGTCACGCGTCGCGTCCCCGTAGGAACCAACAAGAGCTGCGTCCTCAGCGACCAGCAGCGACGCGACGCGTGACGCAACCGGCTTGAACGCGGCCCGAGGTCGTGTGGACGCGGAACAGATCTGTGCAGATGTTCACAACGCGAAACTAATGTCTTCGCAGCATCTGCAAAGAGGCAATTAAGCCACGCGCGAATCAATGCATGGAGCAGGTAGAGCAGTCAACACGGCCGGCCGCACACCAGAGGCGTCGTGCGTTGTGTCCCTGCACAAGTCAATGGGAGCTGCATCCCTGTACAAGTCAATGGGTGCTGCATCCATGCACAAGTCAATGGGTGCTGCATCCCTGCATCAGTCAATGGGTGCTGTATCCCTGTACCAGTGAATTGGTGCTGCATGTCTGCACAAGTCAACGGGCGCTATGTCCAGGCCGGGTTCACACTGGGTGCGTTGCTTGGCATCCATTGCGGTTGAAAACGGCTGCGCACCCAGTGTGGACCAAGCTGCGACGCACTGACTGTCGAGTGGGCACAACTCGTGACGCACCCGGCGTGAAGCAGATGCACATCTCACCTATTTCTGCTTCACAACTGCGGTGCTTTTCAATTGTATTTGAGTGTCATAACAGTGACAAGTGTGAAATGTATCTGTCTGTTCATCTATCCACCAATGTTGAGTCATGCAATCCGCATATCTGCGTGTGGCTGGGTTGGTTCTGGATACGCAATGCATTGCCTGTGCGAGGGCAAGGACGCTGCGTCCACTCAGTGACGTGTGCGCCCATTGACTCGCGTTGCGACGCGTGACGCATCCGGTATGACCTTGACCTGCGTGTTCGGCTGACGCGAGGTTCGTGTTTTGTCTGCGCATTGTTTCTGTGGTTACAGCGTCAGTTTCCACGTCTGACGCTGACGTCTAGTACACTGTGTACGTCGCGTCCACGTGAGATCCAAGTCCAACACTCACGTCTGCGTGAGATTGTGCGTTTTACGCTCACGTCTACGTCAGATTCCACTTGTTACGCTCACGTCTGTTTTCTCCGTCTCGTTGCAGATTGATCCGAAAGTCGCTTTTCCTCGCAGGCCAAATAACGCTGCACAGCCAAAGGTGAGTTTCTCTTCACTTCAGGCCTGTTTCACACGGGACGCGTCACGCGACGCAGCGCCCGCCCGCAGTGTGAAACAGGCTTTTCACGACTGGACACAACGGTTCTGTCCGTGTCCGCAACTTTCTGTGCAGTTCAATGCGCAACATCGGTTTGCACCGGAAGTTGCGAACACGTGATCAAATGCTGTTTGATCCAGCGGTCACGTGCGTCAGGCTTCAAGTCTGATGACGCGATGTGTCACTCGTGGCATGTTGTTCGTTTCTCCGTTTTGGGTGTGCAACTTGGAGGTGCGTTGTTGTTGTTTGGAAACGTCTCGGGCTGTTGTTGAGAGGTGTCTCCATGGATACCACATTCTGGTTCACGCACGCGTGCGATCTTCAGGTCATTTCCGGTTCTGCTGGTCACGTTACTTCTGTTCCTGTTTTGGTCACTTCCGCTGGTGGTTGCCATGGTTATGTCGGATCCGTTTCCAGCTACGTGTCGTTGTGGACTTTTGTGCACTTGTGACGTCGCAATTTTGTTGATGACTGACATGAGTTGGACCGCAGCGAGGTTGAGCAAGTTGGGACTTGGTTACTGATTCTCTCGGGACCGTGTACAAAGACAATGTTGACGTCATTAGACTCTGTTTAGATCTTCTGAGGACCACGTTCCTTGTGTGGTCCGTAGCCATAGGAGGGTGAATCTCGTCTCTGGCTTTCAGAGGCCCCCAGATCTCTCTGTGCTCTATCAGAATAGTGCAGCAGCAGTTTAGATAAGATTAGAGAGAACTATTTGTTTCAGTGAGAAGGGAAGAGAAGCCAGGGAGAGTGAGGGGAGCGGATCCAGGGACCATCTGACCCCAGAAAAACATGTTGACCCCAGCCCGGCTTCCAAATTTAGTCTATTTTGTACCAATTTCGTAAAATTGTGCTATCTTCCAAAGCGACTACCCCAAAGCAAAGAGGGCCCACACCACCCTTTAAAAATTTGAATCTCCACACAAATGGGGTTGCTGCCCCCTGACCACACCCCTGGGTCCGCCCCCCGGTGAGCAGGATTTATTCAGTCGGATTACTCATTATGAGGACAGGAAGTGGATTATGCACATTGAATGGATATGCGCCGTGCTGCATTGTGGATTACGTATTGACCATTGGATTATATTGCTGAGTCAGCCATAGGCGAAGCAAAGGCAAGTAAGGCCCTTCACCTTCATGTATCATTCGTAACTGGAGATAGAGAGTCTATAGTCATCTCGCTTTTGGTTAGAACAATACAGAGTCTGTGTAGAGATAGATCAGTATCTCATTCTGCGTTTCTTGTGGTGGTGGGAAGGCATTAGTTTTCACAGTGAAGGTTTCTGAGTCAGTCTCGATGTTGGGGCGCTACACCCTCCCCCCCCGAAAGATTTTGATTTTTTTGGTCGGGAGTGGTGCGGAAAGCAAAGGTCATGTGTTGCACCCCAAAAAGCAGACGTGACCTCTGTTACTTGGCAACGCAGGCGGAAAAGTTTTTCGTGTGAGTGCGACAAAAGAAAAAAAAAATTAACCCCTTCCCCAAGAGGGTCGCCCCCGACCAAATCTTGTGTCCGCCCCCTCCCCTGACCCCGGAAAGACTGGAAGTTGATAGCCGAGTCTCCGGTTGCAGTTTAACCTGATTCCAGCATTGAGGAAAAGGCTTCAGGAAACACAGGCTGCGCAGTGTGACCTTTTGAGGATAAACGTTCTCCCCAAAGTCATTCGAGAGCACGAGTCACGTGTTGGGTCTGGTTCACACTGACTGCGTCATGCGTCGTGCGTTTGGGACCCTGTGCGCAAGTCAAACGACGTGACGTCACACTAGGCGCGTCGCACGTCGCGTCCTTGTGTCAGTCACTGGACAGGCGTCCGTTGATGTGTGCAGCGAAGCAACACGTGTGTGCAACGCACGCGATGTATGACGCACCCAGCGTGACGCAGCGTTCCTTGACGCGCACAAAAACACGTGACGCACCTAGCGCGACTGACCCCGAGGAATTTAAATGGCGAAGGATTTTACCCCATTTACGTCTCTATGTGTTGATGTATGGATCTCGCGCCCAAAGCGCCGTCGGCTGTGTGTACGGGGGTTTTCCGTGAGTCGTATCTCCCATTGAGCGGGGCTGTTGTCCTCTATTCACGAGACAGAGATTCAGAGATACGCCAAGGTATGTGTGTCTGGGGTAGGCAGTTATTGTGGGGACGGATCCAGGGGCTGGGGTGGAAACAAGTGTGTGTGTATGTGCGTGTGTATGTGCGTGTGTGTGTGGGGGGCAGGCACTTGTTGTGGGGATGGCTCCAGGGGGGCGGTGGTG
>JAAUXT010096205.1_pt1 | contig 10787 bp, 9 predicted proteins | sample 7278171 | NCBI WGS metagenome assembly JAAUXT01 (sample SAMN14350112, study PRJNA611818) | marine sediment metagenome | isolation source: surface marine sediment (1.8m) | place: French Polynesia: Moorea | collected 2018-08 | reverse complement strand
TGTGTGTGTGTGTGTGTGTGTGTGTGTGTGTGTGTGTGTGTGTGTGTGTGTGTGTGTGTGTGTGTGTGTGTGTGTGTGTGTGTGAGTGTGTTTTTTTTTGTGTGTGTGTGTGTGTGTGTGTGTGTGTGTGTGTGTGTGTGTGTGTGTGTGTGTGTGTGTGTGTGCGTGTGCGTGTGCGTGTTGCGTGATTGGCTCGTTGCGTGACTGGATGGTGCGTGCGGCAGGTGAGGATCGGCGATGGTAAATCATTCATCCGCCGCTTCTGAGGCAGCTGTTTGTTCCGCGATGCGTCGTGAGGAGAAGGAAACGCGTCCACTCACACTGTGAAAACTGCGCCGCTCCTGCGCATCGTCCCTGCAGAAACCCTGTTGACTCACAGTGTGTTGCGCATGTACTGCTGAAGTCGGGTGCGAACGGTGTAGGGGTCGGGCCGCGATGCAGCGCTGACCAAGTCTCAGATCTGGTTCCAGGGGCTCGTGCCTTGAATTGTGTTTTCCCCAGAGTCGACCCCCGTTGTCAATGAATCTCTGACCCCACTCGAAAACACTAAAGATTGAGCGCAGAGCGCAGGCCTCACAGACGCGTCACGCAGTCAGACGTCACCTTTGCGCTGCAGGCGATGCAGACGCACCGCTGTGACCGTAACCTTTCACGTCCCCTGCTTGCCCAGGCACGCGACCACGTGCAAGGAGCGATGAGTTTGAAAGCAGCGTGACTGAAGCAACAACGTGAGTTTTGACGAAGTATGACCCTTTGTTCACACCGAGCGCACGACGCATGACGCACCGTGCACTGGCGCATGGTTGGGGTCGGAACCCATCTGTGATCATGGTGGTGCGTGGTGCACAAGAAAGCAGTTGGTATGAACACATCCATGCACATCCCATTACCACCGAATCCAGGTGAAACTTATTGTGGTGCGCTGTGACCTTGGCGTGGGTCATGCGTTGCCGCATGCGGTGTGTGAATGAGGGGTGAGAGAGATGCTGTAGACTTTAACGCAAGGGTCACCCACGCGGCGCGTGTTTTGACGTGTCCTCCCCCTCCGCTCTCACAGCGCCGCACTCCATGATGAGACGAACCGGATCAATCGACGCAACAATCCGCCGAGGCGAACTGATCAATCCGTCCGTCGAGCCGTCCGCACGCCGCCGTCCCTGCAGCTCGACGCTGTACCTGCAGAACGCCGCAGTGCATCGCAATGATGACAATTGAAACGGTCCTTACAGCGCCGAATTGCAGCGCCGCTGACAGCAACGACACCGTCCCTGCAGTGCGTGACTTCAGGACTGCAGAGAGCAGCTTGGCGCGTTCGTGAACCTGCCACCTCCATACATGGTCATGGCGTTCTTTGCCACGTTGGAAGGTCAATTTGCCTTGCTGCATTTCACAGACATGCATCTTCAACTTTGTCGCAAGAACGGCCTTGACAGCTGCCCACAATGTGTTGCCCCATAAGGACGGCGTCGCAACCACTGCACTGGAAGGACGGCGCTGCGGACTGAGCGCGTGCACAGCTGCGCTGCTTCTGTTGCGCGTCCAGACTCCGCTGCGAGTTCGTCAGAGACGCCACCGAGGACACGTGCTGCCGGGGCGGCCTGTCTCTGCTCTGGCGCTGGCTATGTTCTGACTAAGGAGGGACTGGACTCAGGTTCGTTTAACACTGGATGCGTCATGCATTGTGTCCATGTCAAATAGGGAAGCAGCGCCCATTGACCATACAAGGATGTAACGCAAGACCAGTGATCGAGATTGCCGCCTCTGATCATGAAGCTGGTGTCAAAAGACGGAGCTGTCAATTCAGTTTCCGGCGAAAAGAAGCAAAATTTGATCACGGATGCATGGACGGAATCTTAATTGACAGTTCTTGTATGCAATGTTCATCAGCGAAAAATGAGGAATTGTCACTGGAATGATTCATTGTTTTTGTGAAGTGGTGCATGAACATCAGCCAATAGAGATGTGATTAACAAAGGGTGATGCTGCATTCTGGACCAGGTGAATCGGATTGAATGAGACAGGATTCATACCAACAACGTGCAGACCGCAGATCCACGTGCTGTCGTGGATCCAGGGTCTGCACATAGGGAGATCACTGCAGCTCAGGTTTGTTGTGCACTGTTCTGGAGGTGAAACCAGAGATCTTTTCTGAAAGTTTGATATGTTGCAATCAACTGTGAAGGCCAAGATCAAGTGAATCCACCCGCGAGTGTCTGTGTCTGTGGAGTGTGCACATTCAACGACATGCATGTATGCAGGAAGCTGTGAGCACAGGTACGGACTCAGGTGCAGAAAGCCACACCATTCAAGCAGAAATCATTGACGTATGCTTTGGCCAAAGCAGAGGTGAGATATTGTTTCATAAACTTCCTATGCTGGAAGCAAACACGAAATAAAGCGTGTGATTTGTTGTCTCTCTGATCCATTGCGAGGACAGATGGGCAATACTCAGGGAGGGAGGGAGCGGTTCCGAAGACTTGGGCGGCTCAGTGCGGGGCTCGAGCTGAGGAAGACGGAGGAGGGATCCACGGGCTCCTCAATGGGGTCCAGTGGAGTAAGTCTCCTGCAGGGAGGGAGACAGATCTCTGTAACGGACCCACCGGATGTGGATGGGTCTGAACCCCAACAGGCTCCCCACGTGGAGCAAGACCACTTGAGTGTGCACGTTTCTGTCTCTTGAGAACATTTTCATCAACGAGTCCAACAAAGTTGTGGACACGATGAGCTGAACCTGGTGCAAGTCAGGTTGTGCAGACCTGATGTGAACTTCATGAAACTCAGGTTGGGAGGACTTGGTGTGAGTCCCATCAAGGACTATATGAGATTTGGGGATGATCTACACACGCGTATTATCCTCGATATTGAGAGGATACAGAACCACTCCCTGTGTGTGTGTCAGGGAACACCGCGAGACCAGTCCAGACTCGAATCCTCCTGCACACAGAAGACGGAAATGTGAAGACACTCAATCCTTTGTCGGCGCCCCCCCCCTTGAATCTTTGTTCTGTTGTCCAATCCATTTATCGTGCTCCAAACACGCACTTGATTGCCCCATTCTCAGACAGTGCGTGAAGACTTCCACACTGGTTGCGGTGCGTTCAAAGGAACCGTGTCGTCAGCTTGCGACGCAGCGCCCATGGACTTGAAGAGAGAAGTAACACGATGACGCATTCAGCGTGTTGCAGGCCTGGGATACTGAGGCTGCGGAAGATAGAGAGAGTCTAAGCCTCGCGTCTCATGCCTCGTCTCCGCTGTCTGTCGTCCGACATGCGCTGCATCTTTCTGCGCTGTTTAGCCCTCCAGACGGATCAGCATAAAGAACGCCAGCGGGCCTGAGGGCTGCAGGGCTACACACAACATGCGACGTGCTCCCTGCACAAGTCAACGAGCGTTGTGTCCATGAGTTGACGCAACGCACATAGGACTTGCACAGTGATGCAACGCATGCCGCATCCGGTGTGAAGCAGACCCCGCTCCCATCAATGAGCCTCAAGCTTCATTGCAGGGGAATCTTTTTCAATGGAGATTGCATCATTTGGTGAATACCGCCAACAGATCATGACAAAGCAAAGTGGACATCCCTGATGTGATTTGGCGGAGATTCACTCACTCGTGTAGAAATGGTGGGATCACTGATACTGAGCAGCCTCCAGCTCTGTTCCCCATGCTGTCCCACATATCCAGAACCAGGAACTGACCGTGTCATCAAGTGCGAAGCAATTCACGCATGTCTGGCTTTTCTGATGTCGTCTTGTTCACAGGCCCCATAGACATTGGTTAATAGCGTGAATTATCGAGTGCTGCGCACACAAGCGGCGTCCAGTGCACGGCGTGTATCAGCGCTGGTCAGTGTTTAACTGAGGCCGCCGGCGGCATGCAAACGACGTCGTTAACGAAGCGGGGGTCTCGAAAAGCAAGGGCGGATCTACATTCCCCTTCCTACTGTGCAAGGACATGGGTGCGGGGGGCCTAACCCCGTTGGACCTGGGGAGAAAGTCATTGCTCAAAATCTCCAGCTGTCTACGGTAGGCCAGCAGGCAAGATAAAAATTGCTTGGAGAACAGGGATCCGTGGATGGACCCTCGTCCTGGGTCCTCTGTCCTCTGTGGGAAGACTCCAGAACTTTCCATTGAGCTCCATGAAAACAAGCAGAACCTTTCAGACTGAAGAACTTCGGTGTACATGGGACTTCTGGATTCGCGCTTGGACCCCCTCCTCACGATCTTCTGGTCAATGTTGTTTTGTTGTGCAAAACATGGTATTTGAGGAGGATTTGGACGCGATGCTGAGTCTGTGGAGACACGTAACGCGTTGAGGAGGAGCGTCGACTCAAGGGCGTCGTGCGTCACCTGCTGCTGGGTGCAGAAAGGTGACGACGCGAAAGTCGCTGGGTCTGTTCATGTGGGTGTGATTCCTTCGACCTGACGCGTTTTAAAACACAACAAATCGCTTCTACACACCACCACCTGAACGCACCTTTTAGCAGAGGGAGAAGATTTACTCCTAATTGTGATTTTCATTTGGAACATGAAAACTCATAAGGGAGGAGACGGCGCGATGGACGGGTTGATGCTGTGACGGGTTAATTGGGTCTGAGCCGCTGCTCGACGGATTAATGCCTCCAGAATGTGATTGGACTCCGAAATTTACTGCACCAGATGAAAAGTTTTGCCACATGATGAGCTTGAAAGAGCAATGATTTCCCAGTGGCTCTCTTGCGTACGATTTTGCTGACGACAGACAGGCAAAAACAATTTACGAAAAGGTCATCAAAAAGACTCGCTTCGTACAATTTGCGTCAGAAAGAATTGAAAATCACAAAGAAAATGAAAGGAAATTGTGTTTTGTGAAGTGTCCTCTTCAAGTCCAGACACATTAATTCCAGAATCAAGCGCACTGCACCAGAAGGTTTTGCAAAGTTCAACCCAAAAAGAGACGAATCATCTTCCGCACCTTCAGAGCTGACTCGAGGAGCAGATTCTGCAACAGACGCTGTACAAAGCCACCGCTCGCTCTGCGGGTGACAGATCTATTAACCCTCCGCCCACAATTTATGTGTCGCCCCCCGGCGGGAAGATGAGCGAGGACAGCGGGGAACACGTGACCCGTGATGCTCCCTGGGACGGAGTCACGTGGGGTGTCCCACGGAAAATGTTGCCCGCTGAAGAAGAGAAGCTGCGATTGTTGTCCAACCAGCCGAGAGGCACAGGACCTTGGCTCTCTCTCTCTCTCTCTCTCTCTCTCTCTCTCTCTCTCTCTCTCTCTCTCTCTCGCGAATCAGGCGAGAATCCTGCTTCGGGTGCAACAGCACACACGGTGTGGTTGTGGAGATTCGGGGTTTGTCTGATTGTACAAATGGACAAGGTATTTTCGCTGGAAGAAATGTTCGTTCTGGGTAATCAGACTGAACAGAAGCTTCAGACCTGTGGGGCTTCGCTAAACAGAAGAGAAAATTTCTGCAGGCCCCTTGTGGTGCTGTTCAGGTGGAAACACTGGCAAACCAGATTGTGGAGGCAAAGTTTCACCCCACGTTTCGCATCGCGCACTGCGATGCACGTAAACCAGCACTTGTTTCGTGTTGGGGAGGTTTAGCACAGCCGAAAAATCCATACATGCGGTGCCCCAATGCCAGATCGGTTGCACAGATCACCAAAGTTTGCTTTAAGAGCTAATGACATGTTGAGCAAATGGTTCCTGTGACACTGGTCTGGCTATTGGGGCACGTCGGACAAGGAGCGGACGTGCTTGCTGAACCTCCGTATTCTGAGTGCTTTGGCACCGATTTGCACGCAGGTGCACCCTGTGTGCACCAGGCTCTCCCCACGTGATGCACCCTGTGCACACGCACCAAACGCGTTTCCCCTCATATGACGCACCCTGGGTGCCCTTCACTTGCTTCCCCTTGCTGGACGCACCCTGTGTGCATTAACCCTGTTCCCCCCACCCCTGGGGCTCCACCGGACGGGGCCCAGGGGCCTCATGCGGAGCTTTGTTGCCCACAGCCTCACGCAGTCCTCACGGCTCCCCCGCTACGACGTGCTACGAGCGCTGCGAGAAGCCTGCAGACACCGTGCAGCACTGCAGGGGGAAATCTGCAGGATTCTGAGATGGGGCGAGGAAGCGTGAACAGGAGGCACAGCAGGAACGCAAATCAAATTGGTGAAGTTCTGGCCAAATGTGATTCTGGGCCTGCACACACTGCACGCGGCACGCGTTGGGCTCAGGATAAGTCAAGCGTAAGATACGATGCATTGCAGATTCAAACAAGAAAGCAATGCGTGCCACATCCAATGTGGACCTGGCCTGAGGCGATATTTTCAGGCAGCTTCAACGCACAGGAACCGGAAATCGCAAATCGTCGTGGATTCGCTTTCCGTTCTGACGACGGACGGCATGTGATTCTGCGGATTCAGGATGGATTGGGGGTTCATCGGTGCTGGGCTGAGTCCAGAGTGACGGAACATTCAGTGTTGAAGGACCCCTATGTGGACTGTTTCTGTTTCTGGGGGTCAACGGACAGTTAACATTTTTGGTCTCGGCCTCTGCAAGTGTTGCAAGTGAATCCGGGAGTAGCACGAAGTCAGTGCAGACAGTTTATTCGAGGAGCCCAGATCTCGGGTCCTCCGGATCCGCCTGTTCCTCGTCGGGATGAGCTATTAAGAGCGGACGGGCTGAGGCTGCGCGAGAGAATGGAGCCACCCAACCGCGGAAAGTGCTCGTAAACTGCGCACCACAATCCACGCACTGTGGGAAATCTGTGTGCAGAGCTGCCATTGGATAAGCTGTGAGCTCAGAGAAAAAGAGGAGAGCGGTGGCAAGAACCTGCGTGCGAGTTTTCTGCAGCAAAGAACTTGTTGGTGGATCAAATTTCTGAACGAGTTCTGTGTTGTGTGGTGCATGGGTGATACACATCAACCACCACATCGCCATTGAGTGTTGTAGCCACGGTTTTCCCGCTTCACTGCAACCATCATTGGGTCCTTCCACCCCAACTCTGGATCCGCAGGAATCTGCAGAGGGAAAGGCATTGTGTGATTAAAATCACTGGATTTGTCCAAAGGCTTTTCAAGGTTTTCATTTCATCTGAGTTACGCAACAGATTCTCGCGCTCCGGGGTCGCACAGAGCGAGTCGTTGTTGTATTGGACGCCGAGGGGAAGAGGCAGGCGCAAAGCTCCGATTGATTCCACAACACGAGTTCCATCTGCGGGATTGGAATCAGCGGCCCTGCTGTCAGTCCGGCAGGCGAGGCCGGGTTCACATCACAGGGGTCAAAATGGTCCACGGGGAAGAGTCAGCAGGGACGGATCCAGAATCTTTTCCGGAGGATCGCTCGTATTCAACGTCAAACATTTTTCACGAAAGGGGACACAATGGCTTAATTTTCTGACGAGGGGAGGGAGAACTGTGCCCGCTGGATCCGCCCCTGATAAATTGTGCGCTGCTTCCATTGACATATTGAAGGGACACAGGCCTGAGGTATCTGGTGTGAAACGTTCCTCACAAAGTGCGTTCCCTTCTTCGTCATCAGCTCATTGAGTCAGCAGTTTCCGGAACCTTTGAAGAATGCAGCCATTTGAACTCAGACAACATGATGCGTTGGAGTAAGCGACAGGACCACTGAGATAAGAAGCACCTGGAGCTATGACCATGCCTGCGGCACAGCTGGAGTGGATTCGGCTGAAACGCACGACGCAGCGCCAGACGAGCACCAGCGTGCGCGGCCTGTACAAGAAGATCGCCTCGCACGAGTACCGGGAACTGTACAGGTAGGAGCCGCTTTTCGTCCCTGGAGAGCCTCACGCAGGTGCAGGCCGCACACAGCTGGGTGTGTCCTGTCTGGTATCCGTGTCGTTGTGCACAGCGTCATCTCTACGCGCGCGTCGTGCAGAGACGTAACTCAGGACGCAGCCAGTGCGCAACAAGGCTGGTTGTATTTCGCACTGCTGGATGCAGAACAAGCAGGTGAAGATGACTGCCCAGCATACATTGCATCCTCATTCAAAAACCTTGACCTTGCAGCTCGGATTCCTCTGTTGGACACGAACAAGTCACAACCCGACACTCGGGAGCGCATAGTTTACAACATACGAGTATTGTGCTCGTATGTCAAAAGATGACCTTTCCAGTATCCAGTGTTGAGCGCTTCAATGTGTCCCCCTGGGGACTGCAGTGATAAATCATTGCCAATCCCTGCTGGTTTCACATTATCAATTCCCTACGTTTGGTGTGATACCCGATGAATCCTATGGAGAGAGAAGCGAACAGAATGATGCCTTCTGATTGGACCCCGGCGCAGCTGTTTCAGCCAGTCGCGACTCTCTGATCGGTTCAGAAGGGTCTGAGGCCTGATTGGACGAAGCGGGACAAGCAGGAAGAAGGACCGGTCCACAATGCCCAGCAATCAACAGTCGCTTGAGCCCAGAGTGAAACCTGACCTCAAAGACCTTGTCTGCTCTGTTCATGGCCAATGACTGTTGTGTGGACACCAAACGCTGTTTTCACCAGCGACAAGTCAACACTGTTTTCCTCCCATTCAAACCAAACGAGTCGGAGAAATACAAAAGCAGTGCGGAGCCGTGATGCCTGATCTGTTCAAACACTGTCCACCTCGTGGGTTGTTGGTCGCGAACACGTCTATCAACGTTTCTTTATTTTTTACTTTTGTGTTGGACAACAGAAGAATCACTCGTCAAGAAACAGAGCTGCAGGGGAATCATACCCTGCAGCAGAATTATACCCAGCAGAATTGGACCCAAGTGAAACAGAACTTTTGGACCCAAAGAAACTGGACCCCAGGGGAATGACCTGCTTCAACTGTGTGAAGTTTGAGCTTTTTCATTTTCGATTCTTGTCTCGGCTGTGTCTGATTGATCGAGCGCGGGAACCGGTGATTGGAGCCGCCTGGTTCCATCTCACCACGCAGCGGGTGCCGGTGATTGGAGCCTGGTCCCCGCCGCGTCTCATTTCCCACTTCCGGTTCCACTTCCGGTCGCGCGCGGCTCCGTTTCCTCCGAACAACAGACGAGCGACGCGATGCGTGGTGAGGCGACCACTGCAAAATTTGTTTCCCCCTTCACGTAAGGAACGAAAATCGTTGGTCCGGCTCACTGGGCGTTGCCTTCAGCATTGACAAAAGAAAGTTGCAAGAGTATTTTGGGGAGGGAAGGGTGCCGGCGGAGACCTTGAATCTTGTGCGAGACATTGCGGGATTGTGCAATGCCTTCACTCTGGTTTGCACTGGGTGAGTCATGCTAAATTGACGTAGTGTCCAATGACGTGTACAAGGAAGCAATGTAGGACTTGCCCGGTGTATAACAGGCCTGAGAACACCCTGCAGACTCTGTGAGGTTGAGTGATGAGGACGGAACCTCGTGTCACTGCTCGTTGGAAGACGACCGCAGTGAAAACAGCCTGTACTCCATGAAAGATTCAGGCCGTCCTGCTGTCAACATCTCAGTGCCATCCTCGCAGCGGTACAGCACCAGGGTCGCTGACTCAACACAGTGTGACAGCACCGTCCTCGCGGAGCGTGCATCTGAAAGCTCAGAGTTTGGCGTGCGGCTGACTGCAGGGAACAGTGGAGCTCAATGCTGCTGCATTGATAGGAGGGGGAACCGCAGCACCAAGATCACAGCACATGCTCAAGGAAACATCTTTTGCCGAGGACCCTGTCTTTCAGCTGTACCACGCTTCATTTGGCTGGAGCGTTGCACTGCACAGCAACACACACAGTGCTCCAGAATACCATGCACAGTCCCGTTTGGTGCCAAATTTCGGTTCTGCACTGGTGATAAAGCACGGACCACAAGGGTCCACCCACTGTCCATCAGAATCTTGCGGCAGGGCTTGGTGCAGAGCTGCTTTCCTCCATTTCGAGCCTCCAAGAGCTCTCTACACCCTGGATCAGCCTCCGCCCAGATCTCCGCGGAGGACTGAGACGAACTCCAGATCTCAGGTTCCTGCAACTCCAGGAAGACTTGGGTTTTGTTCGTGTCATCACGTGCAGGTCTGGTTCGGATCAGAAACCTGGGGTGTAAAATCCACTTTCCCTGTTGGGTTAGGACAGTGAAGACAGGTTGGGTCTGGATACAGGAAGTAACTTGTCCCCACAGTCGTTTGAACAATCTGTCCAGACCTTGGAACGAATCCCCAACCAACATCCTCATAAGAGGGAAACATTTGCAGAGTTTGGGAGAGGTGGTTCCAGGGTCCCCTATCCTCAGCTCGGCCACTTGCTCCATCGCTGTATGACCCTGGATCTTGAGTCCACTCCTTGGGTCCTGGCCCATCACCTGGGATCTACTCGTGGTCCTGGGTCCACCCTTGCCCACTGAACCCACCCAGTGTCTGCTCTTGAAGCCGACGTTTCAAGCCACCTCTACGTCCTAACGGGTTGTCCACACAGGTTCCGTACGATGTTCCGTCGCGATGTTCCGTCCCAGAACACAAACTTCGCGTCACGGCGTTTTGTGCGCTACGGAACATTTTGCACCACACAGGTTCCGTGATAGAACATCGTGACAGAACACATCGTTCTCTGCACGATTTTTGTTCCATTTTCACATTGCGTTGTACCGGTTTTGGGATGCCGCATCCTGTGTTGTATGTTTTTTGAAATACAGGAAGTTCATTTCACGTGTGTATTTCTGGCATGGTGATGTTGCCTCGGAAAAGTCAACCTTTTTTTCGTCGTTTCGACCAGGACAGGTCATCTTTCAGTTTGCAGGCGTGCAAAAAAGCAAGACTTGTTTCTCTTTTAATTATCCTTATCCTCTCATCAGAGGA
>JAAUXT010005308.1_pt1 | contig 10787 bp, 12 predicted proteins | sample 7278171 | NCBI WGS metagenome assembly JAAUXT01 (sample SAMN14350112, study PRJNA611818) | marine sediment metagenome | isolation source: surface marine sediment (1.8m) | place: French Polynesia: Moorea | collected 2018-08 | reverse complement strand
TAAAATTATGGAATTTTTAATGCAGATTCAAAACATCAAAATGCATGCCAACAGCAGTAAAATGTTCAAAATAACATGGAAAATATGTCTAAAATTGGAATTCAAATTGAATAAACATGTAATAGTTGGCAACAGTGGGTCATGGGGTCTGCAGGGCATCACTTTGCTTGTCATCTACATCATCCACAGAAACATCGAAACAATGTTGAACCCCATGAATGCACAACAGAGATTCCAATCGCCAACTGATGTGCACCCACTGAACTTCAGTGACCAATTTTCATGCATGTCTCCAATCATCAAGACAGTATACTCATACTCAAAGTATGCCCTGACATGTTGTCTTCTTTCCCAGATATGTCCAAGAATTTTCGCACTCCAATTAACCACAAATTTTGAGACAGAAACCGCATATTTGAGGACATCCCTCGTACATGTTCAACACACACTGACACACACACACACACACACACACACACATGACTTTCTCATCGATGCGCTGGAGTTGCTGCAGTCAATCACAGGCACACAAGTTCCACACACACACATGCACGCACACATCCACATGCACACGCACACACACATACCTACACACATGCACACACACATACCTACACACATGCACACACACATACCTACACACATGCACACACAAACACACGCACGCACACAGCCACATGTGCACACATGCACATACACATACCTACACACATGCACACACAAACACACGCACACACACACAAACACCTGAACACTCCAATTACGCACATGCACGCACGCATACACTCGCACACACAGGTACACGCTGGCACACACAAACACATGCAGGCACATACATGCACATTCCACACAAACAGGATTTTCTTCACCCAACACTTCCACTTGGGGGGTCTGTTGATGCTGGGTGCAGTGGGCAGCTCTCCTTCAATTTCACTTTGGAATCCTATTTTCCAGATTTATTTCTCTTGTTTCCAACCACCAAAATTACAAGTATTCACAAGCAATGATGCAATCAGAAATGAAGCTTCATATCCAGCAGTTGGTGAATTTCATGGCTCAGGCTGCATTCACATAAGATGTATTGCAAGATACAATCTATGTGTACGCAGCCTCAGGACCACAAAATTGCATAGTCAGGAGACCCCTAGAACCAGTGGCTCTGGAGACCAGTTCACTGACACTCTATGGTGCACACACTTCCAGCACACTTGTCACGCTTCCTCAGTGATCCGAGGTCCAGGCTGCAGTCCCCACAGTGCGATACTTGTCTCTACACCTCTGTTTGAGCTCCTTGATCAGTTCAGTAAACCACAGACTGAGCGTCGGCCACTTCTCATGAAGAGCATCAGAGGCAGCGATCAGAGCCATCATCACCATAAGATCAGCACATTGCGACACCTGTCTCTGCACCTCTGTATGAACTCCAAACTCAGACTCAGTCCAGTGTCCCACAGCCCGAGCTCCACCCGCTTCTCACAGTGAAGAGCATCACAGGCAGCCATCAGGCTCTTCATCAGGGGATGATCCCCACATTGTGATACTTGTGTCTGCACCACTGTAGGAGCACCTCACTCAGTCCAGTGTCCCACAGCCCGAGCCACAGCTGCTTCTCACAATGAGCCCCAGTAGATTCCCACATTGCGATACTTGTGTCTGCACCACTGTAGGAGCACCTCACTCAGTCCAGTGTCCCACAGCCCGAGCTCCACCCGCTTCTCACAGTGAAGAGCATCACAGGCACCAATCAGGCTCCCCAATATGTGAAGATCTCCACATTGTGATACTTGTCTCTGCACCTCCGTATGAACTCCCGACTCAGTCCAGTGGCCCGCAGCCGGAGCTTCACCCGCTTCTCACAGTGAAGAGCATCACAGGCAGCGATCAGAGCCTCCACCTCAGTTGAGGAAGCTTTCCTCCGGTGATTGCTTTGTTCAGACTTTCCATGTCTTCCCTGTTCAGATCTGTGTTATACAACTGTAACTCCTTTAAGCTGGTGAATCCCACAGAATCTGGTCCTCCCATCAGACTGCTCATGCAGCCAGTCAGGGTATTGTTACTCAGGTTCAGCTCCGTCAGTTGAGGAAGCTTTCCTCCGGTGATTGCTTTGCTCAGACTTTCCATGTCTTCCCTGTTCGGATGTGAGTCACCCAAATCTAACTCCTTCAAGCTGGTGAATCCCACAGAATCCGGTCCTCCCATCAGACTGCTCATGCAGCCAGTCAGGGTATTGAGCCTCAGGTTCAGCACTGTCAGTTGAGGAAGCTTTCCTCCGGTGATTGCTTTGTTCAGACTTTCCATGTCTTCCCTGTTCAGATGTGTGTCACCTAAATCTAACTTCTTCAAGCTGGTGAATCGGAGATGATCAGGTCCGACCAATAAATTTCCCAGGCAGCCAGTTAAGATGTTCTGGTCCAGGCTCAGAGTGACCAGCCGAGGCAGCTTTCCCTCACAAACAGCATTCCCGAGACTCTGCAGTTCTACTTCCCTCAGATGGCACTGCCTCAGATGGATGGATTCAATGGAAGGAATGTTGCAGAATATGTCCTGTGAAAACTCCTCATTCTCTCTCAACAAGTTCAGAAACTCTTCATCAATTCTTCCAGCTTTGATGTGATGCTGACAGAGGAAAGCTCCCACCTTTGGTGACAGTCCGGCGGCAAATCTCAGGACCTCGTAGTGTTGCTTCACATGATCTTTATCAAGGAAGAGCCTCAGCAACTCAGACTGAAAAAAAGGGGAAGTGAAAATATGGAAATCGTCTTCAGCCATATGAAACAGTGGTTTGATCCAGAACCCAACAACAGCAGGGCGAGAAGTGCGTCTCTGCATATATACCACCCGCTTGGATGAACCAAACTCAGCTAAATTGGGACCCAATGAAATAATATTTTTTGAGAACCCAGGAATGTAATCTTGAAGCGACTTTCCGCCAAGTTGTTGTCCTGCTTGATTCATTGTGACTTGTCAGAAACATTTGATTTTTCCAAGCACGGTGAAATGGCAATGGTGGATGGTTTCGCACAAGTCTCACACTCATACAGCCTTTTTGTGGGGAAAATTAATTCATGTCTTCACAAAAAGGGGGGGGGGTTCTTGCACCAAAATAACTGTCCAATGCCAGCAGATGTTAAATGCAAAAGCAGACATGAGAGGAAAAGCAAGTTTTCATTGGTCATAAATTGTTTCAGTCAGGTCAGCCAAGTTCTGCATATTTCACAGTTTCTGGCCTGTACTGCCCCAAATGGGGGAAACAACCAGCCGAACAAACATTTCCTGTTGTATTGTGGATTTCAACCTGACTTCTTGATCTCAGGCCACAGGATATGATAAATAAACCCATTCATTTACCTCAACTGCTGCTTGTGGGGAAACATCTATTTGCAATCTCACCTCCTGTGATGACTCTCTCAGTTCAAAACAGGAGGCAAGCCATATCCCGCCAACAAAGAAATCAAACAAAGCTTGTTGTATCAAGAAACTATTTGCAGAAACTACCTCAGTCAGAGTGCTGATGTACTTCCCAGCGCAGAACTCCATGATGAGGAGATGGTGGAAGCTGACAACTTCTTCTTGCTCTTCTCTTGGGTCACCCTCAGTTCCCATCAACAGGCCCAACTTGGAGGCATGTTCTCCAACATTTTTCAGGATATCATCCTGTGAAAGTAGAAAGGTGTGTTGGAAGGGTTGCTTTTGGTTTGTTGGCACCCCTGCTTTCTGTGTTCTTCCCAAACAAAGGTGCATTCCAGAAACACACAGCCCAGCTGCTTCTTACCTGAGTGAAGATCAGGTCCTTGTTTCCAGGCTGAAGTCTCTCCCAGCACACTTTTCCCAATGAAACCAAAGCAGATTCAAGCAGTACCTTAATCTCTTCAACAGTTTTTTGACCAGACCTCCTGATCTCTTCCCAGTCTGGGCATCTTTCAACAATTGCAGAAATTACACCTGTCATAGTTTTGGGAAGTGACTCTTCTCTCTGATACAGAAAGCAGATCATGTGCAACATGATGGGAACTTGCAAGATTCCATATCCTTTGTAGGATATCAGGTTGCTGCTTGTTGCCAATTGCATGAAGCTTTTGTATTCATTGGCACTTTCCAAGTACTTAGTGATGTACTCTTTAATTCTTTTTGGATCAAACCCTGTAATTTCTGCTTCAACATCCATGTAATGTTTCACTTGAGTCAACTCCTTTGTGTCTCTTGATGTCAGGAAAACACAACAGTCTGGAAGACGTCCCTTTACAATTGCACAGTCAATGTCATTATTTGTTCCTGGAGTGTACTCATCATATCCATCCAGCATGAGGAGAACTCTTTTGTGCTCCTCACCATTGATGATTTTTGCAATGGCAGCAGAAGAAACATTTCTCCTGCTGAGACCCTTGTGTTGCTTTAGAATGACTTCCTCCAGTGTCTCATTCTTCTTGACAAACCTCAGTGCAATGTGAAAGACAAAATCAAACTGCTTAAGTTCCTCTGACTCCCTATTTGCCCACAGAAGAGCCAGCTGTTTCAAAGATGTTGATTTCCCAACTCCACCTTGACCTGAATACAAGAAAAGAGATATTTGCTTTTGTTTTGAATCACATTTGTCACAATAATTTTTAAAAGACTGTACATTCAAGTGTACAATAGAAAGTCTCAAATAATGTTTGCTCACACACTACCTGTGACAAGAATTCTCTCAGATGCTGTCTTTATCAAATTGGGGTTGAAAAGCTGGGAGACATCTGACATTGGAACCTTCTTGACATCACTGATGCCTCTCTCTTTCTGAAGTACATTCAGTTGTGTGTAGATTTTCTCCAGGGGAATGTGGATGGGAGTCAGGGTCCAGATTTTCCCCTTTGCTGTACTGAAAGGCTTTTCTTTGAGAGACTCTCTGGTCCATTCTTGGAGTTGTGCCAGTGCTGAAACAAACATTGTGAAGAATTGTGTTGTCATTTTCATTGTAATTTGCAATGATCAACTGAAAGTAATGAGTCTGATCATTAAGTGCATTTTTCACTCTGACCTGAAGGCATTGGTTTTGGCATTGCTCCCTGCTCCAGAACATGTGACAATTGGTTCCAGTTGGTCTCTTTGAGCCTGGTGATCAAAAGCCTGAAAGCTTCCTGTGGGGAGCCCTGCTGTTTGGCCCAAGTTTGGAGAAGTTCATAACCAGCCACATTAGAATTTTCAAACTCAGCCTGGGCAAGTTTCACCTGGTGATTGGGCATGCCCAAAACTCTGACTCCCAGATCAAGGAGCTCATTGTAGTCTGGAATGTATTTGGACACCTCAAGCATGAGGATGTCAGTCAAACCTGAAACATGAGGAAACATACAAATTCAATTTCTGAGCCACAAAACTGCTCATCTGAAGTCAAAGTCAAGACAACCATTTTGCAGTTCTCATCTGCAGATGACTGTTTGACTCTTGTAAGATTGCACTACCCCATCCCTCCTTCTGTCCATGAAGAGTGCTCAGGAAGAGGAGTACCTTGTTGAAGGTCTTACCAGGGAAACCTGCTTCATCCTGTTCCTTGAAAGAGTGTTGTCCAGGTGAGCAACTCACTGCATTAAAAGCTTCATTGGACACAGTATCTGGGGAGATTTGATTTGACAATGTCTGCGTCTCAATCTCTACAGAAATAAAAGACCAGCAATAGGTTACAATTGAGGTTTGAGTGGAAACATGTGACTTGATAGTCTGGTGTCAAGGTCCCATTGAGTCAAAACTCTGAGGTTGATCATCATTTGTGAAACACATCCTTTGTCACTCATTGAATTTTGAAACAGGAATGAAACAGGAATACAATTGTGACATTTGAATGTTGGGAGTCTCAGTGATTTCAACCACAATGCCAAATCACCCCTGTTCACAGAAAGCAGAACACATTTTGTTGTTTGATGAGGAGCACCTTGTTTCAGTTCTTACCAGGGATGGCTGCTTCATCCTGGTCATGAGAGGTGGGTTGCAGAGCTGCAGATATCTCTGCACTTGAAACCTCATTGGAGTCTGTGTCTGAGGAAACTTGATCTGACAACAATGGATGCAGCTCAATCTCTACAAAAACACAAAAGAACAGAACAATGGGTACAAGTCAGGTTTGATTGGAGACTGCACCCAATGGCAAGGTGCACCACAACATGTGACTTGACTTCCTGATGTCCTACTCTGGGATTGAGTTGAAATCAAACATAAAGCAAAAGAACCCCAATAATTTGTGTATGAAACACACCAAAATTGGAAGTTTTGCACAAGAAAAACATTTTGCAAAAACAGTTGAACCTGACAGCCATATTGTCATCACGTGAGCAGCCATCTCACCTTCACCTTCCCTTTCCTGGCCCCTGGATGCCCGGGAGCTGCGGGTGTTTCTATGGAAACAGCGGCTGCAGAGGTTGCCCATGGTGACGGCCAATCAGAAGACCTGAAGAAGAGACGTGAGCGTTTCACAAGACTCTTCGCGTGAATACCACGCTCTGTGCAGAAGACATGTCCTTGTCCAGGATGCACGCTCATTCAATGATTGGCTTGATTTTGGGGTACAAACGTGTCCTTTCTGGTGATTTGCACCGTTGCAACCCGTTACAACGGCGCAAAGCACAAAAGGCATTGTTGACAAGATTCTGTGGACAGCACTTTTTCAAGAAGACAATGGTCAATTCGGTCCATATTTGGTCAGTTGATTTGGTTTGTGTGGAGGAGGATGCGCCAGGAAGCTCTTTGTTCAAATCACAGTACAAAATAATGTTGTGTTTGAGTGCAAATCACGCAACCTCCCTGGGTGTATTTTTACCACACCCTTGTACAAGACACAGCTCTTGTTTTGATCTTAGAAAACAAGAAAGTTGTATGTTCGGGGATTCCACCTTTTGTCACAGGGTGTGTTCCATTAACGGGTGTGACGAAGAGGCGCCACTTCGTTCCTGGATTGGCGATGGGTGAAGTGGGCAAAATCAGCCATTTCAGCTCACTCTACCAACCAGAGTGGCCGTGTTCGATTTGCGCATGCGGGTCGCCAAGTGAGCCCAAATGGCGGACTTCGCCCATCGCCAACCCAAGGGCGCGGCGGCCAGCCGCACGCGTAAATGCTACACGCCCAATAGCCAGGTTCGGCAAACAGGAAACGTTGACGTACACGTGAACATAGACGTACAATCTCAGCCTGCAGGGCACAGTACAGACAAGAATTATATCTCCTTTCATGGACGAACCAACAGAAAACAATTTCAACAGCATTTGTTGGTTTTTGCACAAAAACATTGTGAATGATACTTTTCTTTCTTCTTTTTCTGAGCTATAAATTACACATTGTGATGGTATTTTGTGGAGTGTTTGTCCCCACATGGTGTCTTTCTGGTGTACGTTCACGTGTGCGTCTACGTTTCATGTTTGCCGAACCTGGTTTGTTGTAAACCGAACGTGCGCAACACAAATCAGGGGGATAGAAATTGTCACAGCGCTGTGGTGTGGAATACCTCCGTGAGAAGACGTCGCTGCCGTGTCGCCAGATCTGCGAAGCAGACGGTACCGACTGGGACGAAACTCTTCATATGACTCTGTGAAGAGGCTCCACTACAACAAGGAGTGGTACTTGAAGAATACTTGAAGTGTCCTTCATACCAACATCAAACAGTTTGAAGTGGGAGATAAAGGTCTTGAGGGTGATACTGTCTGCTTGACCACAAAACCAGTTCTGATAACAAACTGGTTCAGAGTGGCCTGACGCACTTGATACTTTATCTGAAGCCCACTCTGTCAACACAATGGAGCCTTAAATGATACGACAATCATGTTCAAAAATTAATAAACGTTGAGAGGGAGAGATAAGAGTCAGGCGTTCATCGCGTGACTGCGCGATCCAGGATTCTCCACCATGGTGTGCCTGTCACAACTTGAGGGACAATTTGGGCCGAATTTTGACCTGCACGAGTGTTTGAACGACGCGAAAATAACAATCATGACCAAAAGGCTGGCCGTTATCACATCGGTACCGTCGAGGTCAAAGTTTTAACATGACGCCCAATTGTTGGGTGTCCTTGTACAGTGCAGACCTTTCTTGAACGTCGTCAATAAAGATGCTGTTGACGACAGAAAAAGCTGACGCCGTCACCAATGGGAAAACTACTTTACGCATTGCAGCCAACCGTCGGCCAGCGGAGATGAAGGGGTTCTTACATAGACGTCAACTTTTTTGACGCCAACAGCAAAATGTTGACGTCGACGTCAAATTGGACGTGGGACCCAATGGAGATCGTCAAAACTGGTTCAAGCTGTTTTCACATTGGTGCCGTCGACGTCAAACGTTTGACGTCAACAGCAGAATTTTGATTAACGTCAAAATTTAGCATGACACCCAATTGGTGGGCGTCAAAAAACGGTCCAGACCATTCTGTTGACGTCATCAATAAAAAGTTGCCGTCGACGTCAGAAATGGCTGACGCCGTCATCAACGTGAAAACCCTTTCAGTCCGCTCCTGACGTCAGCCCCGCGACATCAAAATTTTGACGTCGCGCCACCTGTGTGAAGTCACATGAGTCGACAGCGTTTTACCATCAGTAATCGAATGCAGACACTGAACATTGAACCACGAACTCTTGGCTGACTTGGCTGAGTACTCAGAGCCGAGTATTGTTGGCTTTGAGTTCGGCGCAAAATGGAGCAAAACAGCTTCAAGGGGTTTCCAAAATTAGGTGACGCGCAGTCGTTTTCTGGGTTGACCTCAAAATTTCCACCATTGGGAGCAATGTTTTTTTTGTTCTTTTGATGCCGACCTCAAAAATACGACCGCGCGTCGCCAATGTGAAAACTGTTTGAGTATTGTTGTCTTGAGTTCAGCGCAAACAGAGCAAAACAGCCTCCCACAGGGTGACGCGCGGTCGTTTTCTGCACTCACGTTAAAAATCCAACACAAGGTTCTAGGTAAAATTTTGACGCCGACGTCAAACAAACGGCCGCGCGTCACCAATGTGAAAACCGCTTCACGGTACAAAACAACCATCGCAATGTTCATACGAACCTTGAGGAATCTGCCGCAGCGATGCGGTTGGTTCCGCCACGTAGTTGGTACTGACTGGTACCACCAACTCCACGTCAAGTCACAAGCCTCCTCTATCAACACAAGGAGTACTTGAGTGACAAGACAACACTCTTCAAACCAACATCAATGAGTTTTCAGTGGGAGATAAGAGTGATAAGGAGCCAGGTGTGGGCCTCTTGACGCTGATAAGCCTTGTGGCAAGGTGACAGTGCGCGATTCAAGACCGCAAAAACTTAACGTAGCAACTGATACGTTTTTACATTGAGTGACGCGTGGTTGTTTTCTGGGCTTACGTCAAAATTCCACTGCAAGATTCAATGTAAATTTTGACGCCGACGTCAAGAAATGACCTTGCGATCGACGTAGGTAGCGCTGATTCGTACTGAGCACTTGACGTCGAATCCCAAGCCTCCTTCATCAACCCAAGAAACGTCGTCTGTCAACACTTGATCAGTGGAGAAGAGTCTTCAAATCAACATCAAAGAAATTCAAGTAGGAGAGAAAGAGATTTCAGGATTCTCCACCATGTTGCGCTTGTCAGGCGTCAGGACACAGGGAAAACAAACGCACGTGCAATGTTTGCGTCTTGACCACACCAAAAGCAATCACACACGCACAGACACCACTGCACGCGAACACACACACACACACACACACACACACACACCATTGTACGCGTGCACACACGCACGCACACACACGCACACTGCTGTTGCACAGACGCAATTACACGGGGCCGTGAGCTGCCTCACATCACCCACAGAAAAGAGTTCAGCTTCCACCCCACCAGACAGATCCGATGCAGACACGGAGATCACACCCTTCCTGAGTCCTTGATCCGTCAGAGACCCAGGTCACCACCCACTCGGATCCCTCCGTCCGATTCTGGATGGGACGGTGGAGGAGCCGGGCAGACGGTGTTGATCTGTGCATCGGACGCGCACTTGTTTACGTTATTCGCGCATGCGTTGTCGCGCACGTGGTCATCGTCGTCGTCAGCGACCTTGACCTACTTCCCGTCATCGTGCGAAGTCGCAGCGACGATCGTGCCACTTCAGTGTTTCGTTTTTTTATGCTTTCAGCCAAAATAAGGTTATCATTCGGAGTTGGCATGATGTTGCTAACACGGGGACATTCGTGCTACTTCTGATTTGTTTCTCATGCATTGAGTGAAATAAGGTCACCATTGGTCGCAAGCCCGACATTGGCGACACAGCAAGCAACAAGGACTCCGCCGCAGACGACACAACTCGTGAGGGTTGGTTCCGATCGGTCAGCCCGATGGAGATGCAGTGTGACAGCGGGTTCACGTTCACAGCCGCAGCAGCGCTCACACAGGTGCAGTACTGAGGACGGTACGAGCATGTATTTTAAAGTTCGTAGCGTTTGCATGATCGTGGAATTCCGTTCAATGCCTTCAATTACGAGGGTGCTTTCACTTCCGGCTAGAAATGCACCGGACAGCAGTTAACCTGAAATCCTTTTTGTCCTTAGAGGACACAATAAATGACATGACAACATGTCAATGCTGATCAAAACAAAAACAGCAACAAATGATACCTTGTCAAAAATGGTTCTTACAGAATGCCAATAGAATAGCATATGGTTCAAAAAGACATCAGACACCTGTGTTGTTGTGACCACAAGAGACAAATTTCACAGTGTTGCACTTCCTGGAATAGTCAGACACCTGTCTGGCCACACAACGGGGTTAACTGCTGTCCAGTGCATTTCTAGCCAGGAGTGAAAGCACCCTCG
>JAAUXT010012556.1_pt1 | contig 10789 bp, 16 predicted proteins | sample 7278171 | NCBI WGS metagenome assembly JAAUXT01 (sample SAMN14350112, study PRJNA611818) | marine sediment metagenome | isolation source: surface marine sediment (1.8m) | place: French Polynesia: Moorea | collected 2018-08 | reverse complement strand
CATTGGTGTGTGTGTGCACTGTGACATTGGTGTGTGCATGTGTGCTGTGACATTGGTGTGTGCGTGCGCTGTGACGTTGGTGTGTGCGTGCACTGTGACATTGGTGTGTGCATGCGCTGTGACATTGGTGTGTGCGTGCGCTGTGATGTTGGTGTGTGCGTGCACTGTGAGGTTGGTGTGTGCATGCGCTGTGACGTTGGTGTGTGTGCGTGCACTGTGACATTGGTGTGTGCATGTGTGCTGTGACATTGGTGTGTGCGTGCGCTGTGTCGTTGGTGTGTGCGTGCGCTGTGACCTTGGTGTGCGTGTGCGCTATGACGTTGGTGTGTGCATGCACTGTGACCTTGGTGTGCGTGTGCGCTATGACGTTGGTGTGTGCGTGTGCTGTGATGTTGGTGTGTGCGTGTGCTGTGACGTTGGTGTGTGCGTGTGCTGTGACGTTGGTGTGCGTCATGCACTGGCGCACGCGATGTGAAAGAGGAGCCACGTGGAGGGGCGTGGCATCGTTGGGACACGCGATGCAACGTACAACACGTGGCCAATTGGACAGGAGTCTGCGCATGTGCACGGGAGCGCCGGACAGGGCCTGCGTTACCCTGGGCTATTTTAACTAGCGGTTTTATCCAATAAGTAACCGTTAGGTTGTGCATAGCGCATGCGTGAACGCGTGCAGACCAGGCTTTAGCGTCTTCTCACCCCTGGGCCCCACCGCGTGCGCCAGCGCACACGCGCACCATGGTCACAGCGCACCACATTGGGTTTTACCCATGTGAAGCAGCGTGGCAATGAGGTGTGCATAGATGTGTTCACATTGATGTGCATGTGCACTGCCATGATCACAAATGGGTTCTAACCCCAACTGTGTGCTGGCGTATGGTGCAGAATGTAAAAGCTGTGCGTGATGCGCTGGCGCACGCGGTGTGGCCGAGGGGTCATGAGAAACAGATTCTGACGAGCGAACACGGACGCAACGCAAACGCAGGCGGCCTCAAATCGCGTTCTCACTCACTGTCGCCGCAGAGCTTGCACTTGTGCGCGTCTCTGCGCGCGAGGTGCTTCTGCGCGTGGATGTGGTAGGCGGAGTGGTACCGGAACTCTTCTCCACACTGGTCACACTGGAAGTTCCTGTAACAGCAGTGTGTGTGTGTGTGTGTGTGGATATGTGTGTGTGTGGATATGTGTGTGTGCGTAGAGTATGTGTGTGTGACACTCAGTGTGTGTGTGTGTGTGTGTGTGACTGACCTGCGACTGGCTGTGGCAGTGTGTGTGTGTGTGTGTGTGTACGTGTATGCCCCCTCTAAAAGCACATTTGCCCGATGTGCACGCCCCCGCCCTCTCCCCGGTGTGTACGGCCCTCCACCCCCCACTCACATCTGCCCGGTGTGTATGGACTCGTGCTCCTTGAGCGCATTCTTCCGGGTGAAGCCCTTGTTGCACTCCTCGCATTTGTACGGCTTCGACGCGGCCAGACCGTGCACCTGCAGAACAAATCACTGCAAAATCTCAGGGGTCTATGCAGGGAATGGGGGGCTCAGGGGGCACCTCCGCATGAAGAAGGTCGCAGCTACCGTATCCACCCGTGTACATGTCGCACTCAAGAAAAGATGCACCCCGACTTTTATCTTGAATTTCTCATCAGGTCCCTTTTCTCTCATCACACCAACTGACCTCACCAACTGGTGGAGCCAGATCCACCACACCAACTCGAGTTTTGGTGCAGTATTATAGGGCAAAAAAGGTGCGTCTGACACACGGGTGGATGCGGTATTGAGCCTTGGGTAGATGCGGTACACGACTTGAAATGATAGATCGCCAAGGAGAGAGTTCACACTGGGAGTTCACGCGCTAGCCCAGTGTGGAATCGAAATGTGAAGATGGCGCTACCGTTTTCCGGTGGAGCTTGAGTTCGGCGGGTTGACTGAAGGTGGCGCCACAGTCGCCCTCATCGCAGCTCAAGGTTTTCGCGCGCGTGCACGCCTGAAAGACATACGCATACACGCGGTCAACAAACACGCACGCACACATACTCGCGCGCGTTCACGTATGAAAACACTCAAGTGCGCAGTTCATCCACGATTTTTCCGCTCGGGAACATGAGGTGCCTCGGGAACTTGAGGTGCAACTGAAAATTTGTAGACGAACCACGTGCAACACACGGAAACAACGCACGTGCTTCATGTCCATTCAGCTTTTACGTACGTGTGCACATTTTCCCACACACAAGCACGAAAACCTGAAACCTAAACCCCACCGGGAAAGCACACACACACACACACACACACACACACACACACACACACACATACACCAGTACTCACGTAGACGTGCTTCATGTAGTTACACTTCAGTGGAAACTTGCGCGAACACTTCTTGCACCTGGAGCAAAATAAGTGAACCGTGTCATTTGTCATTTGTAACACCACGTACACCGTGTGCATCATGTCTTGCCTCCCTGCACAAAGTCACACCTGATCCACACCGGGTGCACCAGCACACACACACACACACACACACACACACACACACACACACACCACGGTCACAGTACATTGAAAGTCCCAAACAGGCAAAGGAAAATGCAATGGAGTACGCGTTTCTTGTGTTCATACTGACATACTTGCTTGCTCACCACACACCCCAGTGATTTCAGACGGGGCTGGACCCCAGCCATGGGCTGGCATATGGGTACGTATGTGACGTCATAAAAGCTGTGCATGATGCGCACGCAGTGTGAATTGGGGGTTGGTGGTTTGAAACAGGGTGCATCGTTTGACGCACCCATTGTGGAACGCGCCCTAAATCTGACGCATCTCGGTGACGCATGCGCGCGGCGCACTCACCGGTAGGGGGCGCCGCCGTGGTGCCGCGCCGCGTGTTTGTTCAGCTCCGTGAAGGTCCGGAAGTGACGTCCGCACACCTCGCACGGCAGGTTCCGGTTCACCAACTTCCGGCCTTCTGAAACGCGTGACACCGGAAGTTTGTGAAACCGGAAGTCATGACACTGGAAGTCATCAAACCCAAGTTTGATCGCGCGCGTGCTTGTTGTTGTTGTTGTTGTTGTTGTTGTTGTTGTTGTGTGTGTGTGTGTGTGTGTGTGTGCGTGTGTGTGAGTGCGTGTGTGTGTGCTGCGTGACTCACTGGCGTTGGTGAAGAATCCCTTTGGCGTCATCCGGACGGCGACTTCATCCGGTTCGTCTTCCCCATCGCGCTGCGTGATCGCGTCCTCTCCATCACAAATGTCATCGTCCGCCACGATCTCTTCTTTCATCTCTCCATTCTTGGGAAAATCCACAACTAACACTGACACCTGCAGTGAATGAAAGAATGAAGGGAGGAATGAATGAATGAAGAGCTATTGTTGAATGGCACACACGAGCATGCAGTGTCACAACTCACCAGCGGGTCAGGCTCTTCCTGCGCCGCAGCGCCCGGCTCATCTTCCCCAGCACGGCGGTCCTCCTCGCCATCGCTCTCGTCCAGGAGCGGGGCCCGCGGCACCCGGCGCCGCGCTGCCCGCGGAGGGGCAGGGTCTGCCGGGGCGGTGTCGGGGTCTGGCGCGGGACGAGGTTCACTGGGTGAAGGCTGCTTCAGCTTGGGCGTGGGCGGGGTGCGCCTCCGACTTCGCCCTCGCTTGGGCGGGGTTGAGGCGGACTCACCACCCCCTGCCGCACTTGGGCGAAGGGCGGGTTTGGGTTGCGCGGACCCACTTCCGGTTCGGAGACGTTTCCTCGGACGTCCGCGCCCACGTCTCGGGGTCACTTCCGGGTCGATAGCGAGCTCAGCGGCGGGCTGCGGTGGCGCCTCCTGGTGCGCGTCGCTCGTTTCCTGTTCCGGGTTCTCTCCGAGCTGCGTGAGACAACAAGACGCCGCGTTCACGCACCCAGTATGAACCCAGCCGGGTTCAGTCTGGACTGTGAAGTAAGTTTTGAAGCTTTGGGCTGGTCTTTCGTTGATTTCTTTGTGGTAACTCGGAAAGTCCTGGCGTACGTTCAGAAAACCTCCACAAGCACAGTAATTGTTGGTTGACAGCAGTTCAGCTTGTTTGCAATTGTCCATTTGCTTTCAAAATGGACAAGACGGAACTTCGGCTGCCGAAGATGGACGCCACGCATGCGCAGACAGAAATTGTACGCTGCGCACGCGCAGTTAGAAGCTGAACGCTGTGCACGCGCAGATCTACAGAATCAAAGCACTGAACATCACAGAAGAAGCACGTGAGAGGCTGAATTAGAAAACTTTGGAGGCTCTTCACCCAAGACGAATGTCAACACGACTTGCTGACGGAAACCGTGACTGAAGAAAGAAAGATTTACAGGAACGGAACAGTACTCACCCGCAGTTTCAGCGCCGCGTTCTCGAGCTGCAGCCGCTTCGTCTCCTGGGCAACAACAGCGACACCAGCGGTGAGATGCGTCAACACTTCCGTAGTGAAGGCAACACGACGCAAGGCAGCGAATACAACTCCCAAGATTGACAACAAGAGTACTTTGTATAAAATGCACCCAAGGCGCAAAATTTGGGAAGCTATTTTTTCGTCATTATTTTTGGGCTCCTCCTCCCTGGATCCGCTTGAGCGTTCTCTACGCAGCTGAAAGGTTCCACGTACCTCGCGCAGGGTGTTCGCCTCCGCTAAGGCAGACAGCAGCGCCATCTCCAGCTGCTGAGACGAGTCGGCGCGATCTGAACAGAGAGAGAACGCGGTTTCAGGGACACACGCGGACGGAACCGAGGGGTCGAGGTTAGCAGGGTTGCAGAGAAATTTTCTGTCGCGTCTCAAGGGCGCATCTGGGACGAAAAGGGTGCTGACTCCAAAAAAAACACAATGTTTTTTTTTTCACGTCACATACCGCTGGAACGAAATGGCCGGACACCCCAAATGAGGAGGCACAGGTGTCTGGCCATTTCAAATCCCACCTGAAATGGCCAAACACTCAACAAGGTCAGACATAAAACCAGGAGACACAGGGTGTTTGGCCATTTCAGGTGATACTGATACACGGGTTGGTACGGTACCTTTTCCCGGCAGACCCTGCAGTTTCTCGTCTCGGTCTCCAAGATTCAGTCCGTCTGCAACACAAATGTCCAATTCGTTCTTTTGTGCGGTTTTGGATGGGGACGATGGGGACGAGTGTCCAGGCCGTGTTCGATTTGTGTGCTCAGGATGTAGCTCAAGGGACACGTTCTCAACGCACCGCGCAACAAATCGAACACCCTTCAAATCGAACACCCTTCAAATCGAACACCCTTCACCCCTGGTGGTTTGTGCGGTGCTCAACCCTCCGAGGGAGAGTATTCTCTTTACCTGCGTCACTTTCCACCTTCACTTCCGGCGCCTGCGCTGCGCTTCCGGTCTGCATGGCTTTGCCACCCGGGGGCGCCACGGACGACGACGCCACGTCTGACGCCGCTGAGGGGCGTTCCGCCATGTTTCCTGACCAACAGAAATAACCACGATCAGTTCCGCGCCGCGCGTTCGTTTTGCACGCAGAACAGTGAATTTAACAAACTGTTTTGGTTCGACTGCCAAATATTGGCGAATATCGTAAGATTTAGTATCGGCACGATACGAGAAACGAGGCTGGTTTCCAAAGTCCTTGATGTGCATTTTCCCGTCGTAGAGTTTTTGATCACAACAGAACGGTCCAAAATGCAAATCTATTCAACGCATTCGACCTTTTTCCACTCAACTGCCACTGCTGTTCAACTTCACTTGTGAGATCATCACAAAAGTTTCTTGCACAAAATGGCGGCGGGCGTCACTGCAGTGGCGCCCAACTCCGTCTTTTCTTGCTTCTCACCCGATCGAAGGTACTCACTCAGTATATTTTCTTCTATGGTCTTCTACCTTTCAGGTACACGCTTTCAGGCTGGCGGGGAGCGGATATAGTTGAGCACAACAAAGAAAAAACAAAATTGCCCGCTCAATGGCAGTGAAAATGTTGACCTACATCAAATGCGACACAACCTGTTGGGTGATTTGCGTTTCGGCCACTTTGTGTTTCGGTCACTCCTCAAATCACTGCGAGCTCCATTGAGCTATTTTTTTGCAACTAAAGGAAAAAGTTTAAGGACAAAACTGAAACCATTTACTTTGTTGACGAGGACAGAAATGCTTTCCTCCCGAAGGACAACATTTTCCCGTCGGACATGCCCATGTCAGCGTCGTGACAACCAGGATTTAATTTCATGTTGTGAGGATTTTTGACTTTATTGTGCGACTTCAGAGGCCAGTTGTGCAGCAGAAGTGTGCTTCGAGAGACAAGGTAATAGTTTGAAACAGTTGTCTGCGTAGCGTGCCGAGAGGAAGACAAAATCACGAGTTGAAGTTGCAGGTTTTCGCACGAGTTCTCGCTGGAATCTCGAAATCCGTCGGGGCACATCCCAGTCGCTCGATTCTGGTCTCTCACAAGTGTGTTTCGTTGAATGTTCTTTTGTTGAAGCTCTGGCTGAGGCATTTGTATCATTTGCATAAAGGAAGAAATGGAGAAATTAAGAGTTTAATTCTCGACCAAACAGTTCGTCCTTTCGTCATGTTTCCACACGCGAAAGCACAATATCAAACGATGACGTCAAGTTCGATTTTGCAACAGACATCTCAAATATTTATCAAACAGACGTGGTGTAAAGCGCGCGAATTGCTTCGAGTTAAGCTGCTGGTGACGCGTCTTTCTCACACCAGATGGCGTCACGTGTCGGTGGTGGGGCGGGTTTCACCACACCACCTGGTGGTGGACTTCTGGTCACAGCAGTGATCAGGTGTGACGATGCAGATTTGTCCGCACCAGTGTCACGTGTTCGTCACGTGTGCGCTAACGCAAGGTGCTCGCAGGTCACTTGACCTGCCGTATCCACCCGTGTGTAAGACGCACCTTTTTTGCCCCAAAAAAATTGAAAAAAAGCTGTAGGTTCATCCCACCAGTTGGTGAATTCAGCCCATCCAGTTGGTGTGGTAGGTCTGGCCCCATCAGTTGGTGTGGTGGTTCTGGCCCTACCAGTTGGTGTAGTAAATTGGCCCCACCCATTGGTGTGGTAGATTTGGCCTTGCCAGTTGGAGTGAGAAAATCTGGCCTCACCAAAAAGATGACAGAACCTGGTGAGAAATTCAAGGTGAAAGTTGGGGTGCGACTTATACACGGGTGGAAACGGTACTACTGTTGTACTGACAGATACTGATGGACGTGTACAAGAACGAGTACGTGGAGGGCGGCGACGTCCCGCTGGCGCACCTCGACTACGCTCACGTCGAGAAGTGCAACGACGCCGCCCAACTCGAGAAGATACTCAAAATACTCAGGTACTCAATGTTCTCAGATATTCACTCAGGTATTCTGCTCTGGCGGAACCAGAATTTGAGCAGTAGGTGGAAAGATCACATTTCGAGGATGATCTTGGTGTGCTCGGGGGTCAAAGGCCCTGAGCCTTGGAGCCTGTTGGGTCCACTTGAGCTCGATGTTCGAGCCATCACCATTTCACACGCACACACACACGCAAACACACGCGTACACACACGCACACACGCGCACACAGACACGCACACACACACACACACACACACACACACACACACACACACACACACACACACACACATGTGGTTTCAGGTCGGGGCAGGAGGGCCGCTACCCGCATCTCGAAGAGGCGACTGAGAAGAAGCTGGCGACACTCAACCCAAAAAGGTGCGTGCGGTTAACACATACACACACACGTACACACACACGCGCACACACACACACACACACACACACGCACACAGTCTGTCTCTGTCTCTCCCTCTCTTTCTCACACACACGTACGCACACAATGCAGCTCGCTCGCTCTCTCACTCACACACGTGGACAGACAGACAGACAGACAGACAGACACACACACACACACACACACACACACACACACAAAGAGGCACACACACCAACAGCCACTTTCCTCACACAGACAACACACAGGGGCACAAACCGTCCGCCTGCAATATCGCGATGCATCATCACTGAACTTCCAGATCTCGTGCACCATAACGCGAGGCAACTCTGTTCAGCGTTCTTGTTTGCTTTGTTGCGCAGCCGCCTGTTGAGGAAGGACCAGCCACTAAAAACGGCTCGAGATGTAGATCAAGAGGAGTGGAGCGAGCTGCAGCGAGACCTCACGGTCAGTGCTAGCGCACACGCACACACACACACCATACACACCACACACATACACACACGCACACACACCACAAACACATACACCACACCACACACACACACACACACACACACACACACACAGTCTCTCGAAAACAAACACACACACACACGCACAAACCACAGACACGCTCACACACACACACACACACACACACACACACAGTCTCTCGAATGCCCACACCCACACGCACGCACGTACCACTGACACGCTCACACACACGCACACACACACACACACACACACACACACACACACACACACACACAGATGAACACCAAGATGGACAAGCGTAACACCACAAAGAACAAATGAGGATTCCGCAATTGCAGTCGTGACAAGTGAAATTTTCGGCGTTTTCCCACAGGATTGGAAGAGCGAGATCGCAGCGAAGGAACGCCGTCTTCAGGGAGACGCCGCTGACGCCGACGCAGCGACGGCGTCGGAGTTGCCGCCTGTGCGCGGCGCCGCCGTCAACATCGAGCTGCAGCAGGTGTGTGTGTGTGTGTGTGTGTGTGTGTGTGTGTGTGTGTGTGTATGTGTGTGTGTGTGTGTGTGTGCTTGGCAAAAATATACACTTATGCCAACGGCAGATGTGTCTTGTGTCTGTGTGCGTGTGTGTGTGTGTGCGTGTGTGTGTGTCACTTGAAGTTGTGTATCTCACTTGTCTCACCGCCCCTCTGGTGGGAGAGGCTGAGGTGACGACACGCCTGTGTGTTTGTTCACGGGTGTGTGACGACAAGTGAGCACGTGGGTGACACGTGTTTTGGTACCGTAAGGTGCGGATGCCAAACGCTCTTTGTTCTTGTTTTTGTTTGCTTGTGGTACCAGGCACAATTTGGAAACTTTGTGGGGTGGGGGGGGGGGCACCTCAGCCTCTCCCACTTTGATTTCATGTCCATGTTGGCGCCACCCCTGACTGCGATAAATCAAGGTCACTTACACGACGTATTGTTCTCGACAGAAAGCGACAGACGACTCGAAAACGAGGCCAGCGAAACGCGTGAAGCCACGTGACTACAGCGAGTGGGACAGGTGCGTCGTGCAGACCGGCGCCTGTTGCAATGGGAGCCGGGATGTTCTGTTGTGGCGCCAAATCGAACACAGCCACTCAGGCCCCATTCACACTGGGAGCGTCCGGGGACGCGGGGTGGGGACGCAACGCACAACAACCCGACAGAAACCGGATTTGGTCGGGGGGGGGGATGACCCGATGTTGAAATTCTCAAAAATCTGTGATTCTGAATACTTTCTTCGCACGAACCAAATGCGCCCTGTTCGTCGTCAGAGTCGACATCGAGGCTGAGCTGAAGCGCGCAGACTCGGGCGACGCCGTTGCCATGGAGAACCGGAAGTCAGTGCGCCATAGCAACCAGCCCGCCATTCCTGCCACCGTAGAGTCCTCCAGTGAGTGAAGCACGTGATTTTGAACATACTTTCGGCGCTTTCGTCACACACCAACTTCAACTGTTTTGATTCCATACTGTTTTGCTGCTACGCTTTGATTTGTTGTCCTTTGATGTGTGAAAAAACAATCGCACTTTGGCACCTGTGTGTCTGAAGCCCCAGGGACAATTTCGTGCAGTGTCAGATCCCCACCCGCAAAGCACAAAATTTTTTTGAACTGGCTGGCTGTTCAGGTTCAATTGATGAGCCTCCGGGACTGACTGACGCATCCCGACCCGAAGCGCGTGTCAGCACTGACAGGTGTTCTTGTTGTGCTGCAGATCTGACTGATCAGGAGAAGATCCAGAAGGCTGAGCGGGAGAAGGAGAAGGGCAACGAGGCTTTCCGCGCGGGAGACCTGCAGGAGGCGCTGACCTACTACAACAGATCCCTCAGCCTCTGCCCCACCGTCGTCTGCAGGAACAACCGCGCCCAGATGTGTGCGTACTGTGTGTGTGTGTACGTGTGTGTGTGTGTGTGTGTGTGTGTGTGTGTGAGACCTGCAGGAGGCGCTGACCTACTACAACAGATCCCTCAGCCTCTGCCCAACCGTCGTGTGCAGGAACAACCGCGCGCAGATGTGTGCGTACTGTCTGTGTGTGTGTGTGTGTGTGTGTGTGTGTGTGTGTGTGTGTGTGTGTGACTCTCTCTCTCTCTTTCTCTCTCACACACACAGACACACACACTCACACACACAGACACAGACACACATACACACACCCACATACACACACACACACACACACAACATTCTCTTTGTCTCTCAGATTCATCTGTTGTGTGTGCGCATTGTCTGTGTTTGTGTGTGCGTGTGTGTGTTTGTCTGTCTGTGACTCTCTTAAAAGTGCATATGCGCATGCACCCCGGTATACCTGACCTGTGTATGTGCGTGTGTGTCATGAGTGTGCTTGAACGCGAGTGACATTGTGCTTGTGCTTGTGTGCGTGCGTGTTTGCGTGTGCTGACACACGGGTGCAGGGAGGTTGGTCTTCTCGGCAGACATCAAGCTGGGTCGGTGGGACGAGGCCTTGGCCGACTGCAACGCTGTGCTGAAGGTGGAGCCACAGAACACCAAAGGTGCGTCTCAGAGGGGCGGGGTGGGTGAGGGAGGGTGGGGGGGCGGGGGGGGTGAGAGAGGGGTGGAGTAGGGGGGGGGAGGGTG
>JAAUXT010001031.1_pt1 | contig 10789 bp, 13 predicted proteins | sample 7278171 | NCBI WGS metagenome assembly JAAUXT01 (sample SAMN14350112, study PRJNA611818) | marine sediment metagenome | isolation source: surface marine sediment (1.8m) | place: French Polynesia: Moorea | collected 2018-08 | reverse complement strand
GAACCTGAGATTTGGCCATTTGCATCTGGTTGCTAAGGAGTTTTGCATCTGGTTGCTAGGGAGGTTGCCATGGAGATTCCATTTTTCAAAATTTGAAATGTGGATTCAAATACTTTCCAACAAGCCCTAGATCAAGTCTGTACCTTCAGCAGTTGCTGAGATAGGGGGGTGGACATGATATGATGTGACATGATGGGACATCTTGGCCCAGATGCCATACACTTTTGCACATTAGTGGACCATTTGAGCAGACCATTTGTCCCAGGCCAGCACCAATAGCAACCAATAGCCCCCCACAGGGGGGGGGACGTGATGTGACATGATGGGACATCTTCCCCAAAGTGGCATGTGTACAAAAAAATTTTCGGCACACCGCTAAGTGCTCTTCCCTAAAGGGACATCGCACAATCAGTGAAAGGAAAAAGAGAAAAAACACGATGGAAACCCTTGTATAAACACGGTTTGATATTTTTGGGCTGTGGGGCTGTCTCGCCTCCTCCTGGATCCGCCAGAGCGAAAGTTTCTCCGTGGCTGTCAGATCCACTCGGCGCAGCGCCTGTGTGATGTTCCTTTTCGGCAGTGCTCATGGTCGCGCGACGATATGATCAGCCTGATATCAGCCCCCTCCCCCCCCCACTCCTCGAGGCCTCCATTGTGAGTGCAAGATGTGTTTTGTATTTCAACTTTGAACTTGTCAAAGAGACTACTTATGTACGAGACTTGATGACAGGTCGTGCACACAAGATGTCACCTGTAGTTAGTATACGATCCGCTTTTGCCAGGACAGCACAACCGCTGTTGCGTTATTTTCCGTTGATTGAACTTGTATCTTCCAGAGAACTATATATTTTTGCTTGTGAACCATCTGGGGTTTTCCCACAGACAGATATTTTGAGTTTGGGTTTCAAATTTAACATGACGCCCAATGGAGAGGGTAACAAATGATCCAGTCCGTTCTTGACATCGCGTCAAAAGTTTTGACGTCGCGTCACCTGTGTGAAAACGCCTGTCCATGTGGTTGAAGCGCCCTCTAGCGGATCCAGGGTGACGAGGAGCCGAGGCTGAGGTCGGACCCTGGATCCGCTGAGGGGTCTCTTCTCCCAGTCAACAACCTGAGAAGAAGATAATAATTTGAACAGAGATATCACTGATGAGAACGTCGCTTATCGCTTTGCGGTTCCAGAGTCGCGTCGCGAGTTTTGATAATGTACGTATGTAACACGCTTTGTATAAGACGCACGAATAAATAAACAAGACCTGGAAAGAGTGTTGTGAATCTGTCGGCCCGTCAGAGGAGAGACGACCGTGGAGACGATGATCCGGGGGGCGGAACCACGACCTGCGCAAGATTGGGTGGGGGGGCGACCTCCAGGTCGAAAGTGTCTCTGGTGCCAAACAAAAGGGTGAGGAAAATACGTTTTCTTCAGGGGGGGAATGCCCCCCCCCCCTGATTTCAGCTGTGCAGAGCGAATCGAGATTTTTCTTTTGTCTCTTGTCGGCAAAAACAGGGACTCGGGGGGGGGGGATAGTTCTGGCTGTATAGCCAAGTTGAGCGTGGTGCGTTGGGTGCCTCCACACAAGGCTCGAGTGTGCGTGTGTGAGGTATGCGTGCTCGAAACGAAAACAGTGTGGATTTGAGATTAATGTGATTGAGAAAACAAACCAGGCCATGCACCGCGCGAGTCTAGTTTCCTCAAGAAGCAAAGTTTGCAGTAATTTGTCTCTAAAACAGTCTCAGGTCGCACTCGTTGGATCACGTCACGTGATCACGTGATCACGTGATCATGTGATCCAGATCCCGTTACTCCGAGGGATCAAACAAAACGCTTACACAAGAAACTCATACAGTCTCTCGAAATGCGTTCTTGTCGTCAACTTGAGGACATGTTTTGGATCTGTCTTTGAACAAATTTGGACAAAACTGTCAGAACGATGGACACAACACGTGTTTGAGGAAGATCAGACAAGATTGAGGGTCGTTGGAACGGGCAGAACCAGACGAACGCTTACTGACAACTTGGGTGACATAAAAATGGGTGTCTTAAATTTGAAGAAGGCTTGACGAAACTGTCGCTCTGACGGAACAAGAGAAACCATTGCAAGATGTCAGCGCCGGAGTGTCCTGTGTGTCTGGAGCCCTTCACAGAGACAGGGGAGGAGTGTCCCAAGCTGCTGCCCTGCTCCCACACCCTGTGTGTCAAGTGTCTGCTGAGGATAGAGCAGGAGGAGGGGAGGGAGGAGTGGTGGAGTGAGGGAGGAGAGGAGGGAGGGGAGGAGGAGGAGGAGTGGGAGGACTGGGGCCAGGCCATCCTGACACCAGAGGCAGAGGAACCAGAGGATGGAGGTCAGGAACAGGAGCAGGAACAAGAAGAAGAGCAAGAGCGTGAGCTGGAGGATCAGCCAGAGGAGCACGATGGAGAGGAGCAGCAGCAAGAACAGGACGAGGACGAGGGGTGGCTCACCACAACACAAGACGAACAGGAGGAGGAAGAAGAAGACGTTTTCCGCTGCAGCTTCATCACGTGTCCAGAATGCCGCGCCGTCTCCTCCGTCCCCGAGGGCGGGGTCCACCTGTTCCCCACCAACCGCTACATCCTCGAGCTGCTGACGATGATGGCGACGGGGCCGCTCCACCAGGGGGCGTGGCAGCAGGGGGCGCCACAACCGCCCACCGAGTGCGACGTTCACCACAAGAGCTACGTCAAGTTGTGCGTCGAGGACCCGTGTTGCCAGGCGATCTGCAGGAAGTGTTTGCACAATGAGCACCAGGGTCACGTGGTCCTGGATATCAATGAGAACGTGAATCAGGTCAAGTATCTGCAGGATGTGGAGGAACACGTGGCGAAGACTGAGCAGGAGCTGGAGGAGTTCTACGCGAAACTCGAGGAGAGGAGGGAGGAGGTTGTGGAAGAGCAGAACACTGCAGAAGCGATCATTGACACTGAGGTTCAGAGTTTAATCGACAGCATCGTGGAGGAGGCAGACGACATGAAGAAGAAGATCAGAAACCAAGCAGAAGAAGAGATAGAGAAACTGGACAAGATGCAGCAAGGCGTGAGCAAGCGCGTGAGCCTCGGTCTGGAGATCTCGCAGCAGCTGTCTGACCTTCGCCACACGACGATCGCTGAGAACGTCGAGGCGTTATCCAACGCTCTGGAGAAGTACGTTGACTTCCGTGAAACGTCAGCGGAAAACAGCGTCAGTGACGTCACAACGAGCTGCAGGGTGCTACGCGTGGAGCCGAGGAGAAAGAGAACGAGGATCACCATCGGAAAACTGAAGCCGGGATGGCTGGGAATCGCTCCTCCTCCTCCTCCCGAGGAGAGTCACGTGGTTCCGGCGGAAGTTGATCACGTGACTGTGACGTCACGTCCGGAGACGGAGCCTGACGCAGAGACGGCGATGGTTGAGCCTGCCCGCGTCAAGAAGAAAAAGAAACCCAAGGCTGAGAGAGAAAAGACAACCCTGATGGAAGCCCCAACCTCAACCCAAACTCCAACCACAACCCCAGCAGGAACTCAACCACAAACGCTCAGGCCTCCAAGCCGACAACAAACTCTGCCCGACATCGCACCCAAATCCGGGCGCCGTTCGATGTCTCTTCCCCCGATCCAGAGTCCTCGGCGCGAGAGCACGGCTCTGGACCCACTGTCGTTTACTTCCGGTCCAGAGGCGACTTCCGGTGCGAAAGTGAACGCTACGAGTCGTGACCGCGGTCTCCTCTCGGCCCGCAGAGGGAGCCGCCCGCAGTTCGCGCAGTTCGAGCGTTCGGACGATGACGGCACGACGGAGTACACGGAACTCTCTCCTCTCAGAAACTGACCTGCGGGGTTGCTGAAAAAATCTTTCTTGTTTCGTGAGATTTTTTTGTTGGTTTTCGCAATCGTAATGGAATTACCACTCGCACACTGTGTGTTCAATAGCGAGACGAGATGCCACGTTTGTAGAATGTGAGAAAAGCGTGCCAGATTGATCAGTTGCCTTGTCGTGCGACTTCACTCCCATGTTGGATAGAGGTCACTCGGTGAACTGCACACGAAAATCGAACGCGCTCAACCGCTTGGTTCACGAGTGTTTGTTTGTTCGTTTTTTGGCGAGTGGACGCATTTACAAAGCGTTCATCTTGTCAGCACTGATGATGATTTTGTCGGTTGTTTCTGCACCTACGTTTTTGCTTTTGAAAAGACAAAATAACCAAAATTTTGGAGTTGACAACATTTCCGTCATCCTGTCATTGTAAAAATGTTTTCACATGTCATTCGCTGCATTCTGCTCGTGTTTCTTTGTGTGGAATAAACTGCAACTTGTTGAGAGAATTTCCTGGTGCGCGTTCGACTCGTGGCGATCGCGGTTGAAGCAACTCGGTCGCAGCTGCTTCACTCTGACGTTGTTGCTGGACACGACTGAACATCAGATGGGACCATTTTCCGAAATTATCCACAGGCAACTGGGGGGGGGGGGCTGGGAGGGACTGGGTTCAGTCACTGAAAATGAACATCTTCGTTTTGGTTTGGGTTGCTGGTCAAATTCTTTTCCTACTTTGTCCTTGTAAATTTTGCGGAGAGGAAAGCAAGGATGTTGCAGGAAGAGATGGAACGATTCTCGCCACGACGCGTGCGCACTGCGGTGCTTGAATCGGTTTCGTCCGGACGGAGTCGGCTTGAACTTCACGACAGCTTCGCTCTTCGTGCTGGAGTCCGGGGTGGGGGGCGGGGCTGGAGGTGGGGGTGGGAGACAGAGGGGCGGGGGTGGAGGCGGAGTCTGGGGTTGAGGGGCGGATGGGTAGGGGGTGGAGGCTTGAGTGGAAGCGGGGGCAGGGGTGGAGGCGGAGGTGCCGAGGGGTGGCTCCAGGTGGGGGTGGAAGAGGTGGGTGAGGCAGGGCCTTGGCGGGATGGGGCGTGGCAGAGGTTGGAGACGCTCTTGGAACCTCACACCCCTCGCCGCGACAGGGTTGGTCGGGGTGGAGTGGGGGGGGGGGTCACCACAGGGGATGCCAGCTGAAGGGGGTTTTCACATTGGGTGACGCACCGTCGTTTTCCAGGCCAACGTCAAAAATTACTCCATTGGGTTCAACGTTAATTTTTGACGCCGACGTCCAAAAAACGACCGCGCGTCACCAACGTGAAAACCCCTTGATTCTGACACCAGTTGTTTTGACTGTCGCTGCCTCACAGGAAATGCAGACTTCCAGCGCAAATCTGTGTCACACACACGCATACACACGTCGAAAAAACACGTTGAGACACACGCACAGATACACACACACACACACACACACACACACACAGAGTACAGACAGAAAGGCAGACAAGTACACACACACACGCACACACACACACACACACACACACACACACACGCACACGCGGGCACTCTCGACGTGTGGCGACGACTCAGTTTGAAGTTGACAAATGAGGCTTTCGTGCCTCAACGCAAAACCGACTCCGCGAAAAGGGAACAACTTGGCATTCTTCGGGGAAGACAGGCACATCTGTCTGGAAATATTTCAGTGTGTGTGAAAGAATGAACAGCACCAGTTCAGGTGACATGGTTGTGTCATTTTTCTCGACCCACAGCAAAAAGACGGGAAAATTCAGTCCAGGTGCACGAAATACCAAATAAGCTTCTCGATCCCGCTCACTTCCCCGGCCGTTTGCAACCTCACAATACTGTTATATATATTTACCATGACCACTATACTACAACATCACTACTGGGGCTTCACTCATATATACAACAATACGTGTGTCCCATTTTCAGCACAAGTCGTGCGTGCACAAAGAGGTTCAAGTTTGTGCATCATGGAGCAGAACAACATCAGACCGTATATGTATAATATATATAAAGTGCTGGAATTCCCGTGAATTAACGTGACACACAGTTCTCAACTTGACGCCTCGCAGCCAGTTATCGTCTCTTTAGCGACAAACGACACGAGAAGAGCGGACGGGAGGAGAAGAAGAGAACGATGGAGAACGTGGAGACGTGTCCGGGGTGTTGGCAGCAGTACACCGAGGAAGGGGAGAGGATACCAAAGATGCTGAGCTGCGACCACATCGTCTGCCTCTCCTGCATCAAGCGCATGGTGATCGACGACTATGTCTTCTCTATCAGGTGTCCAGTGTGCAGCTCAAGACAACGTCCCCCCTTCGGCGGGGTGGACAACTTCCGGACCTACAAAAAAGTCACCCAGCAGGAGGTTCGTCAATGTGGCTTCTGCAAGGAGGATTGCAGTAGTGAAGGCGCGAAGGTTCTCAAGAGGCTGCCCTGCTCCCACACCTACTGCCTGCAATGTCTCCAGAAAACGGATCGTATCAGGTATGTCCATTGAGTGCCTTGTGTTTGCGAAATTTTGTGCAAACGGAAAAAACTGCCATCTGACAGGTTTGCGTCTCCACATGGTCACAAGAAATGTATCATTGTCTTTGAAAATTGTCATTTTCTGTGACAGACGAAGCTGGCTTCTTTCAAGCGCAACTTGGAGCGTTCTATGTCCAGAGTGCTGGGTGGACTTCCGCATCCCCCCTGGCGGGGAGGCCTCCTTCCCTACAGCACAAGGTCAGTTGGTCCTGGGTTTGTTCACTTTGCAAGCAAATACCACAATCTCCCAGTCTGTTTGACTTGCTCCACAACACACCCGAGCGAGTACGAGTATCACCAGTTAAATTTCAGCACACGAGGAAGGAAAATGGTCGACGGAAACTCAGACAGCAGCGTTTGGCAAATTATCCCGACACTCACCCGAATCATCCGGCACAGAGGGTGCTTGGGACCACTCAACCACGAAGACTCCGCGACCTGAGCAGCCTGATTCCGAGGTTGACTTCGTCACGTTGGCGCGAGGTAAGTTGGGTTGATGAAGGTGGGCCTGTCCAATTTCACATGAAATGCATTCACATCACCGGCATTCATGAACGTTTTCAGGAGAATTCACTGAGGGTGTACCTCACATGTTTTCTTTCAGAACACAAGGAAAAGAATGGCCCAGCACAAATAGAGCAAACTGTGCGTGGTGAGGCAACCGAGATCCAGGCTCCAGATTCTGACGTGGTTCTGCATGTTCCAGAAGGGACCTACGGGGTGATTCTGGGCAACATCCACACTGACCTTTGGAACTATGACCATCTGATCGACGACGATGCTTGCATTGTGTCCCCCATAGCTGAGTTCCATTTATTTGGGCAGAAATTGGACAACAAGAAATATGAGATACAAGTCCCTCACTGTGCCTCGATTAGAAGCATAGCTAACCTGCAAGTGGGAGTCTGGAGTGAGACTGAAAGTGAAATTCAGTTTTTCAGCTACTGGGATCGTGGGAAGGTTTCTTTCTCCGTCTCTGATCGCTTCATCCACATTCGCACGCCTCACTTCAGTCGGTACATCATCACAGCAAAGAAAGGCAAGGGACTCGGCTGCTGCTGCAGAAGCGCTGAAATGCTGTTTTTCACCAAGACACCGATGGACTCCACAGCTCGGATCAGTGCCTTCCTGTCCAGTCTCCTCTTCAAGCTGAAAGATTTCAGAAAGGTGAGTCTCCTGGATCTCCAACGACAAGATTGCCACTTGAAAATATTTTTATTTGTTGAGCATGTTTCTTACAAAAAATCCTGTTCATGGCACTTTCCAGGAGCTTGTTGGGAAACAAAGTGCGTGTGATATGCGTCTGGCGGAGACAAGAGAAATCAAAATTTCTGACGGAGAATTTGACTGTAAAGAAAGCACGATTCAGCTGATTGTGCACACGACAGACGAAGCAGAACGAGTCTTGTGGCACAATATGAACAAGGAGCCCCTGGACCAGGTCAAAAACGTATTTACAATTGATGTGACAAAAACCACGGCAATCGTCAACCAAGCGCTGTCATAACTTGAGAGGCTCTCCGCTCTTTTTCTTTTGCAGACAAAAACCTTGTTGGAGGCCCTCAAGTTTCGGGAACAGCACGTCTGCAGGAGCTACCCCACAGAGGTGATTTCTGTGTGTCTGAGGGCGGCGCGGCAGGGTGACGTGATATTGAACATTGATACCAAGGTCACCGTGGTTGGGCCTGGAGACAGCATACCAAAGCCTCAGAATCCAGTGTGCGTCACGCTTTGTTTCAGACAGGTGAGATTTCAAGCGCAATTCAATTCTCGGGGTCACCAGGGAATGAAGGAGACATGTCAAGCACACTTTGTTTGAAGAACAGGCGTTTGAAAAGTCAAGAAAACCACTGTGGAAATGTTATTGGAATGCAGAAAATGTTGCTTTGCAGGACAACCAGCAGCACCAAGAGACCTCTCTGCCAGTCAAGCAGACGCACAACTTGAGCTACGCGCAGATCGCCAAACTCGCCATCATCGTCTCCCCTGCGAACCTGAAGACGATCGCTGCGATCTACCTGGGACTGGAGCAGGAGCACATCTCGACCCTGGGTGCAGCGGCCATAGAAGATCAGGAGGAGCTGAAGAGGCAGATCATCCAGGCCTGGGCCAGCAGGAACCCGACCAACCAAGTCCAGGTTTGAGTTTGTTTCTGTGGCGTAAACCTCTGTGCGCGTCTGCATTGTTCAATCCCAACAGAACTGTCTTTTCATTCTCTTCTTTACAGGTTTGCTCTGGCCAGTTCTTTCTGCTTCAAAATTATGCACATTTGAAACGTGTAATTTGCAGCGCACTTTGTTTCCACAGAATCTATTTTTTTGAGGGGGGGGGAGGGCCGACTTTCTACGGAATGCACTGTCCAGTAGGTAGATCTTGAGCTTGGTAAGCAGGATACGAGGCTCATACCAAAACTCTTCTCTGCCGATGGCGATTGTTTTTGTTGTTCGGTCAAGATCTTCGCACTCCCATTGGTCAGCAATGCTGCCAGGTGACCCGTCCCTGTTGTCCACATATCGTGGCGTTCCTTCAGCACCTCCTCTTCTTTTCCTGCAGACCCTGCGCGCACTCCTGCTGCAGGCGGCTCGGGAACACAGCCTGGTGAACCCGCAGAAAGTGTCCGACGTACTGGGGCTGCAGCCTCCACCCGACGACTCAGACTCGCACAAAAGGACGCCGCCACTGCAACCGGCTCCACATGAAGACGACGATGAATTATCAGACGTCACAGACCTCTCAGACCTTGACTGACATTCTATTGACATTTTAGGTGCAGAAAATGTCATGTCTAAGTCTTTGTGGGAAGAAACTTTGCTGTAATCGGAAGGGGATGGTCCCCCCCCCAAACCCCGTGACGCTTCTCTCGTACGGACTCCTCAAGTTCACGCTGGATACAGGTGTGAGCATCTCAGGTGAGATGCCGTTTTCGCTGTAAATGGGAAAATGATGATGATCCTTCTGTTTGAAAATACAATTGCAATGGACACATTGGGCGCGTTCGATTTGCATGTTCCGGCTGGCTGAGTGAGCCCAAATGGCTGACACTGCCGACTTCGCCCAATCTCCAACCCAGGGGGTGAAGTGGCGCCACCTCGCCGCCGGCGGCCAGCCGCACACGTAAATCGAACACGCTCACTTTCAGGTGACAATTCGCCTGTGTCTCGCCATGTGAATGACGCGCTTGGAACTTGTCTACAGAAATAAATGTAAGTACAACACTTGAAAAATATCTGGTTGCGTTGAACGTTGACAGTTGACAATCTTGCACATACTTTGATAACACTGAGTACCACTGTGAGTTGCTGTTTGAAATCTGTTGCTGAAATGTTTGCAAATATACTTTGTAGAACGCTTTCAAAGCATTTTGTTTGTTCCTTTGATGCACGGAAGGCGTCGTTCTCCGTGACGCGACGTGGCGAAAAACTAACAAGTTGTGGGAGCGTAAAGCGATATGGTATCGAGTGTCCTTGACCCCCGAAACACACCGAATGTGCTGCGTCAATTTTGTGATGCGTCGCGTCAAGTTTACATGTCAGTTGATGCATACAGTGTGTCTTTCCAATTTGAAATACATGGAGCATGACTCATGTGTTGCATCAGCTGAAGCATCATTTGACGCAATGCATCAAGGATTGATTGACGCATCGCAACCCAAAACGCATTCGGTGTGTCTGAGCGGTGACAGATAAGGAGGGGAGGTGTGTGGCAGAGAACAGACCGCGTTGTGATGAGTGCGACTCGCCTTCACGCGTAGAATTTTGCACCAAACGAATCGAGTTGAAAAAAATAAAAATTTTACAAGTGGGACTCATAGCTCATGCACAATCTTTGTTCCCCTTGTGAAATCACACACGTGAAATCAGGCCTCCCTCCCCACAAGTTTCGGATTCGGACTCCCATGATCAAAACATGAATCCGCCCCCTCAAAAATCCTCGCACGCGTCGCCACTCTTTTGACGTCGTATTTTTTTATGCGTTACAGATAAAGTTTTTGCAGTGTATCTGATCACATTGAGGTGTCAATCGGGCGGATTCTTGGGGGGGGGGGGCTGAACCAAAGACAAACTAAACTGCCAAAAAAGAACATCACAAGGGTGGGGTACTTTTTTGTGATTTGAGGTGGGTTGCACAATTTGGGCTGATGAGCCAAATCGGTGCAAGCCAAATCGAAGCACCTATAGGCAGCCTCTTCCAAAAGTATGTCTGCAGCACTTTTATGGTCAAGATGAGGATTGATTTGGGATCTTAAGGACTCTTTGGTTCATTTTGGGTTGGGGATAATGCGCAAGGAAGAAATTTGTCAAATTTGAATTTTTGGGTTTCTGAGGTCAAAAAGGTCAAATTTGGAAGTGCAGAAAAAATGGGGTGTGGTTGTATAAATGTCTCTGTATCTCAGAAGGTACAAATATTTGGTGAAAGAAGTATATTGATG
>JAAUXT010144995.1_pt1 | contig 10791 bp, 12 predicted proteins | sample 7278171 | NCBI WGS metagenome assembly JAAUXT01 (sample SAMN14350112, study PRJNA611818) | marine sediment metagenome | isolation source: surface marine sediment (1.8m) | place: French Polynesia: Moorea | collected 2018-08 | reverse complement strand
CCCCCCCCCCCCCCCAACAAACGCACGGAAGCGCCTCCTCTCGACACAGATTAGGAGCGTAAATCAGCCTTGACCTGCCCCGCGGTTCCCGCCGCTGACACTAAGTAGATTAATAGCCGCAAATCAGGTGAGATACGGGGGCGGATCCGGAGTTTGGGATCCGGGAGAGGGTCAGAGCCTGGTCAAGGGACTCCCAGCCGAGAGGGGCCATTCGAATTTTGCGCGAACAAAAATTTGCGCCTACAACGCAAAGACAGTTTGGAACACTTGGGGTTGAGGGTGTTGAGGGGCCCTTCCCCCTGGATGAATGGCTGAAACCCTCCACTTCTCATGTGTAAGGTGGAGATCAAACGCGCGCTGACAACAACACACACTGAGACTCACAAAACAACAGCACACACATGTGCACGCATACACCCCCACGCACACGTACGCACAGAGCCTGGGAAGACACCGACACTCACACACACACACACACACACACACACACACACTCTCTCTCTCTCTCTCTCTCTCTCTCTCTCTCTTTCTGTCTCTCTCTTTCTGTCTCTCTTTCACACACTCTCTCTTTCTGTCTCTTTCTGTCTCTCTCTCTTTCATATATACTCTCTCTCTCACTCACACACACTCACACACACACACTCTCTCTCTCCCCCTCTCTCTTACACACACTCCCTATCTCCCTCTCTCACACACACACTCTTTCTCTCTCACACACACACACTCACACACTCCCCTCTCTCACACACACGCACGCACACCGAAGACAGCAGCGCTGTTAATTCCACACGGCTACTTTCTGCAGCACTCATTAACGCAACGCCTCATCCCTCTGCTAATTTACCCGTTCATTAATCGTACAAAATCCAGCGCGCGAGAGCCTTTCAAATCTATCATTAGCCACGGCAATGGTAGTGATTAAATCCGAGTGCCGAGCCGACGAGTGTGTTTCATTGGCTGCATTACGAACGCCATATCTCCACTTTCACAGGCTTTCCCCAGAAACGCATTTGGACAAACAAAGAAACGTTCCCAGAATGGATTTGGATGGAAGGGAGGGAGGGAGGGGACGCCCACGTGACGGAGACGCTGAACGTGAGGATGCGCGCGCACGTTTCTGCCAACTCTGTGTTAGGCGTAGATCGAGGGAGAGATCTGTTCCAGACATACACAGAAAGTCTCATTCTGGATCGCTTTTAAAACCCTCCCTGAATGTGTGTGTGTGTGTGTGTCTTTCTCTCTCTGATCATTCCCTTCTTCTTGCTTTTCCCAAGAATGGAATTGATCCCTTGCACAAGCCTTAGTCCCCTGACCTTATCCTGAGCCTGTTGCCGGCCACACACAGGGCACAGTCTGACTTTTTCACTGCAGCACAGAGCAGCATGAAACATTCTGCCGCAAAAATGACGCCCAGAATTCTTTGAGTTGTGGCCATCCTTTCCGTTGGCAGGCGGAATGCAGGTCAAAGAAAGAAGATGTCTCGGCTGACGTTTTCCGTTGACATCTACGCTGGCGTTTTCCGATCACACCCACACTGACTTCTGGGCGAGCAGTTCTCGTTTCTCTGTTTGCGCCTGTGAACTGTACATTCACCTGTTGCATTGAGGCATCAGAGCCATCTGTTCCCACCCCGTGGCTTCTGTCAGAGGGACGCGCTACAGGCACAGAGAGCGAGCAAGCGAGCACGGGGACTGTGAGGGAAGCAATTCTCATTGGGGATTAACTGGCCAGTTCCGTTCATTTCCACCTTTATATCCTCAAATCAATGTCTGTCTGCTGATTTAATAGCCTGCGGTGCTGCAGGCAGGTCCTCCTGCTGGCTGCCTGCAGGTACTGCACAGGGAGGAAGCGCTGCTCGTGCCCGCCTGATGCTGTCACCGAGGTTTTGTCCTTTTGTCTGTGGACAGGGGACAGTGCCACGTGTTCCAGTGGGTCTAGGTGGGGTGCCACACCCCAACCACCAGCCCCCGACCCCGCCCTTGCCTGCGGCCTTGAACCCACTGCTGTGGTTCTGCCCTTTTATCTGTGGGCAGAGGGTAGTGCCACGTGCTTTGAACAGCGGATCTGGGAAGGGTGCCCCACCCCAGCACTGGCCCCGACCCATCGCGTCCCCGCCTCGGGTGGTGAGTCCCACCCACTCGACCCCCTCGGCGCGTTCGTTTTTGGACCCTCGGGTACGAGTACGTAGACCCAAGGAACATTCTGCGCGCAAATCGAACACAGCAACAGTGTTTTGATCTTGTTTCCAAATTTAATTACCGCGGATCTTTTGCTGATCATTCATCGCTGTCATGATCCATCAGAGGGGCGTCAGAGAGGAAGGGGAGGCTATCGAAGCTCTTTCGTCACAGGCACCCTTTCCCCAAGTGGGGGGGGGGTATGTGAGTCCAACTTTGAAAAACCTCAAGCGGTTTTCACATTGGTGACGGCGTCAAAGTTTTTGACGTTGTGAGGGTTGACGTCAGGAATGGACTGTACCGTTTCTCTGACATCCTCCATTGGGTCCCATGTTAAAATTGATGTCGACAGTAAAATTTTGACGTCGACGTCACCTTTTCTGACGCCGACAGCGCCCATGTGAAAAACCTCAGATATATCAAAAGCCCACGTGACATTCAGAACCTGAACTTTAGGTGGCTCTTTCCACAACAAATGATTTCTCACTTGCGAAAAATGTGAGAAGCACTGAAGATATCCAGGTGAACATGAGGTGCGTTGGTGCGAATACATAGATCTGTCCAAGTCCTCACGGGGGACGTAAAAGGCAAACAGATCTGTCTTTTTTTCTGTCCGGACCAAATATGGAGGAATAGATGGGAGTCCATTATGGGCAGCATATGTGACAGGAATTCCTCGCAGCCATTTCTGTAATGCAGCTTTCAAGTTGATGAGGGAGATAGGGGTCGGGCCGCAGTGGCGCGCAGTTGTGGAGACACGCGACTCAAATGGTGGGCGGATCTACGGGGACCGGGGCGTCAGGGGGCGTTACGGGTCCCAAGGGTTCTGTGGGCATGGGGGCCCTGGGTCCTGGGGGCCTGCCGGGGTCCTTAGGGTTTTGGAGGACATGGGGACCCTGAGGCTCACTTGGGCCTGTGAGATCCTGGGGCCCCTTGTGTCTCAAGGTCTGGGGCCCCTTGGATCTCTGGGGTCCAGAGGCTCTGCGGGGGCCTTTAATTAAGGCCTGGCTACTGGAGGTCCGAAACACCCAGGCGTGTCTGTCTCAACTGCGGCTCTCCGAGGTGCTGAAGCAGTTGTGAAAACGCATCAGGATCCTGAAACAGGGGTCATGCAGTCCCTGCGAATCTCTGATGTCGCGTGCGTGAGTCGCGGCGAGTGCTGCAGTCCAAATGGACAGCTTTGACTCTGGTTTACCACGTGAATTTGTCAACTGTGAGGTGTGGGGCTGATCAGATCCTGGAGATTCCCGTGTGTATGGGTGGGCCCCGCACATTCCGATTGAATCGAGTCTCACAGATCTGTTTCATACGAGTATCATTGCTGTTCTCACGGTGACACGTTGAGATGAGCTTCGAGTCATAAAGAACCTCCTGACCCTGGGACATCGAGGTATTGCAGCAGCAGGTGCAATAACCACCTGTTCCGGGGCCGATCCAAGGGAACCCCTTGGGAACCTGAGTTCCATGATCCCCATCCAACTTTGGTCCCAAAATTTTGCCCTTCAGGCGCTAATATTCTCAAGTGAACTTCCCTCCCTTGCCGTACCCTGATGTGTTCTGCCCCGATTCATAACACCTCATCCCACCCCATCATGTCTCACTTCACCCTGCCCGTGCCTCTTGCCCCTCCCTCACCCTTCCGCAGCACCGCAGAAGAAACGCACGACTCACTTGCACTCCTCGAGCGGGTGGACCACCTTGAGGATCTTGGGGTGTTTGAAGCGGGTCAGGTTCTTCACCTCCTTCTTCAGGATCTCGCAGACGATCTCCTTCCGGCGCGGCTTGTGCAGTTTGTCAGCGATCTTCTTCTCGAACATGAAGCACGAGCATTCCTGCAACGAGAGAACGCGAGACCGACCTTGAACTTTGTACACCTGGAAATTGGGTCAAGTGCTGACTGACTGAGCTGGTCGCTGAGACGAAAGCGCGGCGACGCAAATGCCACGCGTGTCCAAGCCACGATTTCATGCACATGGCGACAGCCGTCAGCCAATGAGGGACGAGCGTCCACGAACGGAAACTCTGCAGACGCTCGTGTTCGCGCGTGTCGTTCTCGTCTCGAAAAGTGGGTCAACCAACATGGCGGATCAAGAATCACGTCTGTAGGGCAAAAGCCTTTGCATTTCGTGGAACAAAAGCGAACGCATTGGTCTGAGTGAACAAGTTGAACACATGCACGCCGCAAATACCTGCAGTTTTCAAAGGTGGATTGTCCATGAGGTGCCCCTTCTGGGCACGCCTCCTTAGGACCTGGGTCCTCCCTTCTGGGGTTGAGGAGTCCCTTTTCGGTTCTTCCCCTTTGTGGGGGGTTGGGGGTTGGTTCGGGGTGTCCCTTTTGGATCCTCCCCCTCGGGGTCGGGCCCCTCCTCCCCTGGAGGGTTGGGGTGCCCCTTCAGTGTCCCTCTGAGGTCGGGCCGCCTCCTCCCAAACCCGCTCCTGCAGACGGCGTGCCACTCGAGCTGAAGGTTCTTCCACTCGCGGTCTCGTGGAGTTTCCCTCTCATTTCCTCGCCTCCACTCAGGCTCAGGGGGATTCCGCCCGACTCTCCCCGAATCTGAGGCTCAGGCGCATGCCTGAGAGTGACGTAAGGGTTCACACACGCGGGGTGGTGTGCGACTGGGAGATGAAGAGGTACTGGAGATCGAGAGCGTCAGTTATGTTTGTTCGGTATCCTGACGCACATGCGTGAGTACAAACTGAGGGAAGTGTCACTCACGCTGACGCAACATCAGTGACGTCAATGACGTCAGAACCGGCAGTTTTAGTGGCAATGAGAATGTCATTCAAGCGGTGGGTGGGAATGGGTGCAGTGCAGAAAGGTTCAGTGCCCCCAGGTGGGTGGAGCGAGACACTCCAGTGATTCAGCCACGACGCAGTGAATGTGAACCAACAGGTGGGCGCGTGCGTGTGCGGACGGGAGATCATGTGACCAGATCACGTGGCTTGAGATGGATGCTTGAATGGCACGTAGCAGCAAGTTTTTTGTTGTCAAAAGGTCTGCTGTTTTGTCTTCACATCACGTTGAATTTGCCTTGAAGAGAACAAAAGCAAAGGGATTGCTGCTGAGGATCACAAAACGACAAGTCCATCGCTGTCGTGCCTGATGTCCTCTCATTGACAGGTGTCCAGGCACGCACTCCCGTCCCGCCTGTCCTTCATGCCCCGTCCAGTACCCCCGCCCAAAGTCCCAAGACCCCAGCCCCTGAGGTGGAGGTGCTCACACAGTCAACCGTCCACCCATTGCCCAGTCCAGGACCCCTGACCTTTTGTCCTTCTCCGACCCTCTGGCCCTCCCCTCCCCTGGCCCCACCCTTGCCTTGATAATCTCCTTCCCCTGACTCCACCCCTCCCCTGGCCCCACCCCTCCCCTTCACTCGCCTCACCCCTCCCCTCCACTGGCCCCACCCTGCCCCTGGCCCCTGCCCCTCCCCTCCCCTGACCCCACTCCTCCCCTGGTCTGGCCATGCCCTTCCCCTTCCCCTCCCCTCCCCTCCCCTGGCCGCACCCTCCCCTGCTCCTCCCTGGCCCCACCCTCCCTTGATCCTCTCCTCCCCCGGCCCCACTCCTCCCCCCGTCCTCTCTCCCTCTCTCCCTCCGTCTCTCCTCCTTTGACCACCCCCCCCCCCGTGGTGGAGAGTGCCCCGGCTGCCCACAGCAGCCCCGACCCGTCCGTAAGTAGCCTCGGCCTGCCTCATTACCTCCGCGGGAAACCTTATCAGAGGCCTGCGGCCAGCACAGCTTTATTTTTACTTCAATTCGCCTTTCTTAAATGTCGCATCAGGTGGCTGAAACATTGTCTCCTCTGTCAAGGTAGTGGGGCTGGTCAGACATGCGCTGCAGGCCTGTCTCACACAGGAGGCGTCACGCGTTGCGTCCCGGCATTCGTCAATGAGCGTTACAACGCAAGCGACGGTTGGTGTGGCCCAGGGTTTGGTCCAAGGTGGGGGACTGTCGGGTTGGACGATTTCATGCTGGAAAAAGGTCACATGTACACAAGAAAGAAACGTTCGGCCTGCAACACAAAACTGGGAGGGGGCGTGGGAATGATTGAGGGAGAGAGTACCGGCCCCCAGAGCCCAACCCTTGGACCCTACCCTGGACAGCGCAGCGCCCATTGACCTGAACACCTCGCGAGGACGCACCAGATCTCAGGGTTCGCACTGCAACGCAGAGCGTGACTTGCACTGGGTGCATCACACGAGGCGTCTGCGGACAAACCCAGTGGGAACCGGTGCAACGAAATGGCCACACACCCCAAATGAGGAGACATGGGTGTCCAGCCATTTCAGTTGACTTCAAATGGCCAGACATAGGGTGAACAATCTCCGAGTGTGTATACAAGGCAAGGGTGTTTGGCCATTTCACCCCCAAACTGTTGGGCTCCCACCTGAAATGGCCAAACACCCTGATCAAAAATTAGGAGTGTCTCCTCATTTCGTTCCACCGTCCTCAGGTCTCTTTTTGCGGCAGCGAAGCTCCCAGGGCCTGAAGTTTTTGCACGTTGAAACTTGAAGGCAGCACTTTTTCCTGTGTTGCTTGTGGGTTTGTTCCATAAACGCGCGTCTGGTCGATGTTCGTCGCATCCGACTCTTCCGTCGCGTCCGCCGCTTCGCGCGAAGATGACGACGCACAATGCGCACGTCTCACCGGATCTCTCTCCCTCTGCGCATCCAATCTTGAGAGCTTCCGCTCTCTGCACTTGTCTCTCAATTCATACGAGAGAACACACGCTGTGTGCACACTCGTCCCTTCAAGCAGATCCAGGGGCGCAAGGGGCCTGGACCTCTTCGTTCCTCCAGCAAGTGCAAATTTGCATTCACGTGTCAGTTTTACACAGTGTGAGTTAGACCATGACCAGACCCTGAATTCGTCCGGTTCCCAACCCGTACGAGCGAGAACACACCGTGTACGAGGAATGTCCAAATGAAAGCGAACATGTTGCGATATCTCAGTCAAATTTGAATATTTTTTCCAGGTTTTTTTTGTGTGTCATTTTTCACAGTGTGGGCAACATGTGTGTTACTCAGTGGGTCTGTGCAAGGTGTCTGCACCGCATGATTACACAACAAATTTGGAGTGATCGCTCAATTCGGCGAAGTCCACATGACACAATGGCTGCAATGCAGTTGTGCTGTGCTCAATGCTTCTATATCATTTCTTGTGTGAAGCAAGGAAAATCTCAGAATGACATATTTCGCCTGCTCCAGGAGGTCTATGGAACAGACAGCTTGTCCAGAACAACATGCTGATGTTGGTACTTGCGAGCCAAGGATGGTGACAATTCTGGAAGGGATTTGCCACGCCCTGGGAGAAAGGTGACAGCTCACACCTTGAGCAATGTTCGAGCAGTTGATGAGATTTTGGATTGTGACAGGAGGTGCACAGTCAGGCAGATTGCAGCAGAAGTGAACATCTCTTCAGGCAGTGCGCACAACATCTTAAAGAAGGACATGGACTTGTCCAAAAGGGCTCCAAAGTTCATTCCTCATATCCTGACAGTTGATCAGAAGAAATTGTGCATCGACCTCTGCAGAGCCAACTTGTGAGATGCGCAAGACCCTCTTTTCTTGTGGAATGTCATCACTGGAAATGAGAGCTGGTTCAGTGTGTTGGAACCAAAGCTGAAGGTCAACAGCATGCAGTGGTTCTCCAAGAATGATCCTTGACCCAAGAAGGCTCTGTGCTCGCACCAAGCACAAAAAACAATGATGGAAGTGTTTTTCGACAACCAGGGCATGGTTCATCTCGAGTTCTTGCCCTTTGGCATGACTGTGACATCGACTGTCTACTGCGGAATTCTTGCCAGACTGCGCAAGGCCATCTGCAGGAAGAGGCCTATCATGTGGGAGCAGAACTCCTACTACCTGCTCCATGACAATGTGCTGGGACACAAGGCAAATCACATGGTCACAGCGATGATGGAAACACAGATGAAGGAGGTGCCCCACCCACCCTACTCCCCTGATTTAGCACCAGCAGACTTTTGGTTCTTTCCCTACTTGAAGAGCCAAATCAGGGGCAGGGCCTTTGCTTCAGTTGCTGACCTGCAGGACACCCTTTTCCAGATCATCCAGAACACGCTGACCAAGCTGTTCAGTGATTGCCTGCACAAGAGACTGCCTGACAGGTGGAGGAAGTGCATCGCTGCAGGAGGTGAATACTTCGAGGGTGACAGCATCGACTTTCCACCAGATTCACAGCTCCTGGATTCATCACCGGACAGTGACAGTGATTGACACAATGCCACACACCTGCGAGCGCACACATGTGCTTGGCGAATTGTGTGGACTTCACACAATTGACTGCTGACCTTGTTTTTTGGTGCCGCGTTTGACCAACTTTGTATGCTTGGAAATGTTGTCAAAGGATTTCTTACTGTGCACAAGGAATACATTTGCACATTGTGAAAGAATCATTCATCTTCGAATTTTTGTCGCAGAGATATCGCGAGATGTTCGCTTTCATTTGGACATTCCTCGTACGCTGTTTCCTCATTCCGTGGGGAGTAACTTGTCGTGTGCAAAATGTCAAAAGCTGTTTTGAGCGCAGGCAGAAAGGCTGTGGATAGTTGCATCAAGTTCTTCCCTGTGTCTGGTTGTTCACATTGGAACCCACAAATGCTGTGAAGAATTTGCTCGAAGCTGCGTTTGGATCACGGCCAAACACCGTTCGCTGAGGTTGGTGTGGGTACTGTGGGTACTGCATGTGGGTACTGTGATGCTGTGGGTACTGCATATGGTACTACGGGTACCGTGTGTGCTGTGGGTCCTTTGGGTTTGTGGTACTGTATGTACTGTGGGCACTACACTTGTGGTTGTTGTGAGTATTACGGGTACTGAAGACTCAAAACTCGCTTGAAAGAAAAAACGTGCAAAATTTCCATGAGAACAGTGCAGAGAAAATCCTTTCTTTTTCCTGCACCCAACTGCGTTTTCCGAATTGCTCCCAATTGTTGTTTCCCTTCCCGCCCCCTCCCATCCAGCAGCACGCAGTCAGCTTCCCCTCCCTCTGTTCCATCGGACCACAACACGTGCAAGGAAACATCTTACAAAGGCCCCAGTGACATTTGTTTTCTGTCGACTAATCTTGATTTAGTTGGACGGGGGCCTGCTGTGTTCTTTAAGTGTCTCACAGGGCGATAATGTGAGCGCTTTCCTCGTGGCCATGAGGTCGAGCAGAAGCGGGCAGCGCCAGCTCAGGCTACGGATCCAGGGCTCAGGTCAGTGGGTGAACCTCAGTGGGACTCCAGTGGATCTCCGTGGGGTTCCAGTGAGGACAGTGGGTGAACCTGTAAGGCGGGTGCAGGGCCATGGTCAGTGTCCCGAAGACAGGCGAGGGCTCCAGTAGATGCAAGCTTGAGGTCAGTGACTGAGCCTTTTGGCGCGCAGTAGATCCAGGGTCAAGGACAGTGGGCCGAACCTTTGTGTAGAGAATCTGTGGAGAATCCAGGGTGCACGTCAGGGAAGCCCAACAAAGAATTGTTAGAATTTTGCAAGAAAGATTCAAGTTAAAGTGGGGATTGAGGTCGAGAGGCTTGTGGCTCGGCTCCCAGAACTTCAAAAGCCAGGAGTGGAGCCCTGTCCAATTGAAATTTTTTTTGCATACTAACGCACAAAAATGCGAAATAAACAGAGGGGATCTTGAAAATCACTTTTCGAGATCGGGGGCAGCCATGTGGCCCCCTGGATCAGCTTCAGTCAACCGTCAACCATCGGGACCAGCCGGCCCGTCGGCCGAGAGTCCGAATTGTATTTCGGGTCCAGACAAATGGATTTGGAATCGGAAGGTGTCTGCAGTGAAAGGCGCCGGATTCGAGGCTGGAAACACAGTGTGAATGGGAGATTCAGGGTCCTTTGTGCTGGTTATGACTGAGATATGAATTGGCGAGGCCAGTGTCCAAGCACATGAAATGTGTTTTGGAAGAAATCACCAAAGGATTCAGATGTGTGTGGTGTGTGTGTGTGTGTGTGGACTGTGTGATGTTGTGGAGTCTGGTGTTTTGGGTTGAAGTGTGTGATGGGTGTGTTTGGGGCGACACGGTCCTGTGTTTGTGTGTGTGTGTGCATGTGTGTGTGTGTGTGTGTGTGTGTGTGTGTGTGTGTGTGGTGCCGGCTGGGACTCAACCACTGAACTGTACCGAGGAAGTCTCCTTTCCTCAACGCGTCCCTCCCTCCCTAGAAATCCCTCCGTCTCTCTGTCCATCCTCTCTCTGTCCCTCTCTCCCTCCGCCAGACCTCTGTCCCTCCTTCCCTCTGTCCGTCTGTCTCTCTCTGTCCCTCTCTGTGTCCCTCCGTCCGTCCCTCCCTCCCTCTGTCCTTCCTCAGACGTCCCAGTGCCCTTCCCCTAATGGTCTCCAGTACATTACGCAGAACACGGAAACAAGTGGGGCTCTCGCAATCTTTTGTGTTGTGCGCCGCCGCCTGATTTGCTGCCACATCAGGCAAAAGTCAAAGTCAATCCGCGCCTGCGCGACCGGGCAATTTGCGGCTCTGCCCCGCCGTAAGTGAATCACAGGAGCAAATGTAACGCTAGAAGACTTCAACGCCTCAGGAGAAGTCAAAGTAACATGCAGGGGACGAGAGATCTGATGAGAGGGGGGGAGTTGAATAGTGTG
>JAAUXT010073184.1_pt1 | contig 10791 bp, 14 predicted proteins | sample 7278171 | NCBI WGS metagenome assembly JAAUXT01 (sample SAMN14350112, study PRJNA611818) | marine sediment metagenome | isolation source: surface marine sediment (1.8m) | place: French Polynesia: Moorea | collected 2018-08 | reverse complement strand
GTGACAGTTTCTATTCAGGGACAGAGTTTTATTGCCTGTACACAATGTCAGGGTAGGGAAGTCTAACATCATACTGATGCATTACAGAAGAAAATACATGGTTTTGAGCGTACATAACAGTGTGTGTGACGTGCTCGCGCGCACCTGACTTGTGCCTCGAGGTCGGACTCGAACTGCGTCTCGAGCAGCTCCTGCCGCGTGAGGCGCTGCACCCGCTCCGCGTCGCGCGCGCGCTCCGTCTGCTCCTCGTCCGCGCGCCGCTACGGAGAAACAAGGACGTTACTGCCGCTCAAACCGTGGTTCACACTGAAGACGATGGATCCCCGTCTCTCACCTGCAGGTCCTGCTGCATGTTTTCCTTCAGCTCGTGCAACTCCCGTCGCTTCTTGTCGTCCACAGCCTTCCGCTGCGCCTGCGTCACAGCTGCAAGGCACGGAATCACCGCTCAACTTGTGCTCAAGGGAAATTGAGGCACACAGATACGAGTTGTTTTTGAATGTTGCGCGGAGGTGACGGTGACAACAGGTTGCGACCTGTTTCACTGGACACAACCCGAATTGCGCGTCACAAAGTCATTGGGCACCACGTCACACGTCACTCTGCCCACGTGCACAGTTCAGAAACTCACCCACGTGTCTCTCACGCTGCTCGCCCGCCTCTTTTATCGCCCTCGCGATCACGTCTCGTTTCCGCTGTTCCTCCAGAGTCGCCAATTTCTCTCTGCAACATTCAACACCTGACGCTGGAAAGACGTATTCACATCCAGTGGTACTTAAATCCAGTGCTGCTTCATTCTGGATGTCAATGGCGTTGCGATCCCACAACCCGACGGGTGTCGAGTCTTGTGAGGGACAGGGATGCAACGCGTGATATACACGACCGGTGTGGAGCAGAGCCTCATTATCCCGATTGTGTGTGGAGTTCAGAAGTACTGACAAAACGGCAGCCTTCAAACTAGAGCGAGGCCGCGAGCGCGACCAAACATTGCACAGCGTCACACGCACCTGGTCATGGTGAGCTGCTCTGCGGACTGGTTCATCGCAGCACTGTAGGCCGTGGACTGCTTCTCCATCACACGCAGCTCCGCCTCGTCCCACGTGATGGTGACGCGCGGGGCCACGTGGTCCGTTCGAAACAGGAAGTGCTGCGCGCAAGACCAGCCGTCAAACCAAGGCACTCCACGTTTTCTACCCGGCCCAATGACAAAGAGCTTTTCCCAAAATAGAACAAAAACGCGATCTCACTCCCAACTACTTCAGATGTCAGAATCCTTCTTGTGTTTTTGTCGCCTCGGCGTCAGGGTGCGCCACTCACCTGTGGCGCGACGAGTCGCAGCAGGTTGAGCGCCTTCCCACAGACGAAGATGGCGTCGGCAAAGTCGGCGAGGAAACGCGGGACGGCGTCACGGGCGTTGGGGACGCTGAGCGTGTATCCGTGCGTCCAGTAATGCTTATCTGCGATTCAGTGTGAGTAAATGTACTAATCAATGACCATCTGCTGAGCAACTGAACCCAACCAATGTTTATCACAGTCTGGAATGAGTGAAAGTCAACGACAGAAAAGGGAGGGGTGAAAGAGAAAGAGACAGAAATATGACAAACAGACATACAGACAAATAGGCAGAGACACATGGCGACAGAGAGACAAAGAGACAGGCAGACAGACAGACAGACAGACAGACAGACAGACAGACAGACAGACAGACGCACCTCTGAAGCCGAGGTAGTCTTCGTTGACCTGGATCAGGAACTCTCCGTACACGTCCTCACACACGCCGTCAAACACCCAGTCCTGCACGAATCTGCGCGCACAAGACAGCAAAACAGCGTCATTTCACTGGATGGTCTGGGCGAAGCGCTTGACTTAGGCACTGAGACAGGGTCGCAAACGAGAGACGTATCTGCATAAAACTGACTTTCACAAGCTCGCTGAACACTGTCGTACGCGAATAAAATTGACATCTTCTCAAACCGAGCCTCCCCCTTCCTCGGCAAACGGCGACGTGATGGACCAATCGCGGCGCACTCACCTGAGGTACGGCACGCATGCGCAGCGCAGCAGTGTGAGAAGTAGCGCGTAGTGGCACGAGCTGAACGCGCCCACCGTCTCCTCGAACAGGTACGACAGCAGCGCCACCCCCTTCACAAACACACAAGTCTCCAGAACATCGCATGGTGGAAAATGGGTGTGTCGGCGCCAGATCCAGCGCCTCATGGCTTCACAACGAACGAAATCTGGGCTCTGCCCCGTGAGCTCAGCCGCCATGCCGTTGGAAGCAACAGACACACACGATAATATTCTTTTTTCGACAGTAATTTGCTGTTATTCTCTCTGCGTGGTTGTGTGTCAGCCTGAAGTGAGCGTACCGTGGGGAACTGGCGCGGCCCTGCAGTTTCCGACTCCACCTCGCACATGCACAGCTCGGCCACGAACCTGGAACACGTGACACAAGTCAGGTCAGGCTTACACAGGACACGTTATGCGCTGCACACATTGACTGGAACACAGCAACAATGCGCAATATATCACGCAAAATAAAATTGCTGCAGTTTTGTCACTTGCAACAACATAACTTTTTGGAAGACCATGACACGCATGTCATCGTTGTGATGGCGCTACAAGCTTGTCATTTCCACAAAACACTTTCACAAAGCGACAAGATCTCAAGCCAGCGTGCAGCTGACAAGATGAGACACGCGTTGCGAACAAACACAAACAACAGAAATTCGCGTGTTCCTCGGAACGTAACGTGCGGCGCTGATGTAGAACAGGGTTCTGTCTAAGAGTCACATCAAAGATCTCAGGGCTGACCTCATCTGCCGGACGTGTTTGTCGACCAGGACGCAGAGCTGCAGCAACGTCTTGTCTCTCGGTAGAGACAGCAGGTGCACGCGGTAGTACTGGAGATACTTCCGCACTGCACCTGCGCAACAGAGACAGAGACGATAAGCTTTCCGCGAGAATCGTCGTCTTAAGTGCGTTGCAGCTGGACACGTGCAAGATGCAAATCGATACGTGCAGTTACTGACAGGATTGAGCGTCCGAGTTCATAAAAGAAGCGCCTTTGGAGGGCAAGACTGACTGGTGAAGGCCTGGAAGACGAGCCCCGCCCGGTAGGTGGAGTTGAGGACGCGCGGCGCCGAGAACCGCTCGACGCGCCGGAAGTTGGAGCCGCACGTGACGAGCGGCGCGAGCTGCGCGCGCAGCGCCGCCGGGGAGCGTCCCGAGAGGGAGACGCCGGCGCCGACCTCGAACCGCTGCGACGCCTACGATCAGGAGCGCTCATCTTGAGCACGTGAACCAACACCCACCCACGAGCACCACGGAAACTACACATCCACACAAACACACACACACACACACACACACACACACACACATATGCTGAGGATAGTTCAGAGAAGCACTTGGGAACGTTGGATTGTGCATGCTTGTGTGAAATAGAATGGTTTCCAGCACGCACATTCTTTCAGACCACCTTGCAGTGTCTTCACAGTGTGAGGTGAAAGGCCCATCTGAAATGAGACTCTTACCTCAACGAAGACGAAGGTGCGCGACGGAACGCCGCCCAGCAGGTAGATGACGTCACGCGCGATTTCGCGTGACGTGACGACGCGCGGGGGCGCGGCGCGCGTGCGCAGCGCGGGGTTGAGCAACCGCAGCACGTGTAAGTCGAGCGCGCAGAGCGCGTCGACGGCACGCGGTCCCGCCTCCGTGAGACGCGGCAGCTCCGACCCCGCCACGTCCTTGCTGGAAGAAAATTTGAAGTGTTGTTGTTATTGTGTGTGTGTCTGTGTGTGTGTGTGTGTGTGTGTGTGTGTGTGTGTGTGTGTGTCTGTGTGTGTGTGTGTGCACGTGAGTCAATTCTTGTGTCTGACGTTGTATGCGAACAGAATGCACATGTTTGTTCACACACACACACAAACACGCACACCTGGGTTGAGGTCCCCACCCCAGGGGGTGAGACTCACATTTTCAGCAGCTCCCATGCGCGGCGACGCTGGACAGGCGGGGCGAGGGCGGCAGCCCGCCAAGCGTCCAGGCGCTCCGCGGCGGCGTCGCCTTCCTCCCACAGGGTGGCGCCACCCTGCGCGCTGGGATGCGCGGCGGGAGACACGGAACGAGACGCAGACCCAGCGAACCCCTCATCATCGCTCACCTGGAAACGTGGAACAAGAACATTGACCAGTGCAGGCACACGCCGAACGGACATTTACGAAGCACAACAACATCCGAGCCCTGGTTTTATCTGTTCATGGGGAGAAGCTGACATGGGTGTCCATGCCTGACTACGAGTGGAATCAGGGTACACATGCTGGACCCCCCCCCCATCCCCGGGTGGGGGTCTGTCTGCTGCAGCATTTTTCCTCAAACATGATGAAGAAACACACACCGACACAGTTCATATTCGGCGTGTGTAAACAATACACGCCGTGACACGGACGTACCTACTGACGAACGGACGTACCCACCCACACACCCACACACCCACACACCCACACACACACACACACACACACACACGGAGTTGAGAGCGTGACACACGTTCCCCTCGTCCTCAACGATTCAGACAGAACAAAACTCAACAACAGCAGTGCAAAGCACAAACGCTCCCTTGAGCATTGAATCGATCAACTGGTGGGCGGTTAGTTATCTGTTTGCCACGGCTTCGGAAAAAAGAAATTGTTGTTTGAAGTAGTTTCTGCGTCAGACACTTGATCACGTACGCTGCTGAACAGATAAGAAGACTGACAAAATGTTTCAGCAGCACAAAACTTCCCTTCAGACGCCCAACGTCTTTGATACGTCTGAAACCGATGACTTCAATCTTCGGAAGGATGAACGTGCACACTGCAGCAGCGTTCCTCTTGATTTGCGCCGGATTCTCGAAATGCGCCCCAGTCGTGAACGACAACGCCCCGGCGGAAGCGCACGCACCAGCGTGGTGGCCATTCGTAAATCAGGCCGTCATTCCACCAGCGACACAGCAACAGGTTCCGCAATCACCGGAGCAACGTTCAGAGAGGAGCTTCCAGTCGCCATTGCATTCACAAGGGAAGTTTGGGCTGCCACCAGCACAGCCACAAAGTCAGAAGGCGTTGACACCAATACAGCCGTCAAAAGGCAAGGCACGAGCACAGCCACTGCAGCCACAAGGGATCGTCAGGCTGCGACCACTTCAGTCTGAAGGGCTACCAGAACTGGATCTGCCAGAACTGGATTCACCCCCACGAGATGCGGTTTGGGTGCAACCACAACAGCCAGAACGGAAAAAGACAAGGACACCACACCAACAGCCACAAGAAAACGCGCCCTTTGCACCCGCGGCGCCGCCGGTGAAGACGCCCTCTGCGCAGGCGCCGTCTCCAGCAGGGGGCGCCTCCGTCACGGCGCGCGGACGCGCAGCCGCAGTGCGGAGTGAGTATCTCAATCTCCAGCATTGACGTCTTTCACTTTCTTCTGATGTTTGTTCCAGTTAAAATGAAAAGATGAAACATGCTGCCGCAGCAGCAGGACGTTGGTGATTCTATCCTGTGGCGGAAAATGAGTGAGCACAACTAACCAGAGAACAGTTTCTGGCGTCCACTCTGTTCGCCTGTTTCACATAGGATACGAGTGTTGCATAACGCACAAGCACAAGTCAATGGGTACAGCGTCACAAGGTCCAGTGTGAAACAGGTCCGAAACACAGCTGTCTCTTCTCAGGGATTTCCAGGGCGCAAACAGAGACGTCTGTTTTCGCGACCGACATGGACGACGCCATGGCGGACGCTGTGGAGGGCATCATCACTGCGAGCGTTGTGCAGCACAGGGACCACGTGGTCTGCAGGGACACGGTGAGGTCGGGTTCTCACGCACATCTGGTTTCAATTCAAGCAACTAAATCAACACATCGCTTTCACACACACACACAAACTTCCTTGTGTGCGTTCGATTTGCGTGCCGAACACACAGCGTTGTCTGGTTCAGTCCACTGTACTTGAGAGCAAACGTGGCAAGTTCACTTCTGGATGAGCCAGTCGCGGTGAGAGACACGCGAACTAACACGCATCTGCACCGCAGCAGCGCGCATCCCATGACGATTCTTGGAACTCTGTTCAGTGACACAAGTCACACTGAGTCCACACCATCAAACCCTAGCCTGAGAGTGAAATCGGCACTCATCTCTTCATCACAAACATATCCACGCGCGCATCTGAACCGTCGGGTCGCACTTCAGATTCAGGCGGAGTTGGAGCTGGCGTACGGCGGGCGCTGGAGCGTCGTCGTGCTGGACGCCGACCCGAGCTGGGCGTGGATCGTGTGGAACATCAACCACATGTGGGCGCGCGTCGTCACCGACGCCGACTACGGGCGCGATATCCTCGTCTGGGACGTTTAGAAACGTTCCCTCGCAAAGATTTCAACCCCGGCAGAAACCGGGCTGTTTTCCCCGTGTTTTTTCCTGTTTGTGCGATCGACAGCTGTGGCAGGGCTTCAGACTGGTCTCGATCGATCGCTTGTCAGTAGTGACGCAGTGAATAAACGCCAGTCAACATTCCAAGTTCGTGCAAATGCGATCTGCGCATCCGTGTTGATGTCAACGTCCCCGGCTCGTTGTCGTTTCGTGACGTTGGGTTTGAAGTGGATCTGTGTCAAAATGACACACGCAACCAAGAATGTGTGAAAGTTTTACATGTAAAGTGCAACGAGTTCACACCAAAATATTTCTGGCAATCACTTGCATATGTTTTATATCAGTGATCATTGGTTGTGGAGAGACGGACACGCGTGAAGCACGAGCGGAAAGGCGAAATTTGCCCGAACACTGATCTGAAGAGGACACAGCGACGTGCATGCTCACCACACGAGTGCGCTCATATCCCGGTGTGCACACTGAAACAAGTGCACAACTAGACTTTCAAGTAGAATAGCAGCTGCTCGCCGTGTATGTACTCGCCTGCCCACTGCACCCAACACATTGAGATAGTCAACTGACACGATAAGTCATGTCCTGAAAGTAATCAGGGGTGGTAAACCAGATAACGTAGCTTTCAAGACAACTTTATCAGACAAGACCCAAAATGGACAAAAATAACAAGTTCATAATCAAGGGGGAGGGGGGGGTAATTGGACAACTCAGGTTTTTCAGACGTACTTCTGTGGACAAAACCCAAAAGGGACAAAACTGACAAGTTAAAAGAAAAAAAAAATTGTGACTGGGTGTGTGTGTGTTGGACAACTCAGCTGTTATTTTGGACAAGTTTTTCACAACTCAGCATTTTTGGAGTCAGACAAGACCCAAAATAGAGAAACTGACAAGTCCAACTTTTAGACATGACGTGGGTGGGGGAGGCAAAGTTAGCAAGGGAACAGCGGACAGGTACAATATCCCCGCAAGAGGCTGATAAAACACTGGCACAGATAAGCAACAGACGCGCCTGACCTGCGGTTGTGCACACGCGCAAACAACACTTACCTCGTGAGTTTTTGGAATGTAAATCTCGCGCGGTTGAGTCTCGGACAGTGGCGGGATAGTCAGTCTCGCGCCCAGCGAGAGTTGCGACGAGGCACCGCGAGATCCGAACAGCCCGCGTCGCACCTCATTGTCAGCTGAGATCTGCGACACATACGCGAAAATGAGTCTCGCAAACAGAAGTTGGCACTGCGTCTGCTGTTTGTTTTTGTCACAACGCGAAACGGTCGATGCACAAGGCACTGGTGCGGCCAGCACGAAGCCACTCAACATTGCGCAAGGCAAATCCAAAACAGTACTGCATTCTGGTCATTGCAAACCACAACAAAAGGGCCCCGAAGAACGTCAAGCGTGCAACACCAGACGCGGCCTTGTTTGTGTGGAGCTGCACGTGGAAGCGTCGCCAACAGAAGGATGAACAACTCACTGAGGGATAGAACCAGCGGCGTCCGAGCGCTTCTGTTCCCGACTCCAACCGAATCATCTGAATCGGAAACAAAAACTGCCAAACTTGCCAGTCATGAAACAGCTTTTGTGACTGTCACTGGTCACGTGAGATCGCAGGTGTGCGTCATGGCATTGAGGCAGAACGTCTGTTCATCAGCTCTGAGCAGCTCTGCGTGGAGACAGTACCGTCGGCAGACGTGCACAGCGCTGCAGCTCTTGCAAACAGTAAACGCTTCACGATTTCAAGTGTTTTTCGAACCTGCGCAGCGTCGGCGTCTCCGCTCAGAGGCGTCGTCTCGAACACGTGACTACAACGAGAACAGAAACGCCGCTGTAGCCGTGTTTTCTTCAAGCGAATCAACGAAAATGCGACACTCTAATTTTGGCATTCCAACGTAATTTCTCGCCCCAGTATTTCAAACCAGTCTCCAGAGGACAAGCCTCGCCGCAGACATCAAAATGCCCAGCGCTACTGGTCACCAAGTGCTCCGTCCCACAGATACATCTCACAACGAATCAATGACGCTTTGTTCAGTGACGTGCGCCTCACTTAGTGCGCGGAGGAAAGTTTGGTATGCTGGCACTACCTTGGGTATTGCGTGTAGTGTCGTCCTGTGTATTCGATTCGCCTGGAGTCTCCGTAGACCGGGACACCGTCCGGATAGACCTCGTCCTCCGACTGAAACCGAAGAGGAAGATCAGGCACGGTGCAGATCATTTACTTTCTGCGTCGGACTCACGAATTTTCCCTTTCCCCACCGGTCGAAACACGAACTGTGGTTACCGTTGTGCGCGTGGGTGCAGCCGGCAGGACGGACATGTGCTCGCCCACGTGCTTCTCCCGCGCGGTGCAGGCCGCGTCCGCCGGAGAGAGGCAGACGAGGAGCCGCAGCACGCGCCGTGTCGTGTCGTCGAAGCGTCCGTCTGAAATAAAGTCTTGTGGAATGTTCATCTTTGAAATCGGGCCTCATGTTGGTTGTCTCCCAACCACACCCAGGTTCCGCTCATGTCCTGACTTGTGCTCTTGAGCATAGACGTGTGTCTTTTGTGTGTGAATGTGTGTGTGTGAATGTGAGTGTGTTTATTGTGTGTGTGTGTGTGTGTGTGAGAGAGAGAGAGAGAGAGAGAGAGAGAGAGAGAGAGAGAGAGAGAGAAAATGTGTGTGTGTGCGTGCGTGCGTGCGAGGGTGTGTGCCTATGTCACCTTTGTTTTTGAGCCTTTCCATGAGCTTCTCCATCCGGTTGGCGTCGTCGAACCTGCGGCTGCAGCGCAGCTTGTAGATAAACCAGTGGATCCGGTCCACCTCGCTCACAGTCGAACTGCCCGGACGCTTCACAGTGCACAGCCCCCTGCAACAAGAATGCTTGCGTGTTGAACCAGGCGCGCAGAGGCACAGTCAGTGATGATGGAAGTGATCGTCACCCCCGGAGGTGAGGCTGCAGTCAGGTCACTTTTGAGACATGTGGCTTGGCAGTCTCTGTCCCCGACCCCGGTGACAAGCACAGGGCTAGACTCACAAACTGGCCGTGCCTGCCACAGTGAAGCCGCGCACGAGTGAACTGGCACTGCGTTGTCATGAAGCCCTTGCAGTGTGCATTCACTTTCACAGGAATACGATTTATGACACACAGTGTACATGAGCCTCACGTCGTCATTTTCTCGTGGTGGAACGCCTTCACCTGATATTCTTGTCTCGTGCACCACTTTGTGAACCCAGTTGAGGCACTTTTGTCACCCTTTTCAAAATCTACCCCGTGACCCAAAGCAATCTGCATCCTGGACTGCGAACCACAATATTCAGTCGGCAGACGTACCTGACAAAGTGGGGACCTCTGATTTGCTGGAAGAGAACGTTCTGCGCCATGACGCGCAGTTTCCGGATCCGGTGCTCGCGAGACTCAGCTGGCTGCACAACGTAGCTGCGCTGAGCGGGCCCGACGAAGCGCGCGCACAGCGCGTTCAGCTGCGTCGTCAGGTCCGACGTCTCACACGCGCGTTGCGTCAGCTCCGGCGTCTCGCTCATCTTGACGCTCTGCTGCAGAAACACAAACAAGAGAAGCAGTGCTCAGGGAAACTTGGGGGGGGGGGCGATGTCCCAAGGGGTGTTTGGCATTCCAATGTTTCAGATGAGGGCTCAAAGATGCTTCCAATGAAACCAAGATGAATTCTGTAGATGTCTTTTGGTTGCTGAGATATGGCCAACAGAAAGTTTCAAATACATTTTGCAGAGCAACAGGTGGTTACCAAAGCAACCATTTTGATATTTTTGGAATTTTCAGCTCAAAGATGTTTCTAAAAATACTTGTCTCTTTGTGTCTCAGTTGCTGAAACATGGCCAAAGGTCGTTTCAAATGATGTATTTCCGCAGCAACAGGCCACAGCAACCATTTTGGAAATGTAGGCTGAGATATGCTTCCATTGACACCAAGGTCAGGTGTGATATGGCAGGGTGGGGACACGGGACATCCAGGCCAAGATGCTTCCGCTTTGGACGATGTAGTGATATCACAAACACACTGGTTGGTATCTCAGGAGAGACTGTCCCCAAGGGCGGGAACCTCCGAATTTATTATGTACAATCACACCATCTGGTGAGTGGTGGTTCTAAATTCACAGCTGGTGTGTCACACCACACTCCTCCCCCAGTAGGGGGTGTTGGCAGCACCCAACAATTTTAAATATTCTGAATATTTTTATGATAATTAATTAGATAGGAAATAGATACATAATAGCACAATATCACTAATTGGTCTATTTTGCTGAGTTTTACCCAGCATTCCTCCCCCCCCATGGGGTGATCACGTGACCAGTGCCCGCCATTTTCTTGTGTTCTGGAAGCATGGATGTGATCCAAACTGAAGCCTGGTCTTGTATTAAGCAGTCCATGG
>JAAUXT010043970.1_pt1 | contig 10791 bp, 10 predicted proteins | sample 7278171 | NCBI WGS metagenome assembly JAAUXT01 (sample SAMN14350112, study PRJNA611818) | marine sediment metagenome | isolation source: surface marine sediment (1.8m) | place: French Polynesia: Moorea | collected 2018-08 | reverse complement strand
GCAATTGGTCACGGATGAGCACGTTCCTTGTAGAATTGCACCAAGCGAAGTGCGTCGATGCGACTGTTCAAGACATGATAATTGTCACTTTGGCTTGATAGATCCTCGTAAGTTTCTGCACTTACGATCCTCGCTATCATCAGGTGAGTCAGGTGTGTCGGGGGACACCGACGACGAACCACCAGATTTTGCATCAAACGTGTAACAAATAGTTTTGTCACCGCTATTTGGCTTGGGCGCAGACGATCCCGTCGGTAACTCTTCTGCATGCTCTTCTGCATGAAATCAGTTTCAATACTTTCTGTACGGTGGTGGGAAGTCAGTCGTGATGCGGGAACGGGCCCTTGTGGCACACATGATCAGATTTGGACGAAATGTGCAACAAAACAAAGTCTAATTTTTACCGTTGGACGAATCAGGCGATTCCACTGGAAACCATTCTGTATGAAATCAAAGAACCAATAACTAAAGTTCACTGGACGTTGAGCTTGTTCGACCCCGCGATCTCCGTGACGTAACCAGTGACAAGTTCGTGACAAAACAATCCCACGTTCACCCTGACAGTGCACCTGATTCCCATTCCCTCACTCGCACACTGCTTCTATGGTTTATTCTGTGACGAGAAATTAATAAAAGACGTTTGAAAAGGCAGACTTCTCGGTCTGGTTTCATGTCAAAATTAGTCGTTCCAGCACATTTTGAGCTTCGTCAAAATTGCCATTTCACCAGATTTTTCGAGGATAGTCCAAGTTCTGGCGGTTGCGCAAAGCATGTTGTATCACCTTTGGAAAGTAGGACGCCTATTGCGCGCTCATTTATCGACACGGAGAATCAGCCTGATATTTGCATATGAAGGGTCGCCAGAACTTGGACCCCCCTTGTACATGTCTTCCTTGACTAGACACGACGCTTGGACAGTTCGCCATTGATGCACGAACATGACAAATCGAGGGCGATCTCGTTCTGACGAGCGAAACGCGAAGCAATCACTTTCTAAACTGGGATCGCCCTCACAGATGAGACGACTTACGAGTACAGCTGTTGGGGATTTGAAAGTCTAACTAGATTCTGCCATCCGTGTCGCAAACACGTCTCTTTTGACCCTGTGGTCATGCACACATGCGCTCGTGGATCTAAACGGTTTCAGGCCAACTCACTGACCCGTTTCGAAAACACTTCCTTTGTTCACACACCCAAATCAAGCGCGGCTGTGGTACTCGTGCTTACCAGTGTCGTAGACCGTCTCGAGTTTGTCCACGGAGTTGAGTGAGTGCAATTTGTACCCAAGTTTGGAGCCCACCGCCAAAGATCTGAAAAAAAGAGCGACGTGATGAAAAGATTGGTCCGTTTCGAACATCTGGGTCCGGAAATCAGCGAAAAATTTGTCCAACTAAGCAGATTCCTGATCGATTTGATGTGTTCCTGGCATTCTTTTAATGTCAAAGAAGAAACCTCAGACTTTCAAGTCTCTGTCCAGTCGGAACACGTTTCGTACAACAAAGAATGAACCATAGTTGCACACGATGCCAAAAATGTGTCATTCGTGTTATCAGCCATTGTTTTGTTTTTGCGAACACTTACGAGCAATCCTGGTTGAAATTCACGAAGATGAGTTGGCTGTCGGGGTTTCCCCCGTCCTTCGCTAAATTCATTGTGCTCGTGCACTATGTCTACGACGAGTGACTTTGGAATGTTGACAAAAACACCTGTTTCAACCAAAATTCATTTTCATTCTGATCAAAAGTGCAACCTAAAGTCGACTAACAGCTGACGCGCATGCGCAGCGAGTACAGCAGTCAAGATGGCAGCACCGCCTGCTCAACACTCCCGCCACAGAGGAACGATGATTCTCCAGCGGAAAGTCAACGGGCCTTTACCAAACAACTGTTTTCGATTGCTCATTGTCAACACGCTAACAGTAACTGAAACTCCAAAACCACCTTGCAATACTGGATGATCCACGTACTCCATGGTGAAAGGTTGGTGGACTGCCTGCGTTGCCATTGCATTCCCAGCGTGGGTGAACCCTAACAGAATTCTCGGAATACATGTGTTCTGAGTCGCTCTTCACACTAACAATGAACGAATGTGCGAGCTATCCACGCAAAAATTACCAGACAAACGTTTTGTTGAGTACATTCAAGATGTATTTTTGCAAACACAAGGTCAACTCCACAGAGATGTGCTCCTTTTACCACGCCTTTGATCGTTGATCACATCCGTTTCCGTGACAAAAGCTCTGTCAAACAATCGTTCCGCGTTCATTCCAACAAAAATTGGAAAAGGTTCTGAATCAAGACTATCAAATGAACACCAGTACAAACATTGAAGACGAAGTACGTACTCGTGAAGTGGGAATGAAGGCATGATGGTGCACACCCACAAAAGAAATACGGAAGACTTCAGACTGACAGCATGTGAAGAGTGTCCCAGCCGATTTGTGGGAACGCACGAATTGGATTCATTTTTCATGAGCAACACCTCACATTTTTCTCGACCCTTGTTCTCTTCGAACAAAATACGGTAAGATCCACCATGTAATTTCTACGAACCAACGCGTATATTGCACATCTGAATCACAGCTACATGAGGAATTGTGTGGGAAAAGAGACCAGAGGTATACATGTAAATATTTTTGCTCAACAAATCACACACTTGTTGTTAAAACTCCATCCTCAGATTAGAAACCCGTCCTTAAATGTAAAATCCACAACGCAGTGCACTCCATAGCTCTTTTGTCCTTCACATACGATGTGTGAACGTGCAGAAATTTTGTCGAAGAGGCACTTGTGACCTTGCAAAAGTGCGTCTTACTGGAAACGACGACACCCCAGAAGTGTTCACAAACATGGAGAAAACCAGCACTTACTACAACACTACAGGACACAACGTGCATCCAGAAATGTTCAACAAACTCACTCTCCAAGAACGTTTCAAGGTGAAGTCCAATCGAACAGTGTTGCTGCTTCACATTTGTCGAACGGAATGTCTCGAGAAGCACTGCCTGAACACATTCTGACTCTTTGAACGATCGCATGAATTCCGAGGTATCATCGAGGAACTTTCGAGGTGGCAAAGCGTATTCTTGAAACTATCCAACTGCAAACAACACGCATCGCTACGACACGCACAACCAGTTTGAATTGACTTGGCCTGTGCGCGAAATGTGCGCGGACACGGAAAATTTGTTTTCGGCCCAGACAATTTTGCAACGAGACAGAAGGAGCGGGGGGGGGGGGCTCATCGCACTGATTTTAGGAGGTGGGGCACCAAAAACAAGATGCACACACTCTCCAGAAACATTTCTTTCGAAAACAGTCCTGGAGAAAGAAACTCTGAAAATTCTATGCATATGGGGAGTGAAGGATTGGGGTGTGGTGGGACGTCATTCAGTACAATTGATCACCTTCCGTTGCTTCCTGCTGCACCCCGACGACGCCCAATATCCAAGATGGCAAAAACAAAACTGCCCGTCACACACGACGCGAAAAGAACATTCGAAAGAACACGCGGAATTTTTTGCATTCTAAATGCACCTGAGAGACGTGCATGTATACGTCTGGAATTCAGAATTCGACACAACACACACGAAGACACACCACACACGATGTGATTGCGCGTCAAAGGTGCATCTGCTCAAAGTACATTTCATGATAAGACTTGGTAGCTGCTTCCAAGACTTGGAATGCAAACGGTCGCTCCTTGTTCTTTCTGAACACCACCAACTGCGATTGTTTAGTGCGAAATATTTGAGATACCGTACCGTCCTGTGTATGAGACGCACTCGTGTACAAGACGCACCCCAAGTTTTGAGGGATGAAACTGCATGTTTTCAACATACTCATGTGTAAGATGCACCTTGAGTTCAACTTTCACAATGTATTTTTAAAATCTATCAACTTGACTCAAAATTACTCAAATTTAAAATTATCATCATTATCTCCAAAAAATTCTTCCCAGTCTTCTTTAGTCAGTGAAGCCCAAGGAGTTTGAATGCTACATTTTGGCTTGTATAATTGCCTGAAGCTGAACCTTCGCAGCTTATTTGAAACTCATCAAAGAAAGAAAGTCTATTTTCACCATATTGCTATTTTTCCCTTTTGTATCTCAAAAAATCAAACATACGCATGTACAAGACACACCCCTTCTTTTGATGTCTGATTTTGGGGCAGAAAAGAGCGTCTTATACACGAGACGGTACGGTACCTTCAATGAACTTCTCAGAATCACAAACAAAGCATCAAAATGAAACACCCGCACACAATTTGCTTGAGGTTTGTCATTCCAATGAGCATGCACCACGTTGTTCAGCTTGTGAGGAAATCAGTGAGCTCAAAGCCAGTTCGAGTGGCACTGCTGACATAAGTTCCTTTGAGTTTCGGAGTTGTCAAGAAAGAACACACACACAACACAACACAACACGCACACACACACACACACACACACACACACACACACACACACTTCATTCAAAATTCACCACGCGTTCGAAAGAAAGCTGGTATGGTTGTGAGATAACGAATGCAGCTGAAGATCTATTTGCCACGAAACTTGCCACCAGAAGTAACACCATTTGCACGTGTTTCCATGAAATACAGCACAAAAGAAAACTTGCTTTGCCTCAATTTCAAGTGTTTCAGTTTGAACCCAGCAGTGAAGCTACTCTTGCATGCCAAACGATTCTTGTTGATGACAAAACGAAACACAAGAAGAAACGCTGAAACGAAGTTCTCTGGCGAGGATGTTAATCTTCGCCGGGAGGGTCCGTGGGCTTCTTTCCTGTTTCCTCTGGTTCATCCTCGTCATCTTCATCCATCAGCTCTGACTTATCGATATGCTCAAAGCCTTCCTCTGACGTCGTCGAATTGTAGTCCAGATCTTCTGCTTCTGATGAGGGTGATGCGACAGCCGTGTCGTTCAAGCGCAAAAACTGCCTGATCTTCTTTGCGACCAAGTCGTGCTCACTGCAATTTCATAGGCGCGCACTTGACTTTCACACACGCCCTTTGATAAGTTACAAATCGATTCACCAATTGCCATGGGTTCGATGAAAAAACCCATGGACAAGCACAGTGTCTTCTTGCAGCATTGAGTCGTACCTCCTGTCGTCAGTTGTAGCAACTTCAGTGACACCAATAGAATACCCTGACTCAAAGTTGAGGACGACAACGTAGCCGACGTTCCCGTACTTCATATCTTCCTCTCGCACGTCAACTGACAAAACTTCATTCACATCCGCCACAACTACAAGACACAAAACATACTTCAACACCTCAACTGTCACAAGGACAAGTCCCGAGTGTGTAACCTCAGCAACACGAACCTGCTTTGTTCTGACCAGTTTTGAATATCTTCTGAATCAGACCGTGCTTCTTGAACGTTATCTTTCCAGTTTTTTTGTCGAAATAAGATTCCTGCAAGAGACAAAACCATCCCAACCTCACAAAATGCCTGACAACAGACAACAAAAGAAAGTTCCGGCAACATTCGGAATTTGATTCAACCGCCTCGCAATCTCACCTCCCAATCTTCCAGGCAGGAGAGACCCACCAACACTGCACCACTGAAGTAGGCCAACTTCCACAGAAGGTAATCTGAAAACACGTGCTCAAACAAGAGATCTAAGACCAACAAGCCCGCGGCCAAACAGGTAGCGAGATTTGAAACGAAACGAGACGAGAAGTTAAAATTACTTTGCGAACAAAAATTTCATTTGCCCCTGAACCAACTTGACCTGGTTTCCACAGGAGGGGGGAGTCATCCATGATGAAACTTACCCACACTGTACATAGCTGCACCAGCTCCGAGGGCCACGAGAGCTGCAACAGTTGAGTTCACGAGGTGATTGCCTGTTCTCCGACAACACAAAAACGGATCCGCGTGTGAAGGGGACCATAAACAACAAACCAAACACGACAATCTCACCGAACAGGATGGCCCAGGCTCGAGAGCTTGGTTCTCTGCACAGATGGAGAACGTCTTCCGTCTCCTCCTTGACTCGAACGTAAGTCATCCTTGCTGGAACGAGAGAACGAACTGGTATCGTTGACGGTACACTCTGCTGTGCACTGCGCCACGCAGATTCTTCTCACCACACGGTTTCCAACACGTGTCCCTGCGTTCAATTTCAATCAAACATTTGCTGGCTTGACACATGATGAAATCCTTGCGGGTCACCCTTGTGTGTCCGTGATGTGCCAGGAATCTGGTCTATGGAACATTTAGAACTTGCAAAACGAGTTTTCCTGTTGCAAGCACATCCATCCAGTGTCTGATCTCAGAATGGTTTCTTGAAGTGCACAAAAGCGTTAAGTACGTTATTGTACCACTAACTGCGCAAAATCATACCTTGATATCCAGGAAATGACAGCAAATAAAGGCAACACCTGCCGTTTGAGATTCAGCTGTTTATGTTTTGGTTTCTGCAGCAGCTCTGCTCTCGTGACAATTCTCGACGCTCATTGGCTGCTTCGCTTCTGACCCACTTTTCCCCTGTGCGACTCTTGCAAAGTTAAAAGTGGGGTATTTTGCCGGTCTAGACTCAATCTACAGCTTCACATGCTTCCCCAATTTATCAGCATTGCAGCTGCAGAGTCAGAAGGTACATGCCAAATCAATTGAGGAAGTAAATGTGCTCAGAAACTGGTTCAAGTGGGTGAATTTTCCAGAAGGAAGATTTTCTTTCATGCGGAAGATTATCACGATTGGTTTTGATCGAGATAAAAGTTCGCTTCCGTAGATCTAATCCTATTTCCTCAGCAGTTCGCAGTTGGTGTTTACGGTATACTTGGTACTCAGCTTTGAGCTTGTTCAGATTTTCAGGTTTGAAGGACACACCAATTTACGAAAAAGAGAAAAACAAAAAACAAAACCAGCAATGTCTCTGCAACAAAGGTATTTCCTCTAGTTGATCCAGATCAATGCAGGGGCAGACCGAGGCGAAGGGAATTCTTGTTCTGAAGCCTACTCCAACCCGATAAAATTAAGGAGTTTTAGATGCAACACGTAGAGGCCCCTCCGGTCCCATTTTACACCCGGTGCCAGAAATGCACAAATTAAGTGGCAAAATACGTGGCAATGCCACTCAGTTTGTTGACATTCCTGTCACAACTACTCAGAGGTTCAGCACTCTTTTCCAAAAAAAGTTTTGGGAAGAACTGTACCCACCAACTGCTGTCAAAATTTGGTTCAATTTCACCTTCCTCTGGGTGTGAGAGTGTCACGGAATTTGCTCCGTGGCAACTTGGATTGCCACATTAAAAATGGCAGTTTGGCACCGGGCATCATGTGGTGATATTACAAACACACTGGTTGGTATCTCAGGAGAGACTGTCCCTGAGGGCAGGAACCTCCGTATTTATTGACCTCATTCCAATCATGCCATCTGGTGAGCAGTAGTTCTAACATTTGGGACTGGTGTGTCACACCACACTCCTCCCCCTGTAGGGGGTATTGGCAGCAACTGATAATTTTAAATATTCTGTATATTTTTACAATAATTAATTAGATAGAAAATAGATACAAAATAGCACAATATCACTATTTTGCTGGGTTTTCCCAGCATTCCTGCCCCCATGGGGTGATCACGTGACCCCTGAAGGTTTTCCTTTCCAAAATGGCTGCCAACATGCCCAGATTTATCACAAGTAATGAAATTAAACTGCTTAATTTCTTGAAGCAAAATGTGATCAGGAAGTTGCTTGAGGAGGCCAACAGACAGCATAGAAGCAAAACTGACCTACTAGTGATCGCTGCTGTTGTACAGTACTTCAATCTAGGCCCAGCCCCCTACAGGCAATTTTACAACACGGTGCACCAGATCGCCCATTCTTTCTGAGGTGAGTGGTTTTCCACATTTGGGCCGTTTCATGTCACCCCACATCAGACCGCACCTAGTCCTCGCACGTGCTACATCTAAAACTCTCTGTTAACAAGTTTGCCCCTGCCCCGCCCATTCCCACCCCGATAACTCAGGTTACCACACCCTACTAATTTTGCGCAGGCGCAATTTGTTTTCTCACTATTTACAGCAAAGTATTTGAATTTCATTTCAGGCCTCTGACCCAAATAGATCCCTCCCCCCCGAGGTCGCCCAAGGTTCCTGACTCTGGTGGATGTGTTTGCAGTGTCATCACGCCTGCATGTGTTCTGTGATGCTTTATTCCTTTGTCTTTCAGTCTTGTCCATCTCGATTTGAAAGGCGCTCCTCCAAAACTTGAATACCTGAAGCAGGTGCGTGTAATTGCTGGAAAAGTAACAGGACCTAGATTCTGCCAAATCTGTGGATCTGTGAAGAATTGAACGTATATTGTGCACACACACACACACACACACACACACACACACACACACGCACTCGTGAACACACACTGCAAGTGGTTGTTGGTTCGACTCTCTCCGCTCAGTTGCAAAAGAAATTTCTTGTTGACAGCTTCTCCCGTTGATAAAAATATTCGGAGGAACTGGTCTGCTGGTCGAGTATGAAGACATGTTTCCGTATCAAGGGTGTGTGGCAGATCTGGCTGCAAAAAATCATTACAGGTACGTTAACCGCGTGTGTGCTTTGTGTGCTGCCAGGAAAACTTGGCCTCCGAAGCTTGGTATAACCACTGTATTTGTCATCAGCCGCTTGTCGGATGATATTGGTCACCCCTGTTTCCCACTGACTGGCAGTCTGGGTGATGAACTGGCATTTTCCGGATTCCCCCTCCCCCCACCTCTTCAGAAAATTAGAAAATCTGGATTTCTAGATATCCAGGTTTTCCCCCCTCCCCGTGTAGAAAAAATTAGGAAGGTACGGATTTCTAGATTTCCAGGCAACCTGTGTAGAAATATTAGGAAAGCCGGAAGTTCAAAAATTCTGGGTTTCCAGGTAACCCTCCCCCCTTTGTACAAAACTTAGGAATTCAGAAAGTATGAATTTCCAGATTTCCGGGTTCCCCCTTCCCTTTACATGGAAAAATTTCGGAAACTAGGAACTTCTGAATTTTAGGATTTATATGGGTTGCACCCCCGGTGTGCAAAAAGTCGGAATCCGGCAAAGTTCGTGTGAGATGATGTTGTGCACAGGCGATGTACGCTGACAGTGGCTGGTCTTTTTTGTTTTTAGTGTTGATGAAATCCACGAATTGTTGAACTTGGCACGAAAGAACAATCTGTCTGTGATTCCACTGGTTCAAACCTTTGGTCATTTTGAGGTGAGTTTCTCAGGACAATGTCTGGGTCCATTCGTTCTCCTTCGTGACTTGTTCGTCAGTGTCACAAAGACACTTGAAGTAAGTGGGAGAAAATCAGACTTTGAACATTTTGAATGTGCTTGAGACCTTCCACGCGCGACCACACGCTCACTCACTCAATCAACCAACCAACCAACCAACCGTGAAACACTTTTTCAATTCGACACAAAAGAAATCTGGTTCAAGCGAACAAAGGAATTGTGACATCAACAAGAAAGATAGACCAGAGACAAAAGAAGGAAGTTTGCAACTTTTCGATGCTGAGTTTTGCTTTTCTTCTCTTTCCAGTTTGTGTTGAAGCACGAGCGATTCAAGCACATTAGAGAAGTAGAAAATTACCCAATGGTTCTGTGTCCAAATCATCCAGGTACATCAAGATAATGCGCTGTGGTCGATTTGGTTGTGTGCTCTAGGTGCCAGCTTCCGGACTGAAATATTTTGTTGTGCAGACGTCATGCCTCTGTTGGAAGAAATGGTTTCTCAGGTTGTCAAGCTCCATCCAAACTCTGAGTGGCTTCACATCGGTGCCGATGAAGTGAGTTGAACTCCAACACACTGTGAATCCTGTGTCACTCGCATTTCGTCATTTGAAGAGGAAAATGACGTTGAACAGTTTCTTTCAGGTTTTCCACCTGGGATTTTGCAGTCGCTGCAAGAATAGCCCTCTGCAGAGTTCACTTGAATTGTTCTTGTCACACGTCAGAGCTGTTCTGAAAATGATTCGGTCCAAATTTCCTCACATGAAGCTTATCATGTGGGACGACATGTTCAGGGATGCTTCTGTTGACATTTTGCTTGGTGCGTAGCAGTGATGCGAAGCAGTGAATACTGATACCACCCATTTTCAAGGACAATCGTGCACAACGTTGCGGATTACCCATTCTTCTGTTATTGCATGTATATTTCTTGCAGAATCAGGAATTGGTGGTTTGGTGGAACCAATGATCTGGTACTACGGTAAATCACACGAAATGCTGGCAAATGGTGAGAATTTCTTTGAGTATTTCTAATTGACGACAGAACTCCGTTTTTTTTTTGTGTCACAAGCAGAATTCGATCGGCTGTGTTGTTCTGGAGCCACTTTTTCCAGGTGGTCTCTGGGATCGGTATTCCGTTGTGTTTGAGGACGTGTGGACAGCGAGCGCATTCAAAGGCGCGACGGGTCCGTGTGCGGTCGTCACGGACATTGGCTATCACGTGGAAAATCATCGAGTCTGGCTTCGAGTCGTCAAGGAAAACCGACACAAATTCCAGACTATCAGAGGGATTGCTTTGACAGGATGGCAGAGGTGAGTGGAAGCGCTCTGTGCTTTGGCGGATCCAAGATCGGGACAGTGTGGCTCGACCACGGTCGTGGTCGCCGTCCAACGCTTGGGTGTTTATCAGCCGCGGTAGCGGTCTGATATTGGTTTGCCCCTGTATCCGCGTCCGTCTGTCTTGGGCGGACAAAACCTCTGTTTTACCCCTGTTCCAGTGATCACAGACTGGAATCACAGTGGGTGCAGACACCCTTAGGGGTGCTCTACAAGTCGCATATGGTATCATTTTTTTCTTC
>JAAUXT010128076.1_pt1 | contig 10792 bp, 13 predicted proteins | sample 7278171 | NCBI WGS metagenome assembly JAAUXT01 (sample SAMN14350112, study PRJNA611818) | marine sediment metagenome | isolation source: surface marine sediment (1.8m) | place: French Polynesia: Moorea | collected 2018-08 | reverse complement strand
GCTCGGCAGGACATAAAGTCAGATAAACTCCTTACCTGAGGCATGTTATCTCTTTATTCCGTGCCTGCTTGCAAACCTTGGAGCCATCCAGAGAACACGAAAGGGACGATGGGGAGAGCACCAGAAGTTCAGGGCCCTGCAACCTTACATTCCTACCGGACAGGGCGGACCACTGAAGCCTTCTGTTCACGGGCCGAGAATGTCTCGGCCACAGCCGAAGTGCTAAGAATCCCACGCAATAGAGGCGCACATCGTTTTTATATGTTCTTATTTCCGGAGGCAAGGAAAGCTCACAACCGACTGCGATGGATCGGTAAGACACGAAAAATGGCAGGAACCAGCGGGAACTCTGTTAGTGGCTCTTACCGCGTACATTCTTGATGTCAATTTTTGTGATGTATTGCAGACACTGTGGCCTTCCACGCCACGCTGACATACAGACCCAATTTGAATTCTGCCAATCGTGACCCTGTTCCTTTTGACTTGGTTCTTGTCAATGATGGCGATGGGTAAGTTTGTCTTCTGAGTTTGTGTGACGATGAAGGGTTATTTTCTGTCATCAGAAAAGCATTTTGGTTTGTACCAGAAAAACTTAGCATTCAGCTCCTGTAAAATATCACCTTCTTGGACTTACAGATGTCAATAGTTGCAGTCTACAATGGTTGCAGTCTGCAGTCAGATTATCAGTTTGCACAGTTGTATTTCATTTGTTGGGTTTCAGCTACGACCCTGAATCTGGAGCCTTCACAATTCCCCCTGGTGGAGATGGGCTGTACTACTTCTCCACCTACCTCTTAAGTGATGATGGAGAAATTGGTTACTTTGACCTGACTGTGAATGATGGTGGACTGATCTGCACAGCTGTGGGGGACCACAGTGACAATCCTGGTGACTTTTCCCAGGCTGCCTGCAGTGGACTTGCTCAACTTGTAGAAGGTGAGGGTTGAAAAACAATGGTCTTCTTTTTCCCTCACTTGGCATTGTTTTTTGCAGAATGAGTGTGTTGTGCAAGGTGACCTCCATTTCAAATAACAATGGTCCTGCTCAAATGCCTGTTACACTTTGTACCTTGTCCATGATGGGATGAGATTTGCTGATTGACTTCTTCAGCCACACACAGGACTTGATGTTTCCTTCTTCCTGCAGGAGATGAGGTGGAGCTGAAGTACAGGAGCGGGACTGATACCTCTCCCCTGTACGATGACGATGTGCACCACTACAATGGATTCACTGGATTTAGACTGCCAACAACCCTGAGAGGGTGATGCCTTTTGAACTTCAGGAACGAGAGCAAAACTAAACATGAATGTATCTTTCTGAGTAAACTGCAAAGAAAAATTGCGCACAGCACACATGGCTCTTATTTTGTTTGCGGCAATTCTTGACTCTGCGAACCATCGTGTGGGAACACCGTGCGGTGTCCGCTCGAGTGAGCGAAATGAACGAGTGAACATCCGTGAGAGAATGTGTGTGAAACGAGCGGGTGTGAAGCCTCCTGAATAGGGGACCTCTGGCGAACTCGGCACTGAAGGTGTATCGGTCACTCGTGTGACCGTAGCATCCAACATGTCACCCAACAACCGACAGTCGGGCTCAAGATTAGAGCGTCACAAATGGCCTCCACGATTTACGAGGGGAAGTTCGTTGCAGATGAAAAAAATCGCCATTGCTCAAAATTCGCAAAACAATGAACCAAGCATCGGGCACACGAAAGAACCAACAACTATACGCTTGATTTTGGATGCATGTGAGGCAAACGCACCTGTCAGTCTCCCAGAAAAGCGATGAAATAAAGGGTGGGTACAGCTGTTCATTCAGAGTCCTCACGGGTGAGGGTCTGTGCGATGGAGTGGGAGACATGGTGATATGTGAAGATGGCTTCAATCTGCTGTCGAACTGTTGGATGAGTTGAAGTACAGTACTTGCGACAGAGTCGGCAAAAACCGAACAAAGAAATTCCACACACAGGCACAAAGCCCCACCCGTACTCTCAGCGAACAACATTGTCAACATCGAAGCTCAAAAAGGGAAGACACGGGAACATTTTCGGAGAAAATTTTCTGGGTGACCGCATCGCCTTCATGTAAACAGCCCTGCAAAAATGGTTTGGATAATTGGTGGAAAAGTAGTTTTGAGTATGTGTGGAGTTGTGAATCAGCAAGGCCTCACTTGTATGAGCCATCAAAAATTGAGTGCTCTCCAACCCTTGCGCCAAAATTGAGATTTTTTATTTTTTTTCAGGCGCATAAAGCAAATGAAGTTGCCTCCCCGCCAAATACAAGGAGATTTGACCCTTTTGACCATTTGCTGTATCTGCCCCAGGACCACCTCCAGTGTGCCAAGTGACGATGCACGATTCGATCAGATAGTTTTTCTCACAACGCCTCCAGTGTGAACCGCTCTCTGTTACAACTGCGAGATGAAAATCAAATCTCAACACGACACGTTGTTGGCGGGTCAGAAGGGTAGGGTCTGAAAACGTAACTGTACACTTTTGACTCGATGATCGTCCATGTGGAAACTACCCGTGGGTGCTTTTGTCACTGAAATTAACCAACGGGTTAGTTCTGACACGGGGCCAAAAGCATATATCGAGCATTTTGGCACGGACAACCGTCGAGTGGAAAGTGCTGATAGGTAGTTTTGACTACCCTACCCTTCTGACACTCCGACAACGTGACGCCTCCTGTGTGAATGAAGCCATTGTTCTACAACACTCCTCTTTCAACGTGTGACTCATCCACTGTGAACCGGGCATCAAAACTGTTCCAATTTGCCCGCAGCGGCTTTATATTCCGGATTTCCTCTTGTCCGGCCTTTTCAATGCAGTTCTTTTCATCCGGGGATTTTGCCTTCTGCTTCACCACGCACACGTGCACGCATGCGTGTGCGTGCATTACTTGCGCTTGACCACACGCACACACATGCGCGTGCGCATGTACAATAGGGGTGCGTGACCTGACATAAAGGTGCAGAAATTCCTAATTGTTGTCGTTAATTACTGGCACTCACAGTTCTGGATCAGCGTGGAGGGTCCGATATTGTCTGTGGTGAGTACAGGACAGACAACCGACGTCAGTCTCTCACAGATGCAGATCCAGGATTGAGGTGGAGGGATCATGGACCACAGCAGTGGATCTGACCTTTGTCTTTCCAGTGGATCCAAGGTGAGGCTTTGGATGGAAACCCACCTGAGTCTCTGGTTGATCCAGGGTTCGGAGGGGGTCTGAGCCCAGTTTCTCCAGCGGATCCAGAGTCAGCATTCGGAAGGCGCCTGGTCTGAGCCGTGAGCGTATCACAGGATCGGAGGAGGAAGTCTGATGTTCGTCGATCCAGTTGTCCATAATCTTCTCTATTAATCCTTGAGGGGACCGTGTGTGGACCGGGTGACGCTCATGTCCATGCTTGGGTCCGCTCTGTCGTAGAACACGATTCATTCATCACGTGCCGACTCTCACTCAAACATTTCTCCCGCTTCATCACACGCAGTCCGACAGTCAGGCACCTTTACAGTGCCACATTCCAGAACGAAACCCAGGACCTGATCCAGAAAACAACAGAAGCGTTCTTTTCCTTTCGGGTTGGGAGTTCAGATGAAAACACACCAGAGTGGTATTTGGGCTCCCCAGAGAAGGATCGTCTTTTGGGTCTGCAGAATTGGATCAAGAGCCTGGTCCCGTTGCATGGATGCTCCTCTCGAATTGCTCCAGGTCATATCTGCACTGACCACAATTGAACTGTGCAGACGTTTCTGTGGAGGCGCGTCTGTATCGCGACTATGCGCCCACGGGTCTCCCGGTCCCCACGGCCGCGTCGCGTTTTCTGATTGGCTGAGCGCATTCAGCGGCGCAGCCATTCACATCGCGTGTTGTTTATTGACCCGGAGAACCACAGGTCACATGGGGTCTCACGGGTGGTAGGGAGATCCAGGGTCTGGTCCAGGGGGTGGCGACCCCCTTCAGATCCCAACAAGTCCTGGTGGTGGTGGTGGGGGGGGGGTCACGGATCCTCAACTCCACAATTCAAAAATTCCACGCACCGAAAATGAAAAGATGTGGCGCCAGTGACACAAAAATTGGGGGATCATTGCGACCCAGGCCAGGCTGCATGGCCACCCCGAGACCTGCCCCCCCCCCCTGGACGGACCCATTACAGAGTCCACCTTCTCGGTGTTTTAACCAGCCACGCCCAATGCAGAATCTACCCCTGGATGCCGCGTCTTTTTTCTCGCCCTCCCTCCTGTCTCGGCGTCAGCTTGCGCGCACCTCTGTCGTAGGACTGGGAGTTTTGTGAACCTGCAATTTCGGGTTGAATGGCGGATCCAGTTTTTTACGCCCTCCCCTGGGCGTAGTGTCCACTCAGCTTCAGGCTCAGCCGCGAATTTTTATGACCTGCAGAGTTACAGGTCACACAGACCCCAGCCGCGGATCCTGCATCAGGTCCACACGTGGTGTCCATTGGCCCTGGCACCACAGCGGACGCAACAGGGCGTTTGGGACCAGCCCCTCCACCCTGAGGGAAGAAGAAGGGAAAAAGTCTGTCTTTGGCACCCACGTCAGGTTTTGCAGCACTGCATCCACGAAGAGCGTCGACAAATCCGCAAAGATGCAGCGTCTATTGACGCGCATTGCAGCGTGCTTTCTGCGTCCTCCAACAAGATGCAGCGAAATAATTGGGGCCGCCGTGGTGGCTGAGGGAGGCCTCCTGCATGTGGGCGCCACGGTTCGAATCTTCCATGACGCACTGGCTAGACGTTCTGCATGCCAGCGCCAGGGTTGGAAACTTCTATGTTGTGGCTGAGTAAAACCTCCCAACTGACCAGGTTCGAGTCTTCAGTCGGTTCTGTTGGTTCAATGCCGTTTGATGCATCCAGTTCAGAGCAGGCTTCAGCCCACAATACCGTTGACAATATGTAAACGCGTCTGTGTGTTTGAATTTGCTTTTGGATTCGCAGCTTGAAAGGGGAGGGCAATATTAATCCGTCAGGGCGATGTTGGGTCAGGTGACGGGCATGAGAAACGGACGCGATTGGATCAGGAGAGGCCAACCGCCACCCAAAGGGCCGAGCATTCTGGATTCGGTTCAGTGGGGCTGCCTCCATGGGAGGGGAAATGCAGTTGAGGACGGAGTGTCATGAGGGTGGTGCAGGGTCAGACTGTGGACGTAAGTGGTTATTCCCGAGATTCAGTCGAGATGGATTCTGGGCACGAGGTGCAGTCGTAGGATCGGGACAGCGAGGGGTATCTTCAAGGCGTGAAGGGGCAAATCCAGAACCAAGCCAAGAACGGCCCACTGCCGTGGAAAAAGGACCGTACTGAAAGAGGGGTGGGATGCATTTTCGGCAAATAAATAAAGGCACTCACGGAATGGTGGAAGAACAGTCCATATTTGGAGGGGATGCATCGCAATTGGCATGTGGGTGTGTCACTTTATACAGACCGCACACATCGTGTTGCTGATCGAACAAAACCTCTGAAGCCCAATGCCCCTCCCCCCGCAACAGAAATGCACACGCACATGGCTCGACACAAAACCATTGTGAAGCCTGTCTCAATCCATATGGCTTTGTTCGGGAAGGGGGCGGTCAGCAGGATTCACCGCGGGCTGCAAAGAACAAAAGCCCGACGGGTGTTGCCGTGTCACAGCGGTAGATGTTGCGGAATCGTCACGCAATGTATTTGCACGCACGCCTCCAGAGTTAGTGAACCCTCTCACCCTTCGAGAAACAATTAAGCAATTTCAATTTTAAAAACAATCACGGTTGTAACAGCCAATCACTTCTCTTCAATGGTCCGTTCATAGAAAAATCCCTGTATCAGGACCCCTCAATCAACAATGGTGTTGACCCTGGGTTTGGGCATCCTTTGTAATGGGTCGTTGTGTATGGTCGGCCGCACCTCTGGTGTGACAGCAGCCCCACACCCCCGGCACACCCCCATCTCCTCTTTCTTTGAGTGCGGTCATCTCAGCCTGGCGTGGAGGGAAGGGAAGCCGATGACTAAATGTAGGGTCAGGCTCTCCCGAGAAACAATGTAAAGATTCGGCGAAACGTTGTTCCAAAGTAAGGCCAGGAGCGGATCCAGAGATCGCTCAAGGGAGTCTGGCTTTATCTGTTTGTACTGTGAGTTGCGTCACTTGCGCATGCGGAAGTGAGCGAAACTTTTCGAGAGTTCGGACTTTGCGCCCCCAAAATCCAAGCGCACACGCACGCACAGCAGGCCTGCACACGAACACGCACTTGCACACACACACACACACACACACACACACACACACACACACACACACACACACACAACACCCGCGTGATACTCGTCCACACAAAAATATAAACACACACACACACCCCACCCACAGACACACACGCACGCAGACATGCACACACACACACACACACACACACACACACACACACACACACACATTGCTATCCTCCCCCTCCCTCGTGGGTAGCACTCTCACAAAGCTGGCCCCACCATTCACAACCCATCACCACGTGAATGAAGCTGCTCTGAGAAGCTGCGTCATGTGATCAGGGATCCAGAGATCCATTCATTCATTCTCTGTGAGAGCCGCGAGTAAGTCACACGTGTTGCCATACGCGTTCTGGATTTATACTGGATAATTAAAATTGGATGAGGACCTGGGATAATTGCTGTTCAGGATCACCAGGATTTTTCTGTTCTGGGTTTTGTGGCCGTTCGGCTTCGGGGGAGGATCCAGGATTTCGTGTCATTTCGTGAGAGGCACGTGCTGTGAGATGTGTACTGGATTTGGATATTTGATACACCTGGTCTCACTTGCTTCGGATCCAGATGATTCATTCAACTGTCCGGATCCAGCAATTTCGAATCACGCTGGACCAACAGCGCTTGCGGGCTACAGAGTGGGGAAAGAAAACCAGTCTGGATGAAACGGGATTCCATGAAATATTGAGTCCGGATCGAGTGAGACCAGGTGTACTGGAAGTGGTGTCACTGGATTGTTGTTGTCATTGTGGATCAGAATCCATATGGTCTATCAGTAGATCCAGGATTTGGTGAAGTGGAGCTTGATCCCCTGGAGGCAGTGAGAATATTTTTTCGCGGGTGAGCAGGGGACCGCTGAGGCCCCTGTGCCCCTGGATCCCCATCGTCAGTGGACTTGGCTCCACTTTCCTTGAAAGAGGGTCTGGGTTTTCTTTCTGGATTTGGAATCCTCTCTTCCAGATTCGATGTGGATTGTGGTTGAGGTTGTGTGTTGAGATTAAGTTTCACTGGTCAGGGCGGATCCAGTGTGGCTGAGAGGCTCAATCCATATCCAGGAAAGTTGCCCACCCAAAACTGCCACATGGGTTTCTTTTCCCCAATATTCCAAAGATGAAGTTTGCCGACAGAAAACTCTGACCCCGCCCCTCGCCTTCCGGCCAAATTCTGCATCTTGGCTCCGATCAGAGAGGGCTTTGCCTGCTTTGTTGAAGCAATTTGATGACAAACAGCCTTTTTCTGGTCAGCCAAATACTGAATTCCCCCCGCCCAACAAAAATTTCACAGTTGCAGAATTTCGACGGGCTGAGAACTTGGCCTGAAGGGGTTTTCACATTGGGTGACGTGCGGTTGGTTGCTTTGGGCTGATGTCAAAATTTCACCATTGGATTTCATGTCAAATTTTCACGCCGACGTCAAAGGAACGACCGCTTGAGAGGTTTCTGGCCCTGGTCTGCAGGTTAAGTACACGTCTACCCCCAGAAATTGTGAAATGGCTTGAGAAACCACTGTGAAAGGGCGCGAACAAACAACGTCCCACCCGATGACATCATGGTGGATTGTGAAATCAAACAGCTGAGTCATGCGGGCACGCTGTTGCTCTGGATTTGTCTAGATTTTATTTCACGCAGCCAATTCGTCAAAGAAGCATTCACACTGTTCAAGGTTGGAGTCCCGTCACCTCACTCATCTGCTTGGAGACTGGGTTAGGAAGACAATGTTATTGTTGGTTTGACCTGGATCAGGATCAGGAGTGACGGAAAAGGTCGCACCGGATTTTTCCACCAGTGGACGTGTGGAGGGCGAGTTGCTTCCTCCAGCGGATCCAGTGATCAAGGTGTCTTGCTGGCTTAACAAGGATAAATTTTGGCGCACACAGTGAACAAAAGTTCACACAGAGTGAGTGTCCTCCTCATACAGCAAATCCAGGGATGGAGGGGTCGGGCCTCAAACAGGGGTGTGGTGAGGAATCAGATTTGGGAATGCAACTTGGAAAGTGTTTGGTTCAACTGCATGGTGGGGATGAAAATGGGAGTGGAATGATTTTTGAGGGGTGGGGATCAAGATGGAGGTTGGGTGTGCTGCTGGAAGCGAACGTTGAATCAAGCATTCTGGATCCAGAAAATGTCGGAATTGCAGGATTATTACGGTTGTCCGGATTGTGAAGAAGTTTGAGTTGAGATATTCTGGATTTGACATGCTGGTTACGCTTTGGGATATTCAACAAATCTGGAATGTATCCAGTAAGTGGTGCATTAATTTGGCATTTGTCTCAATTTTGTTGGTGCGAATGTTCTTCCAACAACATTTTTGTCCCTTTGAAGCGACACACATCAGGATCCGCCTCTCATCCAACAGAGACACAATTAGAGAGAAACCATGAGGAGCGAGCCCACCTGGGAACATTCGGGTGACATTTAGGGCCCTTTCAGCGCACAATTAAATTCGAACTCTTTTGTGTGTTTCATCCAAATATTTCATCACTGATTCCAATCTCTCAGTGCACGGAAGGGCTGCCAAATTGAAATCCCAATTTTAATTTGTTTGCTAAAATTAAACCCATTCGAAAGCACTTTTTCTTGAGGGACACGCCACATTTGGTGTCATTATTTTTGTCTTTGAGTGCATGATACGTGCAAATGCAACGGGCTGTCACTGAGTCTTGGCAACAACACATGTGGCCCATGACAACATGTCCCAACAAACCTGCATCAGGATACATCATCCAGAAGGGGGGTTCAATTTGGCCAGGGGAATCAACCCCATTGAGAACCCTTCTTTCCAATTTCCGAATTCCAATATGACGAAATAGAGTCATTCAAATGTGCCTGTTGAACAAAAATTGGGGTGAGGGTAACAAACAAACTTTCTTCGGAATCTTGGAGCGGGACCACAGAATTACCCCTCCCCCGATCCACCATTAAGCAGGATTCGAGTAGTGTTCACTGTGAACAAACTGCCGAAGTGGAAGTTGCTCAAAACACGCCACTTTGCGCCACATTGGCAAAGATATTTGTGTCTCATCTTGCTGATCAAATTTCCCAAAGCACACAATAACTGTGGAACCAATTCCTGGGTCCACCCCTTCTGTGAGTGCGTCCAACAAAAAGACGTTATTTTTGTGACGTCGCGTCGTGTCCTGTTCCCACAGCGTCGGGTGCTGTAAACACGAGTTTTCACGCTTGAGGCGACCCCATCATTACGGAGCATTATCACAGGAGCGTCATGCTGAGTGTCGGGCTTGGTCACACGGGAAGCGTCAGGTGCTGCGTCAAGCGTCAGTGAGCCCGGTACACACCACAGGCGTCGCCCGTCACGCAATGACCGGAGCCTAGGACACACTGGATGCGTCATCCATGCGTGTGTGAGCGAGTCCAGTGAACACCGGATGCGTTCTGCGTCAGGCTGTTCATGGGACCCAGGGTGCACCGGATGTCGTGCGTCAGACTGTGTCTGGTTCACACCGCAGGCATCAAACGCCGTGCAATGAGTATGACTCAGTTCACAGTGCATGCGTCACATGCATTGAAGAACGTGCGTCATGAATCTGCATCTCACTGCATGCACAACGTCATGCCATGCGTGTGGCATGATTTGTGGTTCACACTGGACGCATCATGCCTCTTGTGCGTCATGCATCTTACACAAGAGGAGTATAAGTTGTGAAGCAAGTGTATAAGATGCAGCGCATGACGAAACAGAAGCGCAGGACATGACGCACACACTGTGCACCCTGCTCCAGGCAGAGACCTCGGTCTCTCACACCGCGTGACATCGTCGCACCTCCAAACACTGCGCGTTTCACACGACTCTGATCAGGTGGTTAATGCTCTCTGTGTCTGTGTGTTCACCGATTCAGGTGAGCATCCAGGGGCGGATCCAGGGTACAGGACCGGAGGGGTTCGACTTCCAGTGGAACCCGCAGGGGAGAATCAATGAAAATGGAGAGGAAATGGAACAGATGCAGGGTGGTTTATATCAGGGGTGCCGCACCCTCAGTGCCACAGATGCGTGGGTGAAAAATGCTCTTGAGGTTTCTCAAGCGCAAGACTTGGAAGCAATCAAGTCAAGGATTCAGCAAGGGTGCCGAATTCCAACTGACTGCCAGGGGTGATTTCAGCTGGGCAAACTTGGGAACTTGGACAGTGCTGACTTGGACGCAAATGAAACCAGTCTTTGGCATCTGCAGTGACAGGTTATCCCATTTTTATGCAACTGAATCCTGCCGCGAGTACTTGCACCAAGAAGTACCACAAGAGTACTTGCAAGTGCAAAGCGCGCGTGGTGCAAGGGAATCAGCTGATCTGAGAGAGGGACCTGAATTTTGTTGCGTCGTATGTGGCGCAGGGGCCGTTGTCAGCCTGGGCTGGGTTCACACTGGACACGTCACGCGTTACGTCACTGTAACCATGCTGCTTTTGATTGTGTAAGAAATGGTTACTCTCTGTTTAGATTTTAATGATTTATTAAAATCAAACACTACAGAGTAACTTTACAGAAATAGATTCTGTAACAAAATATCTCTGCCTCTGCCACTTTTGGTTGTC
>JAAUXT010125802.1_pt1 | contig 10793 bp, 13 predicted proteins | sample 7278171 | NCBI WGS metagenome assembly JAAUXT01 (sample SAMN14350112, study PRJNA611818) | marine sediment metagenome | isolation source: surface marine sediment (1.8m) | place: French Polynesia: Moorea | collected 2018-08 | reverse complement strand
TTGCGTGTATTTTCAGTGGAGCTGGTGTCACTCCAAGGGCTATCTCTTCTACAAGTTCGCTCTGTTTGGCTACTACGCCAGTTGGCTCGTCTGGACAACAATCAAGGAATGTGTGATTCTGGGACGAGGCTCCCACGCTCTCATGGAGTTCAACTACTGGGCCCTGGTCCTCATAACTTCGCACAGCCTCATCATCTCCTTCAGCAGCCTCTATCACCACGTGGTCAGGCCCAAACAGACCGGATGGCCAGGTGCGCAAAACAGAAGCGAGAGTTTTCCAGGGGAACTTCGACTGGTGTTTGTGCAACGAATCAATACCAATTTCCCAGTTTGGAAGAATGCAGATGAGTGCAGATTCTGCCTGACTTCACACACACATGGGACGTTGATGGCACTGCATATCAGGACAATCAGCTTTCGCACAAAAGCTTTCAATGCAGTCCGACAGCTTTCTTCCCACGTCCCATGCCCATCACGTCAAAACCACAGCAAAAAATATTGTCGCGTCAACAAAATGTAACATGTTCTGCAAACCGTGTTGCAGAGACCATCCAGAATTTGACATGTTTTCCTTTTGTCGCGAATTGCAGGCAGCCGAGCGAAGAGTCGCGGGGAGGTGGACTTCCCGATGAGCGTCTCCACGGAACCCATCACACTGAACGAAGACACGCCCAACGAAGTGCAGGTCAGGGTCATCACGGAGGTCAAAGGTACGCGTGACGACAGCCTGACGTGCGCAAGGTCACAAAACAACAAATCTAGTTTGTTTGGTCACAAATTTTGAAATCACTTTTACAAAACTTGCATACGGGGACGTGGAGCAATCAACTGCACTTGGAACACGTGTCTTCCTGAATTTCAGTGATCATGCCATGGTACCTGCGACTCTCTTGGTTACTCCACACTATCACCTTGGACAGCACCCTGGTGCTTGTGTTGTGCTACTGGACCCTGCTTTTCCACGGTCACCTCTCCAACACGCAGTTTCATAACACAACTATCCTTCCTCTGCTCATTATCATTGACTTTTGGCTCAGCAAGCAGCCCGCCAGACTCATCCACGCCAGCTTCTCCATCTTGTACTTCATTTTCTACGCGGCTGCAGTATCTGCGTATTGCACAACGAGGAGCGCGAGACATTATGAAGTCAGCACGAAACGCATTCATGACTTCGACATGATGTGCGTGTACAAACGACTCAACGGGACTCCAACCATGTTTGTGGTCACCGGGTGTGCTGTGGTGGCTTTGTTGTGCTACCCTGTGATGCGAACACTTGGATTTCTGGTCTACAAGTGGAGAGTGCACATATGGGAAAGACACGGCCAGTCTGGGTGAGGGAGGGAGTCATAAGAGTTGTTTGAGTCGAGAAGTGAACAACATTGAGCAACGTCCTTTTGGTCAGACACTTCACAAAGGGAAAATCTTGCCTGCAGTGTTTTTTCAACTCTTTCATGTTTTTTGTGGACTGGACAAATGTTTGCACAAGCCTCGCAACTGCAGAGACTACGTGCAGTGCATTGAGGCGGGGTCACAGCTGTAACTTCAAAATGAAGACTGTCTGGAGAGCTCATTGCAACAGAAGCCAAACGTTGCAGCAGCTTCACACATTGTCAAGCAGAATGCGAGGCAAATCGCAACCTCTGTCGTTTTGGGGGCAGAGGGTTGTTTTCCACCCCGTCTTCTACTTTGTACTCAGCTTGTAATGTGTTCAAGTCCAATTTTGCGATTGATTCTATTCCTATCGCACTTACTGCAAAATCGGCAGTGAGACTTCAGAAGAGCGACTGAAGACAACAACATAATCTGATCATTCAACAAACGAAGGACTGTCCTGTTCTTTTTCTCTCGTCTGAAGTACCTGCCGTCTCCTCTGCGGGCGTTGTCTCAAACAAAGACAATCAAAATGACCAAAAAGACCCAGGTTCAGTGCTTGGAGTTTTCTTGTCCCCGTACCTTTCACAAAGTTCGTTCTTTTGCACCAAGAGCGCAACAACTGAACTTGCTTGTTTTCAGAACTCTACGATCAGGAACACAACATTGCTTTCCAACGAACACTGCAGACTATCAGAACAATTAAATTTCTACAGAAACGAGTGATGGTTTGGTCGTTTTGTTCGCTCGCATTTCCAGGTTGAAACAGCAGGGGTTTTGGTGGCCCGGAGAGTTCATCAACAAAAAGGTTGTCGCCAAAAGAACAAGAAGCAGTGTGGAAGGCAACTGTGAGTGCTTTATCTCAGGGTGCGCACACCCCCTGAGATGGGTGGGAGATGACAGGGCGGACTCCTGGAGGAATGCCAAAAGAAAGCACCTCCTTTTGTCCTCCCACCCAATGTGTGCCCCTTCACATACCCCTTTCACATGCACTCTGAGATGGGATGAGATGGCATAGGATGGGATTGGACAAAAGAAGACCTTGTCGAGATGCCCAATGCCAAAAATATACAATTTGGTTTCAAATAAATCTTGCTATTGCCCTGAAAGGACACCGCACAACAACACGCAAAGGTCGTCGGGAAATGCAAGGTTATCTTGAGTCACACACAGAACAGGTCGCGTTCACGAACAGTCAATCTGAGGTTGTCCTTGAGCACCAGAAATACAGGGCCCTCTCGTCTGGTGCGACTAGCCTGCTTGGTTTGTCGCGTATTCCTCTATGGCGTCCCTCATGTCTTGGAGCAATTTTTCGTGCACCCCGCGCTGAATGGGCGTCGAGAAGAAACTGATGATGTAGCTGAAGTCGTTACTGATGGTGTCCCTGAGCATCGTCCAGCTCTCCACTTCTGGGTGGGGGGCGAAGTCAAGCGTAATGTTGACTGCAAATAGTCATTCAAAACTTTCACCTTCACGCCTATTGCGACAGCCTGAATATTGTAGCCAGGGAAAGATGCGTTTGACACAGTTTGGTTCTGAGATTTTCTGTTCACTCACTTCTGGTACCAAGAAAGTCATTTGGCCCTTCCTCGTTCTTGACGCGATAGTGACTCATGCGTCGCTGAATGTCTAGTTCATAGAAGACGTGCAGAGAAACTTCTGTGGTGTACAGATACGGAATGAGCGGAACTCGCTCGTACATGTTCTCCTCAATATGCACGTAGTCTGCAGTCTCCTTTACGTTCAGCTTCTCGATTTTGACCCTGCAGCGAAAAGGAACACGTGGTGAAAACAAAATGTTCTGAGATTCTTTTCTTTCGGGCCTGATCCCGATTCTCGAATTGCGGTTCTTTGCCCTTGTCTTCAAAACACGCAGTTCTCTTTTCTTCAGTTGTTGTGCAAAGTTAAGTTCTCTCCCAGAATCACGTGTCACGGCGAATTTGTCCATATGTACGTTTTAGGAACTACGCTGGTACATGCACAAGAAGGACGTAGTGGTCTTGAACCTGTCACGTCAATCTCAAAAGAAATTCAAACGTCACTCACACGTACGGATGCGATCGCCAGGTCACCTCTTCTCCGTGCTTCCTGACAAATTCGATGCACGTCTGCGGTGGGGCTCGGATCTCCTGGGTCAGTTGATACGCAAAGCCCGCGCGCTGCGTGGCGACATAGTACAATATGGCGGCAGCCACAGCCACGTATGCCAAGGTGGCCAAGCCTTCGGGAAAAGAAAGGGGGCCGTTGAGAACTCTCCTGCAGCTCTCCTGATGCAGATTCGCTTTCGCGCGAGGTGGTTTTTGTGGCCGGAAACGAAACTCCATTCACGGAATCGTGTCTGCAGATCTTGCTCCGAACATTTTGCGCGAGCGTAGTTTCTGTTGAGTCTCTCGACACCATGGAATTTGTGATAACGCGTACAACTGTGCATGAGACAGTGTCAATTGTGTTCAGCAATGGTGACATGTCATAATTTGTCACTTTGTGCTGCATTCTTGAAAGGAAAACCACTCGTTTGGGAAAAAGACTGTGGATTGTTGTTCGTGCGAGCGTTGAATCTTCACCGGAAGTACCACTGTTCACGGCCAATGACAAGTTTGGTCATCTGGAAATGACAGGACCATGGAATGCAGAACCTCTGAAACTTGAACAGGAATTGAGTAAGTTGGCCATACTCACTTGGCATGTTCTGTGTCAAACCAGTAGACTGTCGATCTCAGCTGAACAAACGTCATTCACATTTGCTATGGCTGTGGGTCACGCATGACATGCACTTAGGAAAGTGCCCCATATTTTGGCAGTAAAAGGCCGATATTTCGCTCCAACTTTTGCCATTTTGATTTCCGACTGATACCTGAGACTCAAGCACGTTTTTCTTTTGCTTTTGGCGACAGACCAACTCGCTACTTACTTCCGTGGAATTATAGAGAAATGCAGGGAACCCATCCATCTGTTTGCAGGCAGACAATCCTTGGACCTCTGCGATGCGTCAACTCTTCCGTGCACGCAGATGAGCAGGGCTTCATTTGGAATTCAGTGACTGCACCCACGGCATGATTGTCCCAGGAGCTCTAACAACTGGATCCTCAGTGCACCTTGGTCTTGCATCAAAACATGATCTTTACATTGACTGTACTGTTATCCAAACAAGACTTTTTGTTGAAAGATCTTCGAGAGTTGATCTTGTGTCAAAGATACATTTCCCTCCAAGAGACAAACAACCAGGCAAAACGTTGCTGATGCCCTTTATTGAAATTCTGTGCCCTGCATTGACTGCATGGGTGACGAGCTTTCGCGAAATGTCCGGCAACCAAATGTGACAAACATTAGTGAGAAGATGATGTTACAAGCACAGAAAGCGCGTGCTCGATCCACGGGAGCAAGGATACACTCACGGCGGGACCCTGCAATATTTGAGCCAAACAGGCTTCATTTTCAAGTGCAAGACGCGCAAGTACGCACACGAACAGGTGTGCGATTATGGTATAGGTAATCAACAGTCGACAAGAGATTGATGAATCCAACAGTAGATTCAGCACAAGTAAATCTACAGTTGTGAGTTAAATGGTTTGACACTTGTGCACTTTGGTTGCCCTGACTTGTGCCTTACAACAAGTAATCAACAGACAGCAGGAGATGAATTAAATCCCAAGCTTCACCTTGGATTCATCAATCTCTTGTCGACTGTTGATTACCTATACCTGAATCTACTGTTCAGAGCAAAGGTTGCCCCTGACGAAGTGCCCTGCCATTTGTTCTGTGTCGTTCAAAGGGCAAGTGACAGAAACACAACGATCGATCTTGCAACAAACAACACACGGCACTGAGTTAAAACTCCAGCCTGAACATCCAGGGCGGCACCAAGCAAATTGCATTTTCACAGACAGAATCCCAACCCAAAACAAGCTGAAAAGAGTGTTCACGAATTTATGATTCCACTGTGTGAATTCTTCAATCTGATGTTTCACGTCTCATGGACAACCAGGTCAGACTGACTGGAGTTAAAATCCTTGGAGACAGATGATTTGACAAGATTTGGATCGTCGTTCTTGGTTTGTCCTTTCCACTGGGGACAAATTGTGTTCGAAACGAACAAGCTCATCACCGCCCAGTTCCTGTGGGAGCTGAAAAAAAAGACAGATTGATTTTGTTATTCCTGCGAACAAGAAATAATTCAAGGGCAAAAAATTATGCTTGCGGATCTGATACCTTCACAGTTCCTGCCGATGTGAGTGTGGGGGCATATGCACGTATATCCCACGTTGGCGTTCTCTATCCTCTCGATCCTGCAAACACCGTTGTTGTCACATGGATTGGGCCGACAATATTCCCTCTGCGTGTCCACTGCAAAGAAATGAAGCGAGGTAATCCTGTTGGTCAAGCACAAAACCAATTAACCAGGAGGAATGTAGACGGACCAACTGTCAGCCACAGACGCCCATTCCACAAATGTGCAGGGAAAGCACGATGGGTTGTTTTCCGAATCTGTGAGTGTTTGCGCCACGTACAAATCTGACTGTCCGGCACGAAGTCGATGAAGGCGTCGCCAACGGTGTCGTCGCGGTCGACGGCGTCGAAAAATGCGGCTCGAATTTCAATCTCGCGCTGTCCGCGCTGCGTCACCAACGCGTTCATCACAATGTCATTCTCTTGAGCCGTCGTCGACTGCAATTGAGCGAAAATTAAATCAACAGATGGACGAACGCAAAGACCAGTACAAGACGAACACTTTTGAAAGGTCTTGCCTCTTTTCGACCGGCTTTACAAGTCCTCTCCTTTTTGTTCACGTCACTGTCGATTCAGGGTCCAGAAATCCCTTTTTGGGCTCAACCTGAACACTGGGAACCACGCCACAATGGAGGGCGTGCATTGCTTTGTTTGCATTGCTTTCGCCAGTATGGCACTGAGGAATAATTCGAACGAAGCAAAGACGCACCTGGTGAGGAATGTCTACCGATACAATGTAGAAGAATCGGACGATGAACTCAACGTAGAGTTGCCCCTCCACCTCTCTGAAGCGCATCACCTCACAACCCGCGAAGCCAAAATCTGGTGCAGCAAATGCAGCGCTGACCTGCACGGACAAGCAACGAGCCAACTTTCTCACCAACTACGGCTCGAAGAATTGTGTTCGCCAAAGTTGAAATGCCAACGATGGACATTGCAGTCCTGGAGTTTTGTGGACATGTCAAACGTTAAGGTTCATCATCCAGCTCCTGATGTCGCGCACGTTGCAGTGACGCTGCGAACGTGTGATCATCTCTCTTTGGGTCAAATGACTTTGTGCAGCGTTCTTGGGTGTTTGTTGAACTCAGGGTGAGTCATTTCCACCCTAAAACTCGTGCACTTTTCATGCTTGCTGAAGCCAGGACCAGTTTAAAAATGCCACAACAAGTATTTTGAACCCAGGGTAGATTTCCATCTGTTTGCTACGCGTCCAACTTGCCTTGTCGCACGTGAATTTGCTGAGGCGGGCGAACCGCTCCGTGTCCGTTTGCTGCAGCGCGGCGTCAAAAATTTCGTTTGCGAATGACAACTGTGCGTCGTAGGTATCTGGAAAAGAAACCCTCAAGTGAAGTGAAGTACCCTCTCTTTGTGGACAACTGTGCAATTGCGTTTTTGAAAACATTTCTTCCAAGCAATGACCAGGTTCAACTTGTTTTCAACTGACTTCGCTTTCCTTTCGGAACGCCTTCTACAGGGAACACACACTGGCTCATTTGCACGCATTGTCGAACTTTTTCCACTGTGTGTTCTCCGACACTATAGAAACGAGTACCCCACCTAAAAAATATTCGATTTTGTTGAAGGTTCCTCCAGGATTGGGGGCTGGGGTGGTCGCATTACTCCCGCCATTTGTGCCTGAAAGAAAACAACGGAACTGTTGGATTTATTGGGTTTTGCCAGCTGATCGTGAGCAATGATTTGTTCGAAGGACTGACAAGGGTTTCTCGATGGACACATCATAATCGTGACGAAAGAGAGTTTTGCAGGAGTGTCAGCAAATTTGTTGAAATATTTCATCGTTGCCATGGCTCTTGATTCTCAGACCGTGGGGGGTTTTCTTCGAAACCGTCAGGTAAAAGGGACCGTGCAATAAAATCGTGTTCAAATTGGGCCAAATGTGTTGCACCACTGCATATGGAACATTTGTGCGAAAATTTGCCATTTTGCGCTTGAGTGAGCGAGAGAAATGAAGCCGAACTCAAAGCGTGTTGAAATCTATTCAAAGATCTGCACAGCCAAGAAAATGTCATTTCCAAGCACTTCACAACAGAGTGTCGTGATGTTTCAGGTGAGATTGCGTTTCGGGAAAATCTGAGGAATGTTTGACACAGTCCAAATTTGTTCGAGCCAAAAGCAGAGAGAAATGAAAAAATTCATCTCTGTAAATGTTTGTTTTCCTCCTGACTTTAACAGGAAACGCGTGTGCCTTTGACCAACAAAGTCACATGCCAGCCAAGTTCTGCTTTATCAGACACAAAATTGACAAAAGAGCGCTGACCGCCGCCTGTGTCTGTGGTAGTCGTGGTGCCGTCGTTTCTCTGGAGGAAGTAGACAGTGACGCTGGCACCGACCAGAACCAGGATGATCAGAGCCACGATCACCCAGACCAAGACCGAGTTCCGACGACTCTGCAGTTCAGATAGAATACAGCAAGTTTCATGCAGATTCCATTGCAAGAAAATGGGCCTCAAGGAGAGTGTGTCAGACGTTTGAAGCAGAACTCGGTGCCTGTAGAATGAACAAGGTGGACTGATAACTGCAACCCGTGGTGACGTTTCAGGTTCTGTGATGTTCATGCATAAAACGAACGTGCGTGCTGCATGTTTGATTTGCACCCGTTGCCCTCGCCCCACAGAATATTCTTCATCGTCTTGATTCGTGTTGGACAAGACAAAGAGAAAGGCAGCAAACACGTCTTCAACCCAACGAAGAAGTCTGTCCCCCATCAGATTTCTCACGGCCCATGCAAAGCGAAAAACCTCAACAACAGAATGTGTAGCACAGCATAGAACAACCGATTTTGTTCCCCTTCGTGACAATTTTGGAGGAGTTTTGAGTCTTGGGTCGAGCCTGTCTAGAAACAAAGCAACGGCGACCTCAGGTGTCACTCTCCAAACTTACCCTCTTCCTCTGCACTCGTCTGGCTGGCCTTGGTCTTTCCTCAAGGTCATCTTGAATTCTTTCAAAGCCCTGCTTGTCTGACAACCTGCGTCACAAGAATCACACTCAATTACGGTTTTCAACAATGAGAACAAACCGACGACGTTGCCAAGTACAAACTTATATTTGTGCAGCCATCTTCTGCGTGAACACGTACGTGAGCGTGCGACGTGTATGCACGTCCATCCAGGGCATGGGCGTGTTGCGCGTGCCCCTGTGCATCGTCGGGTACCACGTGGCAGACGGATCTAGGCCTCCGGACGACTTGGAAGTTTCACTCGACCTGCAAATTGCGTCCTTTGTGAGTGACTAGTACACGTTAAATTCTCATTCTTGCACATTTCCTCACCTGCGCGAACAAAGCGCCCGCAAGAAGCCTTGTCTGACAAAAATACACTCGTCTTGAATACAGAAGTGAGGATCACACACGAAGACTGGACTCACAGAAATGTGTGTGTCAACCTGCACACCAATTGTCATACTTGTGTCTTTTGACATCGAGAAAACTGGTGAAAATGAACAATCGAAAGAACAATCTGTTCTTGGCTGCATAACGCACTTGTAGCTGAAGAGACCGTCGCCGCGCCCGCCCTGGTCCGGACTGATGGCCGTGTGCACCGGGTCACTGACGTGGTACAGGCGCATCGAGTTCGCCGGATAGTGGCGCTGCGTGGGCGGCAGATCAACGGGACCAGGGTGCACGCGGATTGTGTCCCCTGCATATCGACTGATCGCCTCAACCTCCGCCTTCGGGAAACGCACTGTGTATTGCTGACCGATCTGCATCGTGCTAGTAGCGGGAGCTCAGGGGTCTGTCGGATAAAACACGGATCGCAGTCAGGGAGATTGACCTACTCTGGCAGAAGGTCATCGCTGAGCAGAGCTGACGCTGATTTTGATTGAAAAAACCCAGTTTTACTGTTTCGCACACACACACATGCACACACACATGTATGCAATTGTTCTGAGGCCAAACAGGCCGGAATCCAGGAAACTCGCCGTGACACCGAAAGAGGCCCTGACATCCTCAATTGGCACAAGCTTGTCAGGCAAAAACATCGTCTTTGTTCAGGGAGTACGCGTAAATTTGCTTCCGTTTCGATTCCATTTTTTTTTGTTGTTGTTGTCTTGGAGTGCAGTGAAGAGACAAATACCTTTGTGAGAGATTTTGACGTGACCTTTCAGTATGCAACTGACAACACGTGTCCTCTCCGGCGATCGGTTAATTGGTGAAACAACATAGCGCAAAGGCCCGCAGGATCCCAACCTGAAAGGGAAATCGTACCCAGCAAAGTCCAACACGACACACAAGCTCACATTTCCTGTGCCGAGCTTTTTGTTCACATCACTGAACCCATTTGCTCTCGACAAGCACCTGCTCAACCAAAAGTCAGAGGAAAATATCACCCAGCTAAGTTCAACATCCCCGAATTGACCAGAAGGCATAACAAAGTGACAAAATTTGGCAGATTTACCGAAATAGGTTGTGTGTTCGCAGCTCACCATTCATCCATTACCACTGGGTCGTGCTACCTCGTCCAACGGGCGTAATCTCAGCGGTTTCAAAATATATGGAGCGCATCGGCAGCATTTCTCTTGGTGGTCTGTTCGGGTTTTGCTTGGGGACAGATGCGCGAAGGTTGGTCTGGTTCGTGCGGGCAAGATGGAGCAGACCTTTTCATCTCCAACTCCAGCAGGTCTTTCATTGCGCAAAAAATAACAAACCACAAAAGGGCAGAACGAAGTGAGAACAGCCATACTTTTTGACGTGCTGCAGCTGAAGGTGAATCCAATTTGGTCAAGTGTTTTCTTTCTCAAAGCAAACGCCGCACAACTGAAGTTTTGAGAACCGCCAAAGGTGTGCAAGATTGTGTGTAATTCATGTCCACCAGGTTCTAATTTGTTCTGCTTACAACTGGAAACACAAAGACAAATAGCCTTCAATGAAGCTCGTGAAATTGGTCAAATTGTGCCAAATATTACCGAAATTGCAGTCCTGTTCCGGTAAATTCGGACACAGTGCTCAGTGTTTTGAGGTCTTGGTGGGAAAGGTTCTTCTTGAGAACAGGAAAGTTTGGCGACATGATTCAAGACGCTGCAGCGCAGCGAAAAGCTTCGGGGAGTCTCGTGCGCCACCGACTTTTGTAGTGATATCACAAACGATCAGTTGGGTATCTCAGGTGAGACTGGCCACGGTGGCGCGAATCTCTATATTTATTGAATGAACAGTGCTGCCACCTGTACCGCGGTGG
>JAAUXT010072669.1_pt1 | contig 10793 bp, 5 predicted proteins | sample 7278171 | NCBI WGS metagenome assembly JAAUXT01 (sample SAMN14350112, study PRJNA611818) | marine sediment metagenome | isolation source: surface marine sediment (1.8m) | place: French Polynesia: Moorea | collected 2018-08 | reverse complement strand
TTTGACAATCTTGATCTTGAAGCGGCAGAATCCACATTGGGGACGAACACGTTGCCATCGTTCTGTTGTGCAATTCGGTCAGTGCCTGCAGGTGAAGAGCCTCGTCCACATCACACAGTCGCATTCTCTGCATTTCAATATTGCCTCATTGCACATCTGGAAAGACTCACTTGTGTCACGAGGAGCAGTCAGCTTGGTATGCATTCGTGGTTCCAGCTTGAATGAGTGAGGCACCAAAAACTCAATGAAAACGATGGATGCAATACTGACCTTGGTACTCGTCTCGGTGTTTTGAAACAGTCGTGAGGCGTTTGTTAAAACAATGTTCCCCATCTCGTCGTGGGTGGCTTGGCTATTTTATGGGCACAATTATGCTTGAGAATGTGGACGCGAACACCACGCTTTGTGCATTCTCGCACTCACGCACCGACACGCGCTGTCGTGGTACTGCTGCACCCGTGATCTAGCAGGACCTTCACACAATTGTCCCATCCACCGCTCGCTGCCTTCATGACAGCCGTTCGCCCAGAGTCAGCCCTTATGTTCACATCAGCTCCGTTTTCTACCAGAATGTCAACACACCTGTCATGTCCCCAAAACGCTGCCTTCATCAGTGCAGTTGTTCCGGCATCATCCCGTACGTTCATATCAGCTCCGTTCTTCATCAGGATGTCAACACACTTGTCATGTCCCCGTAACGCTGCTTTCATCAGTGCCGTTTCTCCATTCTCATCGCACACGTTCACACCGGCTCCGTTTTTCACCAACAGACGCACACACCCGTCATGCCCACCTTCAGCCGCCTTCATCAGCGCCGTTTCCTTCTTGTCATCACAGTCGTCCGCATCCACTCTGTGTTTCAGCAGGATCTCCACACACGTTTCCTGCCCGTGTTCAGCCGCCGTCCGCAGCGCGGCGCCACCGTCGGCTCCAGCCTCCACCAGGGGGCTCAAGTACTCGCTGCGTCCTCTCTTGGCTGCTTGTTGAATCGCTTCGTCCAGCTTCTTGGTTGTCTCCATCTCCTCACATGCCTTGCGAACCAGAGGTGGGAGCGCGTCCATCGCTTCTGAAGGAAAATGAAATTTATTGAAGACAAATCGTGTGCGCGGGATTCACTTCGTACTGCTTCATTTTGGTGGAAAACAAGAACATTTTTGGGATGAGACCTGTCAACCAGCGCGCACGAGGTCCGACACCGCGTGTGTGCTGTTGTGGGATTTGGAAATGTGTGGGTGAGTTACCGACTGTTACAGTGTGTGTTTGGTGTGTGCGCATTTGCGAGTGGTCTGGCCTGTGCGTGTACTGTGCATGGTTCATGTTCTTTTTGTCTCACTCAAAAAGGCAAACTGCATGCCTGAAGGTGTCGTATGTTTTGTACCACAAGGAAATTGTCCCGCAGGTAAACAACAGCCATCGCAGAATCCCCTTCATCCAGACAGTTCGGAGGCAACACATTTCAGAGCGCACCTGAACTTACAACCAGTCACACCCCTGAATTGTACCAGGCCGGGGGAGAGGGAGAGAGGCTTCAAGCTGACATGTGACCTGTATTGGAATTTGTGGGAACACTTCTGGTCTAAACACGGGCACATCGCAAGCGCACAGTATGGGCGCTGCTCAGGCGACATTTCTGACAGGCGGCCAGGTCACGGACAGGGAACATTGCTCAAATTTCAGGAAGGTGGGATTGGTCCACAGGAGTGTCTGCCTCCCATTTAAACAATGCGTGACTCGATTTGGAAGGACGTAGCTGCGACCCTTCTTTGTCAACAAATCAATGTCCACGATTTTTCAAACTTCCCACTCCTTACCTACTCAGTTCCAAATCTCTGGACATTCTCTTTGTGGATCTATTGTTCCGCAAACGAACGAGGTGGACATGGCTACAGAGCCCCCTCCCACCCAATCCGAAACATTGTTCATGTTAAATTTTTGAAAGATGTAACGCTTCCGGGGCCTTTGACTACATGCACAGCATAAAAAAGAAAATTGTAAAATGATGAGTCTTCCATTTGACCATTGAATGGGAATTTCGAGTTGGTTACAACAAAGTATTCATCACACGTTTCAGCAACGCGGGCCACAAAACCGTGGACAAAAGCTGGGTCAGACTCTTTCTTCCCCCATCGTCTTCTCACAACACATCAAATTCTGATGCAAAATGTTTCTTTTGTGTTTGAATTTTGTAGGTTCGCATGAAAGTTTGGGCACAGAGATGACATGACACGCCCTGAATCCTGAACAAGTGAATAAAAAGACCAGAGTGGTCCTGGAATCGTTCAGAAAAAATTTCACACGCAAAAAGGTGCCATGGTTTGGCAAACCCAAACGTCTGCCAGTTCAACATCGTAAGAGGCACTGATACACAAAGGCCAAAGTGGGTCCCGACCAAAATATCCCATTCAATTCAACTTCAACCAGCGCATGATGACAATTTCTGAAAAACTCGCATGCGTTTCCTGATCTCACCTGTTGTGTTTGATGCAAGTCTCCAAACACCCAGTCTTCTTTCCTTCTTCCACGATTCCCCTCTTCAAACTGGCCACATAAACAAAAAGAGTTCTATTGTTCACTTCGTTTGTTGTTTTCAGGTCGTCGGAAGAGCAGCAGCTGTTGAGCTGTTCTTTTGTTCTTTTCCGTTTTCGCGCGCTTTCTTCGGGTCACCCGGAAGTGAGTTTGTCATGTGACGCTGCAGCGCCGAGAGGTGCAGATTCCGCTTGCAGATTCCTTTACGTCTGAAGATAAATTATTCCACAAAAATTATTGGAAAGACTTCAGCAACAAAAATTTATTTTTTCAGAATGTGTATGTTTGCAAAAATATATTAAATATACCAAAATTATGTGTCATCAATTTCCTTTTTCTACAAGTTTCAGGTAAAAAATAAGGTGAGCAATACTTCCTTGTGTTAAAATTAAAAGAAAAATACACAAAAACCTTTCCAGAAAACATTGTCCAAAATATTTTCATGAAAGACAACTATTTATTTGCAAAGTTCCGCCAAGCTGAAATAGTCATCTGTTTTGTCAGTAATGCATATCAACCAAACTATAACACAGAATAAAAATTGCAAGAACACGAATACAAATTCCTGTTGTCAGCAGAAAAATATTTTGTGGTTTGAAAGTTCCGATGTGGATGAGAGAATTGTAAATTTTGAAATTGTCTGTCAACAAAAAAAGAAAGCAAACTCAATCAAAACACCGAAACCGGCTCAGGCCCTGAACCCCTGTGAAGGAAATAAATCTCACCCACCCCAACAGTTTTGCAACGATGATATTAATTGCTCCATTTCTCGTCATATGGGCCAACAACTAAACAGTGGATCCTTTTGCTTGCCATTTCTCTCACTGGCACCAGTGATTGTCGCCCAACAGAGTTGCATTTCGGGTGCCAAAATTCTGAATGTACACTGTACCAGTGAAAAACACCAGGTGAACGTTTGCCTTGTCAGTTTGCTGAAAGTGTCCATGATTTCAGGCGTTTCAAATTGCTTTTCTGTTGCGTACCAAACTTCTTCAGGAAAGGCAAATTCAGTATGACAGGATTGACAACCGAGTTGAAGGGCATAAGAAGAGTTATTATCCACAGTATCAAGCTTTTGGAATTCACATGAAAAAGCACCGCAAACAGAAACAGAGTGTTGAAGAGTATCCAAGAGACAAAGTTAGAAATTATCAGGAAAGTCACCTGGGTCTTCACAAGTGAAACCCTCTGGCAGTTGTAATTGATGTTGAAAGACTGGCTGCTGATAAGCTTTATCAACCATGTGTAAACGGTTACTATGGATACAAAGGAGCAAACTTGGGTTGTGCTGAGAACAAATGTTGAAACTGTGCTGGGTATTCCTGCATTAGGCAGCATCAAAGGGAAACAAAGGTCATTCAATCTGAACTTTTTCACAGTCCAAACATCAAAGGGTGCCACAATGCACAAAATGCAAATGGTAGAAGTGAGAAGGAGCTTGTTGACAAACTTATTGGATTTAAATTTTGAGGAAAAGGGAGCCTTGGCTACCCCAAATCTAGAGACAGCAAGGAGTGACAAATTGATGGGTGATGACAGATGGAAGAAAGTTATCAAGGAATAAGATGTTGTGCAGACTACACTTCTTGCCCAATCAAGGTGTTGAATGGGAAATGTTGTTTTATAGTAAATACTGGCATTCAAGATAATTATTAAATAAATAGCACAGCAGAGGTCAGTTACATTGATTGCGGTGATATATTTGGAAACTTTCCTGTTTTCTGTCAGGGTAACCCAATTGTTGATAACCAATGAGAGGAAGGTAAAAACAACAACAATGCCAGCAACTGACCCCACCACAATGGAAAGGAAAACAGTTGGAAGTAATGAAGAACATGACACAGACCCTGGTTGTGAGCTGAGGCATTTGCTACTCCTTGGCAGAACACAGCATAATTTGCTTGTGCTGCCAATCAAAAGGTTGGGGAATAAATCAGCAATAATGACACTGATGTGCAAGAGTGGATTTTTGTAAAGTATCAAAGTTGACCAATGAGAAATCCTGAAGAACATCAGTCCAGGAAGAGTGTGCAAATTATTGGTTGACAGGTCAATTATCAATACACTTTTCAATTCAGCAAACGCCTTGCTTCTTGACTGTGAAATGGAATTGTGATGCATTTGAATTTTGAACAGTTTGCTTGAGTTACTTACACAGTGTCTTGTAAGTGAAATTACATTGTTAAAACTCACATCAAAGACATAAAGAGAGGAAAAAGCAGACAAGATGTCACAAATGTTTTCAATGTTGTTGTGAGAAACATTCAACACAACTGTACCACTTGTTGGAAAATATTCCATGTTGATGTTTGTGAAAGTAACAAAGTATGCAATATGAGGGAGATACTTCAGTTCATCCTTGTTCAGTGTAACATGTGAACAAGTGATTCCAAAGTGAAAGCAATCACAACTTTGGGGACAAGAAACACTCTTCAGCTGACACAGCATTTCATCATCACCCTTGGGGCAATCCAGTATGCCATTGCACAAATCTTCAACATGAATGCACAGTTGAGACTCATGACAGTGAAACATATGTGAGCAGATTTTTCCTTTGCTGCAGTTCATTACATAATTTTCATCAGTCCCATGAGGACAATCCCATTTGGCATCACACACATATCCCCATGGAATACAAAAATACCCAACGCATTTAAATTCTTTGTTGCACTGAAATGCGTTACATTCTTCAAGATGGTTTCCTGTTCTGCAAGGAATCAAGTAGCCAAATTCATTCAACCTGTAAATACAAATGTCACTGAGATTGTAGCAGAGAGAATGCCCATATTTGCATGGAATTTGAGATGGTAAGGAACAGTGGATAGTTAACATGTGGACAAGAAGGGGCTCATCACTTGCTGTACTACAGTCAGGAACCAAGTCATTCACAAGTCTCATGTCAATGCTTTTGCTGTCATTGCAGTAAAATATGGTTTGCTTTGCAACAGACTTGACGTTGTCTTGTTTGACATAGCTGACGCAGGTCTTTTGATTTGAAACATAAAACAATGGGGGACAAGTGCACTTCTTTGTGTCATGTTTGGAAGAATGAGTCTTTGTGAAAATTTTCATATTTGAGCAACAAAGTCCATTTGTACAGTTCAATGGTTTGGAACCCAATGGGCCACATTCCCTCTGACTGAAGTAATGAGAAGAAACAAACTGACCACTGTCGCATTTTACTAAAAGTGTCATTTCTAACTTCACATCAGACACTGCTTTCTTGCAAGTATACAAGCCAGACGAATTTGACACACCAACATCAGATTCTTCTCTTTCTATTGTGTGCCAAATGTACTTGAAAGTGACCAGAAGAAGCTTGTGCTTTGTTGATGCGAAGAGTAAAGGAGGCAACACATCTCTGACTGCTGCAAACAGAAACTCAAATGTTTCTGTTCTTGGAACAGTTGGTTGTGATGTCTCAGCAGAGCACATTTTATGCATGTCATTCTCAACCATTTTGCTGCCATCAAAATAAAGAAACAAGTAGCACAGATGATTCCATGAAATCATGTTGTCAGGACATGTCTGGTTTTGTGTTGTAACTGATTTGTTCTTGTGAAGCTGAAGATCTTCCATGTAGCAACCAATATCACTTACAAATGGTTCCTTACAAGTTATGGAAACCCACTGCGGATGTGCAAAATTGGACAAAAGTAAAACAATGCATGGATGTATGGCAGGTTGAGGTTGAAATTTTGCTTGAGCTATTTCTTTGACAGGTGCCAGTTCCTTGTTGTATGCAAATGGTAAAACTGGGTAACAGGTTGTTGTGAGCAAGCAATAAATGCTAAGTTCTTTTCTCAGACCAGGAAAAGGAAAAATTGTGTAGTATGCTGGCTCCTGTTGGCCATAGTTATAGATACTCCACCCTTGATAAGCCAGTACAAACCTTGGGCCAGGTGGTGTTTTGTTTGCCTGGAAAATTTATGTAGAACCAACACCAAAAATAGTTTGAAATCAGGGAAATTTCAGTCTTTTAATGATATCTAAATGGATCAAATGTGTTTTGTTCTGTAGATTTTTTCTGAGGTATGCCCTTCATTGTGTTTTGCCTGTTTGACTCAGTGTTCAACAAAGACAACTTGTTGCACTTGATTATAGTTTGATGAAACTTACCTCATTGTTGTTTCTTCCCAGCTTGTTTCCAACAAACAAAGCTTCAACTGGAGTTTCTAGTGACTTCAATAGAACTATCAATTCTTCTTCATCTCCTCTGCTGAATATGTGTGGCAGATCTCCTGCATTCTTTCTACAATACTGTTCTGAATCTTTCCAAGAAAATACCCTGTCATGGCAGAATCTGGAGAAACAGGGAAACCCAAAACAGAAAAGAGAGGAATCAAAACAATTGTCAAAGTATCTGACAAAATAGTACACTCCCTTTGATGAAGATAATGAACTGTATTTGGGGTGGAATATTCTGTGTTTTGATGGAGTAAATATGGTGACAGATAAATTTGCATCAAGTCTTATGCTTTCAATCCAAGTTGCAGTTACATCTCCAAATTTGGCACTTGTTCTGGTGTATATTTCTTTGTATCTGCCAGGCAAAGCCAATGTCATCAGCTTGTCTTTGTTGAAAGTATATTTGCCAGTCCATTGCAAATTCATTCTTCTGTGTGTCAAATGTACCTCACTAAAATTGACAGAAATTTCAATTGTTGTTTGAGATGTTGAATTTCTGTTGAAGGTGTGTCTATGATGATCACTGTTCATTTCAAACTTTAAAACATGTTCAGAGTGTTTTGATGCCTCACTGAAATCATGTAATTCTGGATTGATGAATATTATTGCCTCTCCTGCAGAGTTATATTTCCTCAGCAATCTATAAAACTTACTGTGAATTGAAACTTGTACCCAACTTCCAGTGTGTATTCCCATGAAAAGCACCAAGCCATCCAAATCTTCAGAAAAAACTTGAAACACATCCAGGAGTAGTTGAGTACGCTTTGGTAAAATTCGTTCAAATTCTATGGTGAAGAAAACAGCATCAGAGCTGTTCCTGTCATGAACAGAGCATGGCATTTGTGACCTTAAACAGTCCCTTGTGAGGTTGGTTCCTCCAATTTGTGAAATAGAGTTCACTTTATCAACAGTGCTCCCAACAAACAAATGTCTGAATCCGTAAGTGTAAAATGCCCCAGAGATGTTGTATTGTATCTTGATTCTGGCATTTGTCATTTCATCTTCATGGACTCTCAGTTCACATGATTTATAAGCTAGACTTTCTTGATAGATATCAGTGAGATTGTTGTTTACGTGCATGATATCTGTAGAAATTTGAAGCAGTCCACATCCACTTCCTTTGAATTTGAATCCTCCATCTGGTGCTATTGTCAAGTTTGATCCATGTGTGATGGTTTCAAGAAAATCTTGACACTCTGACACTGACACAGAGAGACAATATTCCTTGACCAAGCAAGGGTGAAAGAGAATGGGTTTGCATGTGGTCTGTGATGTGTTGAATGCAGTTTCTATGTTGCTCAACCCCTCATATCTATACAGCACCAGCAACATTCTTGAACTTGTTCCAAAGATTGTCCTTGGGAATTGAAGATATGAGACAATGAAATTTAAATGTTTCTTACAAAGTGTCATAATTTCTACAAATTGGTTTCTATGCTGATCATAGATCACAAGACCACCATACGAACACAAATAACTCGGAATGCCAATGTGTTTCATGAAAGATATTCTGATTCCAGCATAAGAGTTGGAAGGTCCTGCAATCTTGACAATACATGTTTGTTCTTTCTCTTTGAAACAGAAAATATTTGTTCTAATTTGTGCAGATAATTCCTCAGAGAAAAGCTGAACCAATCTGTTCTCATTCAGACACCTTGAAGAAACAAGGAATATCTGTCTGTTGTAGACAGGCACTTGGTTTCTTTTTGGCACTTCAACTTGCACTAAAGCTTGAAAAGTAGAAAGACAATGGAGAGGGGTAGTTTTCCCTTGGCCAATTGGATAAACTGGTGACCGCAGTGTTGGTCCAACTAAAACAAGCAAATCAAACCATCTACTTTTCACAAGAATGCAGACCTCTTTGAATTTTTCAACTCTGAGATGATAAAGGTAAATTTCTCTTCCAACAAGTGGAATCTCAAACACAAACTTAGGCCAAAAATTATTCTTGTGCATGAAAGATGTCTTGTTAGAAGAAACCATGTTTGCAGACATTACTTGGAAGACAAAGTTCAGCAAATAAGGCAGAAACTTTTGCCCATTTAAACCTATTTTTGCATCTCTCGTACCAGGGTAAACAGTAAAATATGAAGAAACTCCACAGAATTCTTGACTCATTTCAGAATAGTTGAGGTGAAGTATGTTTTCTACGTCACAGAAAAATGTTCCATCAAAGTGCACATACTGGAGTATGTTGAGAGAAACAATAGTCAGATTCAGATGAAAATGTTTGCTGAGACTAAATGCCCAGATCTGTATGTTAGCACCACATGAGGGGGTAAAGCAAACTGGCAAATTGGAAACATGTGCAACTCCTATAGGTAAAATAACAAGACCATCATCAGCTTCACATTCTTTCTGCTTTTTCTTCTGAAGTGTGTTCAAAGAAATAAGAGTTGAGAATTTTGGATCTCCAAGATTTGCAAATGAATGTTGTGTATTGACGGGATACAGAATACCTGCGCAAACCACAAACATGTGTGAATGAGTTTGCAGAACAAGCAAAACATTTTGTAATGAACAGTGCTCCTTTGAAAGAACAGTTTCAACAAGCTTTGAGGTGTATGCCTGCCAGCTTCGTGAAAGTGTTTTGTTGCCCAGCAATTGCCAAATCAAGCTGTTTATGATGTGCTTTGACTGACAATGTTTCACTATATTTGTTGCCAGGAACAAACCAATGAAGAAGTATCCCATCATAGAAACTACCTGAAGCTTCTGAGATGGGGCTTCTTATGACTCTTGCTTGACGTGTTGTACCAACAGTCCCAAAACCTATGTGTTTTTCTTCAACAACAGCTCGGTAACTGCACCAAGAAAAAACTCACATCCACTGTCTTTGAAGAAATGTGGCTTGTATTGATGTGAATCTGTGAATTGTTGTTCACCTGCAAATGATCCAGCCAACAGTGGAACTTCTGTATCTCCACAATGAGGACAAAAACAACACTCCATCAGATTGAGAGATTATTGCTTTGAACACAGTTTCGCAAAGTGCACTATTCCTTCATGAGATTGGAGAATATTACCTGCAAAAAGTTTGAAACATCGAAAGCAATTCAAGAGAAATCAATAGGGCCACAAAAATTGGCAAAGCACAGAAGGCACAAACTTCAGTCTCCGAGTGTTGATTTTCTCAAGCAGCAGGAGATAAAAAATCTAAACCTTGATGAAAAATCCCTTCATCATAAAACCATTTATACCAGGAAATTCACGCGAAGTTACACTCAGCTTGCTTTATGAATTCTGATGCGGCATGCTAACTTCAACTTGGAAAAAGACTGTGAACGATTTTGGCTCTTGCCACAGACTCGACCACCCGCCAATTTGATGCAAGAGTCGGGAGAACTCTGTCCTTTCTGGTCCTTGATATCCTACATTTTATCCTCCACCATTGTATAGAATACCCAAACCCACCCTTCATCTATGACATGAGCGAACAAGAGTTGCATGCCGGTGCAACCATTCTCTCAAGCATGGGTGATGACTCTGGGCATCATTGAGACAAGAGGGTCATGAACGTTGTGTTTATGACAGTCTCCCACCGGGCAATACAGGGCAATGCAATGGGTTGGCATGCACTGCCATGCATTTCCCTGCATCGCCATACATTACCGTGCATTGTTCTGCCTTACCATGGGGTATCCACAAGCAACTTCAATTCAAATGCCTCACAATCCACCAAAATTCCAATGCATCCACAAAAAGTTCTTGCCACAATGCCTTTCTACATTGTTTTTCTACACAAAAAAGCCATTATTTCATAAAACAAATGAGAAAAATTTCAAGCTGCCCACTGAATCCCTCCAAAACTCCCTCAAACCCATATAAATCCACCAACTTTTCTGGCCATCCTCACTCAAAACCTTTACAACTTCAATTTAAAATTACTTTCATGCATATTTCTTCCCTTATTTCACTGAAATTATCCAAAATATGGGACCATTCTGAAATCCTGTCTTCCCAAAATGGCTGCTACTGGTGAATGACCAAACTAAGAGGGAACCTCTTCTCTGGTTGGCTCCTCAATCTAACAAACTCTATAAGGGGTCTCAGTCATAAATCCAGCCAATCACATCCCA
>JAAUXT010002992.1_pt1 | contig 10793 bp, 15 predicted proteins | sample 7278171 | NCBI WGS metagenome assembly JAAUXT01 (sample SAMN14350112, study PRJNA611818) | marine sediment metagenome | isolation source: surface marine sediment (1.8m) | place: French Polynesia: Moorea | collected 2018-08 | reverse complement strand
TTTTATTTTTTCACCCATTTTCTGAAATTGTGGCCCCAACCCCCCCCCCCCTTGGGAACACATTTTTGCACACACACACACATACAGACTGATGGTGATTACACTAAGCGTGTGGTCGAGACCCTTCGGGACCACACGCTTAAAAATCTGGTGCAAGGTCAAAACAAAAGCGCTTCGTGTATTTTTTTCTGAGACGCACCCGTTTGTGGGGCTTTGGAGGCGGCCTGTATTCGATGTCGGTTGTGTCGGAACTTTCTTCTTGACCCAAAGCCTTTCGAATCTGCTTCGCCACGTTCTGATCTGAACACAAAGATCCAAGCGGTGAAAAGACAGGGAACGATAGACAAGACTGCAACACTAACCACACGACAAAGACCTGCCGGTACGTGCCTGTTTGGGTGCCGAACTCTCGTCTTGGTGAAGCAGGATCGAATATTGTCCCGTTTTCTCTGAAAGACCAAGGACACAACAACACGGTCACGCCTGTGTCGCTCTCAAAACTGCTTTCCACAAAGGAATTTTGTCCTTGCGTTCACAAATCTTAGGAAGTGATCAAGTCACTGAAAAAGCCACAATTGCAGAATTGCTGCGATGTCCGCATTTTGTCTTTCGTTGCAACGCGGCGAACAACCTCGCCAGGCAATTTGACCAACGCGACAAGGGTGGTTTACTGTTCCGCAGAGCTGCGACAACTTTGTGTATTGTTCGAACCTGAACTGAGATGGAGTGAGAAGTCTGTTCTCTGTGTAGATCGGCTGGGTGGAGAGGAGGTCTGCTCCCTGGCTCCCGCCCAGGTTGAGGGCGGGGATGACGGGCGGCGCCACCACCGCCCCCTGGTGGTGGGCGGGCGGAGGCTCGTCCGGAGGGCGTGGCGTTCTCTTCGCTGCAACGCGCAAGAGCAGAATTCACAATCAGAATATTTCCAAGATTTGCAGAGATGGCAACGTCCAGACCCCAGAAATCGCCAGAGCAGGCGAAAATCAGAATCGGAACAAGTTCAGCCTCCCAACGACCAGTTGTGTCTGATCTTCCGAGCCACTTTCAAGAAAACAAAGTTACAATAGATCGACAACATTTCGCGACAACAAACAGCACAATCTGAACAAACTAGTCTCCACACTTCGCTATTTTCTGTTTCAAACCTTACTCCGCGAGTGCCCCAATCTTACAGACGACAGACACAACTTTGGTCAACACGGAGCAAAAAAGTACATTTCTATCTAGACTTTTGCAGCACAGCTGTGGTCATCATGGACCTGAAAATTTCAGCACCATTCGGCAAAGTAAAATATCATTTCATGCTGAAAATGAAGCGTTGTGCACAATTGAAGTTTTAAAATCACGACAACACAGCTCGATTGCCATTTTGAAAACTGGACGACACTGAACATCATTGCGTCGGCCCCAGTACCTATGAGTCCGTACACGTTGTCACTGAGCAGAGAAATGGCCGAGTAGGTGCGAACGTGCGACGAGGCCACGGACGTGACCCGCGTATTGAGCTCCGATATGACATCGTCGGCGAACTCGTCCGCCGGCGGGAGCTCTGTCGGAAGGGGAGGTCGGTTACCTTGGCTTCCAGCTGCTGCGCGCGCCGCAACAAAGGCTGATCAAGGAAGCATTGCTCACGAAATCGGAGCGAGAAAAGCAGGTGAAGGCTTTACTTCACAATCAGGAGAAAGAGCTCATCACGAAACAGGTGAAACGCAAGAAAAATTCCACGATCACGGTCAAAAGAGATGTGACAGAGACGAGAAAGGAAGGATGTTCGCAGTGATGAAGTCGAAAAGCAAAAAGATATCCAAATTAATTCAGAGTCATTTGGTTCTTAGATTCAAAGCTTAGTTTTCAGTCAACTCACTCTTTTCGTCTCGAATTCCTGGTTTGTCTAACAGATCACAAGAGAACAATGCTCAAGACAAGAGTTGCAAGAAGTACACGACTTCAGAAGTTCCAACTAAAATAGTTTTCAACACGTGTGGTTTGTCTCAGTCATTCTGTACTTCAGCAGAGTGCGCAGTCTACTTTTCATGTTCTCACAATGACGTTGAATCTGCGGTGAGCGGACAAGACAACACAGAAAAGATGACCCACACAAGTTTCACCGGCCCGCCCGCTCACTTCAGGTTCAGCACCACAGAAGCGTGTGTATGTACACGTCCTTGTCTCCCTGCCCGCTCGCGCGACGCAACTCACCTTCGAAGTTTTTGTGGTAACGCGCCGTCTCGTGGCCGCCCTCCTCCAGTTTGCGCATGCGCCGCTCGTGCTTCTCGCGCTCCGCCTGCTCCTTGGCGTCGTCCATCGCGCGCTTCAGGTCGTCCAGGCGCTGCCTCTGCTGCTCCTGAAATCGAGTGCGTTTCGTGTTGCGAAACCTTCTGCGCATTGCGATTCAACTGTTCAAACACTCTTTGCGACAACACACGAAACGGCCGTTTCGTCTCCAACTGCACTGAAAAGCCTGCAGACACCATATGGTGACACTGCTCATCACTTCGTGTGCATATTTTCATATTTTTCACAAGAGCGGCGCGCAGACCTCTTTGTTCCTCTGCTTCTGCTGCTCCTGCTGGTAGAGGTTCTGGATGCGGTCGCGCTCCGCCTGCAGCTTGGCCTCCTCCTCGAGCTCCTCGCGGATCTTCCGGTCCCGCTCCTCGCGCTTCAGCCGCTGCTTCTCCTCCACCTCAACACAACCACCGCAAGTTCCACATTTTTTCTGCAGTACACACACGCCAGAGGCTTTCTTCACACAGGCTGATTCTTGCTGTTTGGCTGAAGATAACACCAGAATTCTAAGGGGCGGCCTGTTTTCAAGGGATGAATGTATTCTCGGATGAAGAAATGGATTTGGCTGCTTCCTACACATCAAACACCACGTTGCAAGGAACACGCACGAAACAAACACGCACGCATCTGCACGCATGTAGACACGCACCTGTTGTTTGATGAACTCCTGATGCTCCAGGTGGCGCCTCCGTTTCTCCTCCAGCTCCTTGTGCGTCTCGGGGTCGATCATCACGTTCTGACCCCGAATGAACGTCCTGCGGGAAGGAGAACGGCCAGTGATTGATTTGGATTTGATTTTCTGCGCCATTTTGTGCTCGACGACATCGTCTCAATTTGCCAAACAAGATTTGAACATTTTTCTTGGTTCTTCTTAACTTGAGAATTTTCCTGTTCTGTCGTTGCAAAAGACAATTTCGGACAGAACCTGAACACGCAGAAGTCGTCCGAACTCACGAGGCCTGAGACTCGCCGAGCGGGTCCTGCTTCACGGTCGGGGCGCTGAACGTGCGCGCGCCCTCTCCGCTCTTCGTTCCCTGCACTGCAGCCATGTCGTCCACAGTCGACGTGGGAAGCTTGTCCTGTGAGAAAGCGTGTATGAAAGTGTGTGAAAACCACTTCAGCTGTGTTGACCGAACAATCGGTCGTGGTGGAAGCTGCAAGACGACTCAGGGGATTTGTGCTGCAACGACGTCCAAGATTTCCCCACCGACCTGTTCAGGAAGAGGCTGCGGCTGGTAGCCGCCCATTCTGTCCGCCCACGTGGTCTGCGAATCGGTTCCCGCGCCTTTCCAGTGGCGCCGTTCCTCGTCGCGACGTGACCGCTGCTCCTGACGCTGCTGCTCTGTGAGACCAAATCAACATTACGGGTCAAACTGGCTCTGTTTCTGACAGCGTCTCGAAACCAATGCAAAAACAAAACAGTTTGCCACATCAATTCGCCTCCCACCCAACAGCAGCCACCTACACTTCTGTGCGTGATTGTTTTCGTTTTTCAGACGACGATTTGCAGAGCCAAACAATTTTCCGTCCATGTCAGTGTGATCAACGCACACGCACAACACACGTCACAACACTACAAAGACACATAATGTACCGAGCTCCGCGAGCCACTGCTTCTTCTGCTGCTCCTTCACATCGTTGAACTTCTCACAATCTGGCGCAATCGCCTGCAAAAAAACATACGAAATGGCACAAAAACTACCAGAATGCAAACAGGTGGGAGCACCCAGGTTCTCTCTTCGTTTCTCGTGTGTTTTGTGACTTACCCCAACAGCGAAGGAGGACCGCATGGCGGCGGGTTCTACAGACGGAGAGTCCCGAAGCCGCTCCGCCGGTCTCTGCGACGATTCGCTCCGGGTCCCGCCCACCGCCGCCGGCCTCGAGGCGGACTCGCTCAGCGCGCTCATATCCAGGGACTGGCGCGCCAGCGTGTCCTGCGAACAGATACACACCATTTCAGATTCTGTCCACACAAACCAGGAACTGCGTTGCAGGGTTGGCGGCGCTGAGAGGCCATCTCAGAGGGTCGAGGCAAACAGTGCTCACAACAAGCAAAACGCACATTTCGTAGCCCTTCTACTCGTACAAGGCTGGTAGTCAGCGTCCTTGCAATTTTAGCCATTCTACAGCAAGATGCATCTGCGAGAAGGACTGTTGGTGTGCAACGGGAGACTGCGGTCGCCACATACGTGTACAAACCTTCTGCTCGACTCGCCGAAGGCACGAAACATTCGATATCTCAAGACACTCGTCACAAGAACAAGCCGTGTTGAATGCACAGGTCCGGTCATGCATGGTGTAAGTAACAAACCACGGATAAGCGTAGAAAGCACGCACACCAACGCAACACAGAGCGCACGGAAGCGAACAGACGCCCATGCACTCACCAAACCAGAATGAATCGGCTTGACTGTCACACCGCCACAAAGGAACAAAACACCACGCACAGACGCATCACACCAACAGACAGACTTCACGCAGCGGAGAGGCACAAAGTTACGCGGTTCGTACAGGTCTGGCGGATCCCAGAACGTAAGTGGCGCCGCGCGCACCGGGCGGGTGGAGCCGGGCCCCACCGATACGGCGCTCATCCTGGCGCAAGCGAAAAAAACACCCATTGAACGGATTCGCACAAAAAGCCAAAAGAACAGAGTCAAGTCAAATCTTGTTCAACAAATCAACAACAGATCTGTCTCAACCAAATTTGAATCGATGTTGCAGACCACGCTAAGACAAATTGAAAATGTCTACCTCGCGCTATTTCATGACTACGCACAGCAAATATCGAAATAAAGCAGACTGGAAGCCTACAAAATGAAGCCGTCGCTTCAACGCCAATTGAAAGTCACGCATAAAGCTGAACATAATTGCAATTCACCAGTTACCTTCTGCGGGAAGTTACTCTTGGCGCTGGCATCGCCCTCATCCGGCTGAACCAAATTTCAACTGGGTTATTTGCGCCAAGCTCAGCCGTTAGTGTGCAAACTTGACAACGAGCAAACGGATGAAAACTCATCGCCTTGATTCCAGTTTGAGGAAACGAACGTAAAGCAGCCGCACTGAGCGGCATGCGTCGCACCTTGCGGGTTTTGTAGTCAGCGACGACGTTTCCCGTCATGTCCCTGATCGGGGCGCCCGCGCCGGGTCTGCCCCACGGGTTGTACGGCACCGTCTCCGCTGCACGTAAACAAGACACGTTGCTACACAGTGGACGCCTCTTCATCACGAGTGATGTAGACATCTCCCAGTCGCAGCAAGACGCCGATGAGTCTGTCACTCCAAATCTTGCGCACAAAGAAGTAGCGCAGTGTAAACTCAATGCAGCCCGTTTCTCCAGTGTCCACTACAGACCCACCTTTCTCCCGCTCCCACTGCAGTCTCTTCTGCTCTGCCTTCGTCAGCGGTGGTCGCGGCGGGAGGGAATCCGGGGCGAACCCAGACGGACGGCCGCCCTCAGGACCAGGCATCCCGGGGCTCCAGCTCAAACACAAAACAACGGTTTCAAAATGTTTGTGCTTTCACAGCGAAGGAAAGCAGCCATCTGCAAGCGAGTGCAGTCACACACGACTTTCAAACTCAGGGGAAAAGAAGTTTCAAGTGACCCACGAAACTTATATCACGGCGAAGGAACGCAGTTTTCACGCGGTTCTTTCGAGACGACACACCGTCACCCACGACTGTCTGATAACTCGGAAGACAAACAATTGATTCAAGTGAGCGACAGAACTGCAGCAAGGAGTACCTGTCCTGCTCCTGGGGTTGTTGCACGGGGCTGTCCTGAGTGCTGCCTGACTGTGTCCCTGCCGTCGGTTTGTGTTCGGGATTCGGCGGCTGCCGCGCGGCCAGTGCGACCGGAGGCTCGTGTCCCAGCAACCGGTAGATGCTCTCTGCATCCCGCCCCGTCTGAGTGGGGTCGCCCTTGCCGCTGGAGTCCTGTCCTCCCTTCGCGGCACCAGTGACCACAGCTTTTTCTGGAAGAATTTTGCCGTCGTTTGAAAGTCTTGTCTTCTGCACTGGACTCGGTCTGACTCAACTTGTGTACAACACGCTGGAGATAGTTGTGTCATTCGCAAGACCTGCGCACGAATCTCAATGTGAAGTACGTCGCACGAAGCAAACGCGAACGGATACGCTCACTGCAGACAAAACAAGTGTCCTCTGCGGACAAACGGACTTCAAACCACACCCACCACCACTCTGAGCAGCGTCAGAAACTCCCAAATCTCAAGCAAAACTGTCTCACGGCACGCACAGACAGAGCGAAATCAATTTTAGTATCAGCGGGATCTAATTTGCGAGTTAAAAGCTAAATTACAGGTTAGTCCTGCACTTCTAAGAGGGCACCGAGAAATACACCGACAGACGAGACCAGAAGAGCAGCAAAATGACCACACTTAGGTAAAGACTGAACCTTTCTTTGCTGTTGCCATGAAAAACAAAACACAAACGACGTCTTCGTGTTAATTTGGCACTGAAGTTTTCGAGAAACTTTGCAGTATCTGAGGGAAGTGGAACGTGTCAGCGAAACCACAGTCCCGAAAAGATTCTCGAAATGAACAAGATGCCGAATTCCAAGACAAGGGCGAACGGAACTTACGGCTCTCGGACAATTCCTGATTTGAGATTGTCAGTCGGTCAATCGTGTCCAGAATGGTGTTGAGCTGCCCCTGCGTCAGCGTCACATTCCCGGGGCTCAGCCAGACCGACTCCTTCACCGGGCTGCCTCTCTTGCTGCCAGGTGCAGCTTTGCCTGCCTTCGCGGGGTTGCCTTGCAACTGCAACGCAAAAACACATCAGTCAAACATGCGCACGATCAAGGACACCTGGCACTCATCCCGACACACACGTGACGCATCCAAGGTCAATCGTATTCAGATCCCTTCCTTTTCTGACCCAAAGTCGTTCCTCACCGCATCCTTGCTGCTGGATGAAGCTTTGTTCCCCGGAACCTTGGACGCAGTCGCCTTGCTGCCCGGGGCTGGCCTGGTGGGTTTGTGCGTTGGTGAAGCCTCCTCACTTGACTTCTGCTTCACGGGTCTCAACGGATGTTTGTTGTTTTTGTCTTTGTAGGAAAACTGCAACGAATCGGTCGAAGTCATCGCTCAGATTTCCTGCCAGTCACGTCTCCCCATGATATCCGTCGATTTCTTGGGTGAAGTTCCGTTTTGGGAAACCAGCCTCGCAACAAACGCCACATACGAGGGAGGTTCTCCATTTCTTAGTTTTTTCGGCGCTGTCGGAAGACCTTTTGCGATGCACAACAAATGGCCTTTATTCAAAGATCTAAAGGATCTGCATGCTTTCAACAGTAAAATAGATCAAAATGAATGGCAACACATGCTTAAAAATGGAATTCAAAATCATAACTCCCATGCGACGAGCGGAACAGTGCATTCAATCAGAGTCATTGTCACTTTCTTCCTCGAGATCAGATTCTGGGTCACCAAAGAACAGTCCAAAGTTACCCTCTGGATCCACGGCGAGGTGTGATCCTTCAAAATAATCACCTCCTGCCTTTATGCATTTCATCCAGCAGATGGGCAATGAGTTCATGCAGTTCTGGAACTCTTCTGCTGGGATTCTTCTGAGGATGATCTTGACAGCTTCTTGCATTTCTGGGATTCTCCTGAACTGGCGCCCACGCAATTCTGCTTTGAGTCTTGGGAACATGAAGAAATCACAGGGCGCCAGATCAGGAGAGTATGGGGGGTGTGGCACCATCTCCATGTCTCGCTCACCAATGAAGGCCAATGTGAAGACTGCAGTGTGTGGGCTGGCATTGTCATGATGGAGAAGGAATTGATGGCCAGCCCACAGGTGAGGTCTCTTCTTCCTGATGTTTTCTCTGAGCCTCCGGAGGGTGTGGCAGTATGCCTCAGCATCGATGGTTTCCCCCCTGGGGGTGAACTCAGCTTGAATGACACCTTGAGAATCCAGGAAAACTGTCAACATTGACTTGCGTGTGGAGCGACAACGACGAGCCTTGTGAGGGCGGATTGCATTCTTGCCTTTCTTGATCCACTGACAGGAATCCTGCTTGGTTTCCACTTCCTTCAAACTGACTGGACTCTCGTCTCCACTGACAATTCTGTTCAAGAAAGATGAGTCATCTTGCAGGGAAGCAATGTTGAGTCTGCAGAGGCGGACTCTGAAGTCCTTTTGCTCCTGGGTGAGCACACAAGGAACCATCTTGGGGGCGAGTTTGGAGAGGTCCAAATCCTTCTTCATCATTTTAAAAACAGTGGTCTTGCCCAGATTGACAGTCTCTGCCACCTCAGACACAGTTTGTCTGCGATCTTGTTCAAGCACTTGCCTCACTCTTTCCAAATTCTCGGGGGTCCGCACACTTCTCGGTCGTCCTGGGCATGGTCTGTCTTTGGTGCTGGCATCACCTTCCTCCTGGAATCTCTTCAGCCAGTATGCAACAGTGCTCTTTGACAGGGACCCCTCCGGGAAGGCTGCTTGCAGTTCTCACCAGCAATCCACTGGTTGACACCCATTTCGAGCCATGAACTTGAGTACTGCTCTCTGTTCTTTCCTGGACTTGGCATTCATCTCGACACAATCAGTGGTCAACAACAAAGTGAACAAAACATGCAAAACAAACCCAAACTTGAATGAAAACTCCATAAAATTTGCTTTCTGTCAGTTGTTCCGCTCAATAACAGCCTTCAGGTGAGTAAACAGGTCGCATTTCAGGTCGACAGATCGACCTTGCATGCCTGACTGAACACCATGATCATCTGCAGTGGCATTCCTCATTGGATCCCATCGCACATGGAGATCGGTCAAAAAGTGTGCACAGGAGGAAAAAACTAAGAAATAGAGAACCTCCCTCGTAGAAGCTGCGGGTGTGTCTCTGATGAGTCGATATTGATTTGACCGTGAGTTATTCTCCTTTCCGCTGCATCGTCATCACCGTATCTGCGGCTTTTGACAACACGCCCACGTCCCTCAAAGAACGGCAACTCGTGTCATCGATGTCGAACCGTTTGTGCTTCCAGCACAAATCGATGCTTCTCACCTTCTTCTTCTTATCCTTGGCCAGTGCTTGCTGCTCCCAGTAAATAACAGGCTTCCCGTTCTCAGTTCCGGTCTGGAACTTGGTTGATGACCTGAAATAATTCCACGAGCGGCGGACGTTGAAAATCTTGGGCCACTTCACACTGTGTGGCTCAGGCATTCAGTCGAAAGCCTTTTGTACCTGCAGTGGTAGCAGGGGTATCTCAGTCGATCAAAGAACGACACGTTGCACGCACTGACAGTTGTACATTTTACAGATTTGATTCTGAGCGAATTGATGTTCTCAACGTCCACAATTTCGCGCAACGGATCGACTCTGTGAGTGGAGCATTTCAGTCATCTCTTCGCACGATCGATTGGAAGAATTGATCACACTATTTCACAATCTCTGTTTCCCTTTTCGTGGTGTTTCATCAAAATAAAAAACAAAAATACAAATAAACGAACGGCTGTCCTGAGAAAATTCCACTTCTTTCCAGTCATCACATGATTTTCGTGGAGTACCGTATAAGACGCACTTTTTTGCCCCAAATTCAGACGTCAAAAGAAGGGGTGCGTCTTATACATGAGTGCGTCTTATACACGAGACGGTACGGTACTCGTTCTTTCCACAAACAGCACTGATTTGTGACGCCTGTTTTGACCCGCATGTTCACTTGGAAGTGGCGCCATGGAAAAAGAAAGGAAGCGCAATTCATGACTGAAGAATGGAAACGATATGCATGACAGTAAGAAGAACAAATGAAAAAAAGGGGCCAGCGCCAAAAAAGATGTTGACATTGCTCGTATTTCGCACCTTGTCAGTCCGTCAACACTGTCGCCTGCACTACACCTCATTTCAAAGCGTGACTAAACAGTGGCACAGCCACGACCCATAAATCTCGCGTGCCCACTGACCAAGCCGAAAGAAAAGACAGTACGCGAGGCCAGTGACACAGTTCGAGAGTTGCCCAGAGGACGAGATTCGTTTCACCACTAAACGTAGAGCTTTCTCCAAGATCAACGCCCGTCGTCGACAAAAAGAAAAAAAATCGCAGAATTGCCAATTCCAGAGCAACTTTTCACCCTTAACTCGTGTTTGTTGAACACACTGAAAAACACAAGATCTAATCTGAGCTCTTCGCACAAGTCACTGGCATGCACCCGCTGTGCTGCTGCTGTCACACTCAATCTCTCGGCTGAAATGTAATCGTGTTCCCGGAGGAGTGCGTCTTCGAGGCCGGGGGAGAGGAATCAGCGACCAGAAACCAACTGTTTCAGATGTTTGAGCAAGCCTTCTTCACTTTGCTCACAAATATTGCGCACATGAGGTGCCACGGATGCACTTTCAACGTCAGTTCCACAACATCACGGTGTGAGATATCAACATGTGTGGAGTGACTTACCGATTACTGGCCGGTCGCCACCGACCAGACGAGGCGGTCGAAGGTGCGATGTGGGGTTGGCCCCAAATTGAAGTATGCCCGGACCGCCTGGATTACTCTTGG
>JAAUXT010147053.1_pt1 | contig 10794 bp, 11 predicted proteins | sample 7278171 | NCBI WGS metagenome assembly JAAUXT01 (sample SAMN14350112, study PRJNA611818) | marine sediment metagenome | isolation source: surface marine sediment (1.8m) | place: French Polynesia: Moorea | collected 2018-08 | reverse complement strand
CTGTCTTTTTGATGTCTGCAAGCAGTGAGACAACATGAAATGTACACTGACTCTGTTTGTGGACACAGACATGTTTGACAGAGTGCCTGCTGTTGACTGTTATTGTTTTGATTGGTCTTGCACAATGTGCACCTCACCTATTGTTCATTTCCAGTGCAAAAGGATAAAGTTGTTTAATACAGTACAGTGTCTCAATCATGCAAACACTCAGAATTGGTTCCATCCTCGTATTGACAAGGAATGAATGAGAGATGTCTGAGTCATTTCACACTGGTGTTTTTGTCAAGGTTTTGAACACGGTTCTGGCGATCCTGGAGAAGGAGGACGTGGAGAGCGGGCCGTTCGTGGACGCGCTCTGCGGCGAGGAGGCGGTGACGCGCGGCGGGGGAGAGGGCGCCGTGCCCCGGGACATCGTCTGGATGGCCATGCGCTCTGGTGCGTGTGCTTGTGTGAGGCCAGGGACAGATCAAGTGATAAGAGGTGCCCCTTCAGAGGTCGCACCATTCTTTGCTCGCTGCGAACGGTGCGTCCAACAAGCAGAACTTACGAGCGGTGGGAGAAACACATTTGGTATGGTCCTGATTTGAGAGAGCGAGCCACTATCCCATACCAAATCACCAAGAAAGAAAGGCTCAGCATTGGCACCGTGTTTCTAAATCTGCTCTTGTGAATGTGTGCATTGCTGTGTTTTGAACCTGAAAATAATCGCAAACGATTTCAGCTGGTTTGATCAACGTTTTCATCAGCACCGAGCTGGACGTTTTGTACGCCAGGGTCCAAATTCACATCCATGCCTCCTGTTGCAGGAAACTACGACGCGCGCATGCGCGTTCTGGCTCAGTACGTGGCGCGGAAATTCTCCGTCAGGTGGCAGGACGTGGAGGAGTTCGAGCGCACAACCGTCCGGCTCCTCAAGGAGCAGGAGCACGAGATGACAGAGTCAGTGTCACAAACACCACGTGGTGCTGCTGCGGATCCGACGGCAAATCACAATTATTGTGTCAAAAACGATGTTGCGACTATTTGAGGGGGGGGGGGGCGGGGGCATGCAGAAATCAAAGTTGGGTTCCTGATTGAGGTGTTTGCCGTCACCCTCATCTCGGTGGTTTCGTCCTGAAAAGCTGTGGGTCTTTTTCTTTTTTGCAGAGAGGAGAAAGCGGAGCGGGAGAAGAAAGCGAAAATGAGAAAGATCAAGCGAATCGCGATGATCGGAGCCGCGACCGTCGGTGGGGGCGCTCTGCTCGGTGGGTTCACACACACACACACACACACACACACACACACACACACATATACACACACACACACACACGCGCGCGCGCGCGCGCGGACGGACGGTGTCTGCAAGTCGGGTGGGTCGGCCCCTTCGTCCAGGGACACACGCGGAGTGACATGTTACTCTGCTCGGCAGGTCTGACGGGTGGGTTGGCGGCGCCCCTCCTTGCCGCCGGCGCGGGTGCCATCATCGGCGGCGCAGGCGCCGCAGCGCTGGGATCCGCCGCTGGCGTCGCCATCATCGGGTCACTGTTCGGCGTCGCGGGCGCAGGACTTGGAGGTGAGGGGTGCACGCATGCACACACACACTTCGTACCTCCAGTTCGCACACGCACACATCCACACACGGCCAAGTGACACAAGTGCCAATCAAACACGCTCGCTCAATGTGCAGGTTGTACACGAATCGAACACGGATTTGCATTCACAGAAAAAAAGCACTGATAGAAGACGCCCGTTCCTGTGTTCATGGAACCAGCTCAATTCATAGCGCACTTCTTATTCATTCCATGGCCAAAATGGAACGCTCGCATTTCTTGGTGTCACAGGATACAAGATGCGGAAGCGAGTGGGCGATGTTGAGGAGTTCGGGTTCGAGCCGCTCACGGACGAGCCCGACGTGCACGTGACCATCGCTGTGACGGGGTGGCTCACCGAGGACGAGCCGGGTGCGTGTTGTGTGAGAGAGACCGAGAGAAAGAGACAGGCAGACGGAGAGGTAGAGAGGTGAACCGCACAGTTTTGTGTAAAGACGCACCTTCTTGCCCCAAAATTGAGCATCAAAAAAGGGTGTGTCTCGACACAGGCGTGACTTTCTCGTCATTTTGGAAAACATTGGAACTAAGGGGTGTGACTTGCACACGGGTACGTCTGAATCAAGGAACTGTTTGGGTATGTGTGTACGTGTGCAAAATCTCTGGGTCTGAGTCAAGCATCAAGCATTCTTGTTGTTCCTTGGCGACGCAGCGTTCCAGACGGCGTGGGCGGGGCTTCGCTGCTCGGGAGAACAGTACGTGCTGCGCTACGAGTCTCAGTACCTGATCCAGATGGGGCAGGGCATCGACTATCTGCTCAGCTTCGCTGTCAACGCAGCCGTCTCAGAAACGCTCAAATACACCATTCTCTCAGGTTTGTGTTGGTGCGCGCGCGTGCCATCAGTTTCATCAAAACATTTGACGCAAGGTGAACAAACATTGTTCTGATCCTGGTCGTCATTTTTCACGCGCCAAGCCTTTGGCGTTTTGCCTGTGCATAACACAGTCCATTCGGAACACGTGCAAACCTGCTGGGAAGGCAAGATGTTTCCAGTGAAAGAAGACAGCGAACTTCTTTCTGTGTTCTACACTTATTGGCGCACAAAATCTTGTGCCGTTTCCGGCGTGCGTACTTGTTGCGTTCACCCCTGCAACTGAAGTGTAACTAATATTCTGTTTATCTCGTCGGGTCAGGAATTTTGGCAGCGATCGCGTGGCCGGCGGTGCTGCTGTCGGCGGCGTCCGTGATCGACAACCCATGGAGCATCTGTACGAACCGCACCGTGTCCGCGGGCAGGCAGCTCGCAGAGGTCCTGCTCGCCAGGCAACAGGTAACGTCACCACGGAAACAATAGAAGAGATCGGGTAACAGGTCCTGCTGACCAGGTGATGAACTGGCAGTGGGTGATGTCGTCGAGGTCTAGCGAGAACACAAGGCGATTTTCTGTCTCCAGTACACCACGTGGACGTTGTCCGTGCATGAATCCCAAGATTTCGACAAGTCTGAAAGAAGTCCGATGTTGTGACCCAAATCGCGATCCTTTGTTGTTTGCCCCGTCACCCTGATTTGCTGTGCCTTGCAGGGTAAACGCCCCGTCACCCTGATCGGCTTCAGCCTGGGTGCGCGGGTCATCTTCTACTGTCTGCAGGAACTTGCCAAGAGAAAGAGTGAGAACGCCCTTCTCTTCCTTCCGCGTGTCAAGCCTATTTCGCACCGCAAGCGCCAGCGTCTTCGTACAAGTCACCGTACATACCCCTTGGCTTCAACTGCGTGTACAACACAAAACCCGACCCTGATGGACGCAGCGTCCACGTTTGGCGCATTTGGTGCGGGACGGGCCTCACGCGTCATCCCGTTATTGATGGAAGAATCGTATTATCCGTGATGAACACACACACGCGCGCGCACAAACACACACACACACACACACACACACACACAAACAGGCGCGCACACACAGTATCTATATCATGAACGTGCTTCTGATCGTCTCTTTTCTTTCAAAGCCGAGCAGGACGGAGGTACATTTCATTCGCTTATGTCTCACTGTTGTATTTGGCCGGATTCACACTGGATGCGTCATGGCTTGCGACACAGCGCTGTCTGGTTTTCGCTCGACGCATCGCATGACGCATCCACTGTAAACCCGGTCTTTTAGCTGATTTTCAGTTGCGTAAAAAACAAAAAAGAATTTTTTTTTCACGCAGATATGAGCGTAGCCAGCATTACATTCATTGAAATATCTTTTTTTTTTCCGATAGCTGTAGCGCAGAGCGGAAAGTGTATGTAATTTCAGTTCATAGACTCATACTCACGAATCTTGTCAACGCAAACCTTTCCAGGACCCTCTGCCTTCCTTCGTTGACTTGACCACTCGACATCGATATCCACAACATTTGAACATGCGTTTTCGTTGCTGTGTTGTGGTCCTTTTCAAATCAATTTATTCCCTGTCAGGCCGGCACTGGATGCGTCATGCATTGCGTCGTCATGTTTGCAAGTCTGTGGACGCAGCGTCGCTGAGAGGACGCAGCGCGGATGTTTCCATCGTCACACAACGCTGTGTCCATTGATTTGCCCAGACTCAGTGCACGACGCATATCAGTGTGAAACAGGCTCTGTTGTCCTTCCACAAGACTGCACGAATCTGCACCGGCTTTTCTTTCTTGAGTGAAGCAACCTGAAAGAATTGCGAAAGGTACAAAGAGAAAAACATGTGGAAATTTGTCATTTCCCAAAGGCACCACACAGAGGGAGAAATGTTTGTCTCACTGTCGGAAGCCGGCGCTGACAGCTTGAAATTACGTGTCGCAAAAGGCCGAGAATCCACGGACGCCTTTGTTCGACTCAGCGCAGGCGCGGTTTTCACTTCCGGTTTGTTTGCGCAGACGCAGAAGGCATCATCCAGGACGTGGTGCTGCTCGGCGCGCCAGTTCCCGCGTCCAGCGTCGAGTGGAAGAAGTTCGCGCGCATCGTCGCCGGAACCGTCGTCAACGGATACTGCAGGTGCGCTGTTGCTGCGAGAAGCCCCGGTCTGTTTCGGACCAGATGTTACGTCTCTGTACAAGTCAGACCTGGCGTCTCTTTTCGAACCTGCAACAGACATGTGTTCTGCGCAGAACGACTTCACACCCTGGATGCGTCGTGTATGCCCTCTGCGAGTCAATGTGAGTGTTGTTTCTCCTCGCGTGGACACAACGCACGCCGCATCCTGTGTGACACAAACATCGCGCAAACCAAGCACACGTCCGCACCCCATCCACCTTCGTCTGCCCACCTAAATCCCACAGCTGCCCCCGGGTGATGTCCAAACTAATTTCCCATCACGTGTATTTGCCCGCAGGACGGACTGGCTGCTCAAGTTCTTGTACCGCACGGCGTCGGTGCAGATCAGCATCGCCGGACTGCAGCCCATAAACTGGCGCGACCGCCGCATGCTCAACCTCGACCTCACTCACATGGTACGCGTGCGCACAGAATTCGCTTGTTTTCCCAGACGCCGTGAAAGGGCCAGCTACATGGCACGGCCTTAGTTTGCGTGGAAGAAACTCGCAGCTTTGTGGACTGTATTGTGTGTCACGTGTTTGCAGATCACAGGCCACATGGACTACCGGAAGAAGCTCACGGAGATCCTGAGCCTCGCCGGGATTCGAACCGACCGAGAGGACTTCGGTGGCGCAGTGCAGGAAGCGACTGAGGCGACCGAGATGCTCGGAGGTGAAGATCACAGTGCGGGACAAGTGTGTGCGTGTGTGTGTGTGTGTGTGTGTGCTTGTGTCCACGCCCACGCGTTCAAACTTATCTTGTCTGCGTCACTCTTCCCACGCTCCGCATACCCACACCACTCCAGCACTAGAGACTGGTGCCACAATGACAAGCATCATTGTTTTTTCCACAGGCTCATTGACTGTGATTGAGACCCCGACAAAGCAAGGCTACGTCACCCCTATATCTGGATACAAACAGCGCATCTCCAAATCCGTGTCGCTACAGTCGGGCCTTGCACAGGCAGCCGCCCAGGCCCAGCAAGCGCATGCGCGAGAAAAAGCACGCGCTTCCGGTGCTGTTACTTCCGGTTCATCCTCCTCCACGTCTCTGGCCAACGCACCACAATCGGCGCCGTCAGCGCACGTGGATCAGGTGCACAAGTCGCATTCTGACGAAGAGATTCTCGGACTGAAGATCAACGTCTCGGATGCTGACGTCAAGGATCCAACGCAACAAAACTTTCAGGTCACCATCACACAGGAAAAAACTGATGCCGATGGATCTCGGAAATCTGACGCTGAAAACAAGATGGCCGCCGCCGCGTCGGACCGAGTGAAGCGACCGCGCACCCTGCCTCTGGGCAGCTGTGAAGAGGCGCCACCTGGTGGGTGCGGGTCACTTCCGGTGGACGAGGAGGAGAGGGGCGTGGCCAGTGGCGCCAGCAGCCCGAAGGTGATGGAAGAAATATCAGAGACGATCTCGAAGATCCAGCAGCTCGGCAAGCCGGCGGCGGCAGAGAGCGGCAGCGACATCTACCGCGACGCGGCGTCCCTCGGGGAGTGGTACGGCGGCGAGAGCGCTGCGGAGCGGAGTGCGGACACGCAGAGCAAACCAACAACATCGGTTTCACAGGAGTCGATCGAGGCGTGACACGTGACCAAAGGAGACGTCACGTGGGGTTCGACCTGGAACTCTTCAAGCCAAAGACACCCGACGAAAGTTTTCCAAATTCACTTGTCACTGGACTTGGGGCTGGGAGGGATTTTTTTGACGTTTCAGTGTGACTTTTTCACACAAATCACCAACGGTTTATGACAGGAATTGCTCAGCGTGTACTTTCCCGTTGTATTTTCACACCGGATGCACTTTGTTGTCCTGTTACGATCAATACGCGCTGAGTCAATCAGACGACGACACTGCGCATACAAGTTGAATTCCACAGGGGCGCAGCGCATTCGGCGTGAAAAGAAATCACGCTCATTCATTCATTCTTCATCTTTCTAAAATTGCATGTGAGAAAACTATATTTGCTCAAGAACCGTGCGTCAACCAACGTTCAACTCTTCAGGCCTGTTTCTCACTGGGTGCGTCAGGTCAGGTGTTGCGTTGCTGGACAGATCAGTGACTTGGGACGCCACACCTGATGCGTCCTGTGTGAACCAGGCCCCAAGGCTTGCGTACTCATCACGGCATTTGTCTCTTTCTCAGACTTTGTGATATTTGTTCTGCTTCCAAGCTTGTCAAAAATGCAGCGCCATCTCGTGTGTGTCAGCGGCACACAACCCACATTTTCTCGTTTTGCGAGATCGAGTTCACACTGGCTGCGTCAGGCGACACAAGGAGCGCAACGCATCCAGTGAACCTGGCTTCATCACTTGTGAACTGCTCCGAGGTTCACACTCTTGATAAGATACCTATCATCGTGTCAAACATATCGGTGAGAACTGCGAGAAGACTTCTATTTCTATTCATGTCAAGGACGGAAGCAGGGGTGGGCGGGGCCGGCTCCCCAACCCTCCGAAATTTGCACTGTCGTTGAGGCTGTTGAGAATCGTATTCCCGACCCACCCTCCCTCCACTTCTTCAAAGGAAGCTCTTTTCAAGTTGTGATCAGTGTGGTCACCGCCACGGGTCTCCGCAATTGAACCCTGGTTCCGCCCCCTCTGGATCGTTCTGTGGACTTACGTGCAGCTGTTCTCCTTTTTCGTTTTCCTCACAGGTCGTACGTCACCTGCTATGGTCCCATCGTACGAATTTCTGTCGTCTTCAAGTTTTTGACAGAATGACGTGACTTACAGTAGTCATCCAGGACAGACCCAGACTTCAGGGTGGTGGTCGGATAATATCCGTGATTGTGTCCGGTGTTCAGCTTGTGCACAGCATTTTGAATTGAACTAGTCGCTTGATTATCTGGACGCTTGCCGTTTTTGCTCGTTTTCTTGTCTTTTTCGCACGTTCTTGTGTCATTTTGTCGTTACCCAAGGATTGCTTGAATTGCAACTCACTTTTGAAATGCGCACGGATGTGTTCGATTTGGCACACCTTTCCGCTTCATCAGAGTTCGATATTCTTCTACCCATCGATCCAGATAGGTGTGCAACATTGAGCATAGGTGTGCAACATTGAGCGCAATAAGTTCACCAACTGAAAGCCAATCAGCACCAGGATTTTTCTGCCGCGTCGAGCACATCGAACGCAGCCGTGCGCGTGCGACGAAACGAACACGGCTCGTGCGCGTAACCAAAGAATTTGGGTCTTCAATCAGATACTATGTGAAGTACAGTTGCTCAAAGCTCAAGTCAATTGAAACATCGGTGCTGAGCACCTCAGTTTGTTGTGCGTTTTTTGTTTGTAACATTTTGTGTTTGTTGCTGTCGGATTGACGCGTCCAGTGTGAACACATTTGAACTGCACGTTGTTGATTTTTGGAGGTTTTCGGTTGCGTTTAGAGTTGCTTTCGCATCCACTTTGACAAATTTGCGTTTGTGTAAACTTTCGTGATTTTTTTTCTGAATTTTCCACGATTTTGAGATTTGAGGCTCAGTTTGGCGCTGATCACATCTGATGCGTCTTGCGCTTGGTGACGTCAGTGAGTGTTGGCGTTGCGGAATCGATGCAGCGTCCGATTGACCAGAAGAGCGACGTGCGACCCACCCGGTGGAAAATGAATTTTGTGGCCGACAGTCGATTGCTGCTTTCTATTTGCTCTTCTTGTGACGCTTTTGTTCAACATGAAACTTCGCGTTACAACTGTATTTGTGTCACAGGAGAAACAATGAAAAATTTCTTGATCACAATGTCAGTTGTTTTTCTTTTCTAACAAGCTCTAAGTAACGCGGACGAATTTTTTTTGCGGCGGCGTTGATGACGTCACTTTGGCGATTTCTGATTTGGCATTGAACCTATGCGGCGACGTCGACGTCATCGAGGCGTCGTCAGTGCAGCGTCGCTGACGTCACTAGAGCCTGGCGGCGTACAGGAGTTTTCCGCTCCACCAGCTCTCGAAGCCGTGCAGGAAGTCGCTGCCCCACATGCCGGTGGACAGGTGATTGATGACGGTGACCTCGTCGCCTGCGATACGCGTGCACACAGCTTTTGATGGAACTGCATGTGCGCCACGCTGGATGAGTTTGGAGACGAGACCAATCCCCACCCATCCCCCTTTCGTTATGTGTCCTCAACGCGCTCGAGAGTGTGCTGAACACTGTCGGCTGTGTGTAGTAGAACCCACTCTGCTCCACCGCACCACTACCTGCCCCTCAACCCTCTCCATCCCACTCATCCCAAGGACTCACTCTGCTTCAGTGTAGAAAAGAGAGCGTGGCACGCCGGCAGTCTGACGTCCTCTGCATGAGAACTCATCTTATCCGCCATTCCCCTTCCTCCCTTCCCTGTGCTTCCTCCCTTCCGCCGGTCGCCCTTTCCCTCTCCTTCTAATCTCACCCTGCTGTAGGGGCACGGTGAGTGTGGCGGCGGCCGTCTGCATGCCCTCCTGGAAACCATCTCCCTCCGGGGTCGACATGAAGGCGACGCCGTTGACGCGCAGCTTGAGTAAAAGTTTTTTGCGTGATTTTGGGGTGAAAGGTCACAAAATATAAAAATCCGTCTCTTTTCGCTGACCCGTAGTCCACTTCCCCCCCCCTCTTGGCGTGCGCGCGCGTTTGTGTGTGTGTGTGTGTGTGTGTGTGTGTGTGTGTGAGTGTGTGTGTGTGTGAAACGCGCACACACCTGGAAGTCTCCCATGTCCTGGTTGCTCCTCTTCTGAAGGATGAATTCGAAGAGTCCAGTGAGCGGCGCGGTGTATATTCCAGAGATGACGTCATAGTAACCGCCTGAAGGTTACAAATGGGTTGGGGTGAAATCTGGGTGGCAACTCGGTTTCAGTTGAAACTTTGATAAAATGCTATTTATGTATTCAAATGGGTAGAGGAAGAAACCTGGGTTTTCGACAACGTCATCCCAGACGATCGTTTCGAAGTTTGTCATGTTCTTCGGGAACCCGACAATGCTGACGAGGAACGAATAGTCGTGCAGGGCTGAAAACAAACGAGAACACCCGACGGTTTAGACACGCGCTTCGACATGCCCTGTTTGAAAAATGTTGTGGTTGCGGTTGCGTTTGAAACTTGTACGTTTCATGCATGCACGAGTTGGTTGAAACGAAAGGGCGCCCTTGCTCTCTCAAAGGCACACGTCAACGTTGCGTAGACTCCCCCTCTTCAGCACAGGAACATGCAACACAATTCGTGACGCATCTGATGTGAAACGGGCCTCACTCTGGTTGCAGAGGAGGCCGAAGAAGCTGGGAGGACAGACGCAGAGGAACCCGTCGGAAACGCCCGTCTCGACGCAGCTCGCGCCGTTCATACAGGGTGACGAGTCGCAGTTGTAGAAATCTGTACGCAGAAGACAACTCGGTCACAAGAGTTTCGGTCGGTTGCAACAGATTTCTTGTCATGAAGGGTGTAACCAGCGAAAAGAATACGAGGCAACGTCAAGTGTGTTTTTTTTCTTGCCTGGTTCCGGACTTTTCTGCTCCAGTTGGTTTAGCCGAGCCTCGATCCGTTGGAGCGACGTCAACTGCTCGTTCTCCAGATTCATCACCTGCGTAGTACCAGTCCAAAGTGAAAACCAGAACACTTACCAGTGTTGACACGCGCCACAAGCCATTTCATGTCGGTTTCGTCCAAAGTTGGGATTGGTTGGGTCCCGGTTGATCCTTGGACTCCCTTTCTTGTGGAACGTGTAGTGATTCCGCGATGCGATCGGTCCGCTGATAAATACGACTTGAAGTGTGTTCGCTTGCAATGGGCACTGGACGCTGTTTTCGCGCAGCAAATCGGACACATTTTACCCGTAAGTAGAGCCCTGTGAGCGTCTCGCGAAGTTCGGTGGCGTCAATGTCGTCATCGTCGCAGCGCGACGCGACAACCAGCGACGCTAAGAGCAGAAAGCGCAACATTTCGCCTCGTCAAGCTGTACAGTTGATCCCTGAACAGAAGTCTTGTTCGGTTCTGAGTTGCTGGGTCGTGTGAAATCGCCTGTTGCTGTTTGCCGAAATTTATCGAGGTTTGAGGACCGGTGGGAATCAGCGCACGACTTTTTCGCGTCATCAGAAGCGGCTCCAGGGGCCCAAAGACCTTTCGTGTGGCGCCTCGAGTCTGCACCTTCCCAACCTAAATTCCATCAGTCAGGGTTCTTTCCATTTGCACGAAGGTGCGCTCGGTGCAACAAGAATGCTACGCATAAAAAGCGTGTGGTCTATACAAACGTTTG
>JAAUXT010045678.1_pt1 | contig 10794 bp, 11 predicted proteins | sample 7278171 | NCBI WGS metagenome assembly JAAUXT01 (sample SAMN14350112, study PRJNA611818) | marine sediment metagenome | isolation source: surface marine sediment (1.8m) | place: French Polynesia: Moorea | collected 2018-08 | reverse complement strand
AGGCTTTGTATACCATTTTTCCAAAACAAATAAAGTAAAATATAGTAATTTTTTGCAAAAAAAAACTTTTTGGAAAAAATTTACATTTTTTTCAAAGGAATCTACAAATTGATGCTTTTACTTACAGTATAAATTTTGAATTGTCACTTGTTTTGGGAAGGCTTTATTTCAAAATTATATGGAACAATTAACCTCTTCCTTGAGCTGGATTTTGTTTTCAAAATGTTTTTTTTGTTGAGGCTCTTGGGCTTTTTCAGTGTGAGGTCAAAATTTTCTTCCAGGTTTTGTAATATTTTTCCAGGTTTTTTGCCCCAAAACCCCCTCTTTTTCCAGGTTTTCCAGGTTTTCCAGGTCTGGACCTGTTTTTCCAGGTTTTCCAGGTGCGGTGGGAACCCTGAGTTTGCACTGATCGATCTTTCACGCGGTCCACTACACAACACGTTGCTCAGTAAGTCACCAACTCGTATGTGGCATTCACATTTTTCAAGCGAATCAAACATAAAAGAGAACCGTTTACGATCTTTCGTTGTTTCTCGGTTCTGGAACTCCAAACAACAGAGAAAGCGACGAGGTGAGTCTTACCCGCTGTTCCGAGACATTAGCTGTGCTTTTGGTTCCAGTGCTTCGAGCTGTCTTTGGGTCTGTCTGTTTGTCTGTTTGTGTTGTGAACAAGAAAATACGCAGAAGGAAATATTGGAGGAAAATGCACTGACGACCACGCATGACCACGATGGAAGAACAGAGCCCTTTCTGCCAAAACAAACCTCGACGGGAAGAGAAAGGACAACTGACAGCACAGCAGGCGCATCTGCTTCACACGAGCCCTGCTTTTCACAGCCCCCCAACTTTAATCCTAGAATTATCTTGAAGCACGTGTTTTGCACAATGATTACTTTTGTCCAAAGAACATTACGTCTGGGGCGCCGAGCCTTCCTGGACGCTCCCGCCCCGCCCCTTTGCACAACTCTGCAGCGCTGATGCCTTCCTCCTTGATAGAAGGTGGCTCGGCTTCTTCATTCACGCACAACGCACGAGAACTTCCACTCACTGAATGACAGTATTCAGGGGAGTGCATTGCACCAAATGCTCATTTTAATTGCAAATGACAAGCGAACTTTTTGGCCCTTTGTACAAAACTTGCAGCTCGACGGAAAGGAAATGTGCTGGGTAAGACACTGGTGCTGACATTTGCATTTCTAAAGACTTTTTGCTGCCTGATTAATTGAATTCAGAAATGCTTGCAGGGGCCAACTAGAGGAATAAGTTTAAGAACTGGAACATCAACTGAGGGGGTTCAGTGACAGACACGCATCCATTGTACTTGTTAGACAATATGACAGCATTGCGGTTTCAAATAACAAAGCCAACAGCAACGGGGGTATCGGGAACACTGACTTCCGACAACGGCACTTTCAATTAATACGTAAAATAAGAGCACCACGCGGGGATATCCGATTCAAATCTTTAAAAAAAAGATAAATGGACATGTCGAGGAAGTGAGGGTCGTTTTGTGGCGTGTAGACGAAGGTACTCAGCGATCATGAGGAAATCCGAACAGGCGTTCCCTCGTGGAGGAGACTTTTGATCAACCGTTGCTGCAAAGTCACTGAGTGAGCATCTTGCATTTCTACAGGCTCGTGTTTGTTTCTCGAACATGTCCTGGCTGCACTGACGTGTTGCGACTCCTTTGCTGATTGCACAACTTCTGTGTGCGTATATTTCTCTCATTGCCTCCGGAGAGCAGCCACTGAGCTTCACTTCTGATGCTCAATGCTGCCAGCAGGGCAGCACCTTTGATCCCATCAGGGGGTCGCCAGCTCTTGTGGTTTCCGTGTTATTTCTAGTGCAGCTATGATTACGGTTCCTTAACCATTTGCTAATTACTGATCACAACTTGATTGCTTCACATGTGGCCGAGATAACCGCAAGCGTGACTTTTTAATTGGAAGCTATTGAGTACCTATTAGCTTATCTCTCAGCCTTTCCGTCCCGATCAAAATGATAAAAAGGTCTGAAATGCATTTCTAATGGAATAAGGTCCCCAAACGAGACAATCAGCAATTCCCACTTCCGTTTCCCCGTTTTTTGCAAATGGCGCTCCACAAAGCTGAGCTGAACAATTTTCTCGCAGAAAGCATTTTCATTGAAATGGTCAGCATGTGTCCTCAACAATTTTCTCAGCAAATCAAAACGTTGCTGGACTGTTGAAACCAAAACTTCACATCAACACTGGCGTTATTCAAATCACAACAACAGTCGCACGCAGCCCAGACTATGTATGGAAAGGAGACAGCAGCACCAGAAATGAATTTTCTCTGTGAAAAGCAAATGATTAATCTAGATTTTTGAAAAAAATAATCATTAAAGCTTTGGCTCAGTATCGATATCTTCTCTCGAAAAGCCCCCCAGTCTGCTTTCAAACTTGTATCGACTGCATAGATTTTGTCGATGGCGGCAATGCAGTTTTCCATAGATTCACCCACTCGTCAAACTGTGCAGTTGTGCCAGGCGTCGAACCTCTGATCTTCTGCTTGTCAAACTCCAACGGTTCAGCTCAGAGATTCAAATGTTAAGTTCGGTGTTCAATACTTGGGTCAATAAAGTCATTGTGGGGCAGCCATGATAAATGACCAAGACAGCCAATAAAGTCAATGGAAAACAGAAACTTTGGAAGAATGCGCGCGTAGCGCTTCTCCTTTCAGTCAAACTTGCAGTGCGAACCTTTCCGTGTTTCCTTTTGATATTCGCTTTCTGTCTGTGGTCCTTCTCGATTTACGCCTGTGTTTTCCCACAAGAAACTGCGCGTGAAAGTTGGGTTTGCGGGGAGCACACCAAGACGAGCGGAGCGGCAGAGGCGGATTCTACTCACGTTTTCGCTCCATCTCGTCGTCGTCCAGCAGCAGCGACACGACCTCCTTCGGCTTGAGCGTGTCGGGGCGGAAGTTGCCGCCGGTGATCACCATCCGCTGGATCTGCCAACGACACGCAAAAATATATCTCGCTTGAAAAAAGAGCAATGCCCAAACAAACCTTGCTGCGTGAAGCACAGGGATAAAAAGTTGCGCTCTTATCTGCCGCACACATTCACGACTTGTCATCCGATCCCGTGAACATGAATGGCGAATAAAATTCTTTCAATTCAATTTTTCTTTCGACTGCTGCAGCCATCAGAAGCCACACGAATCTTGTTCTTAGTTCTTTGTGTTGGACATGAAGACGCGGGACAAAAGTGCGAAGATTGAGCTCTTTGACGGGTAAAATGACCACACTTGTTGCTTTCGCCGGGCACACGAATGAGTTTCAATGCTTTTCAAATAATACGTTTTGAGTTCAATTATTCTTTCCATTGATAGTGACGCACGCTTGTCTTTGGACTTTATTGCAGCTTCGTGGAGGGTCGTCTCGTGCCGGAGACAGACACCGATGAAACTGAAAACTTGTCTCCAGCAGACAGTGCAAGTCTCCGCGATCTATTGCTCGCGCGGCGCCAAATCGGATCGTGTTTTCAAAAATGATGCACGTAATTGCTGGGTCTCTCTACGTGTCATAAACTGGCGAAACGACAATGGCGAAATGGTCAATAAACTGGGAAGGAGGGAACCCACAGGTCTTTAGAGATAATCAGACTGAAAGAGGCAGGATGAAACAATCAAGGGGTCATGTGTGGGCTGTGATGACAGCACTGAGAGGAGCCGACACTGCAATGTCCTGCTGTGGGCGACTGCAGTCGAGACTGAAGCCTGTCCTCCGAACTGCCCCCCCCCCGACAAACTTTGACTTCCTTCAATTACGAACTCGCGAATGTGACAACAATTTGTCCGCATGTTTGTGTGCGGTCACACAAAACTTCCTTACATTCTTCGGGCACCAAACAAACTTCTTGGCAACACACATCTCTATTGGCGTAGACAGCCTGCGCGAGACCAGTGAGTGACGAATCGGAAATCAAAGAAACTCATCCCAGTGATCTTGAATCACAGCATAAAACATACGATTTTGTTAATATCACAGACGTACCGCGTCCAAATGTTTGTGGACGGCCTTTTGGATATTACAATCTGCTGTGAGAACAAGCACTCCTGCATCCTGTCAAAGTCCGGCTTAATTACATAACATTATTCTGCGTTTATGAGGGAGAGTTGTAAAAGTCAGACGCCTGCTTGCACCTGTCAAATAATTACCCCATACCGTGTAAATGAAGGGATGCGTCTTTTTTTTTCACAATTGAGGCAGCCCTTTCACTGCTCGCGGTGATACGCCTGTTGCGGCAAATGAGGGGAATTTTGAAAAGTCGTTTTCGTCGAGATTATTTGCTCGCCATATGTAGCAAATGCGGTGCTCAGTGTTTGATGTGCTGTCCGTGGCTAATCGGGCACAAAGTGGTTATCAGCTATTACCGATAGCTTTGTCGCAGCTCTGAAAAGATTCCGGCTCCACGTTGAGGGCTGCGAGTATCAAAATCCTATCATGATCTTGACGAAGCTTGAGAGATAGCTCCAGCGATACACTTGTACTTTTTTGACCTTATCTTGTTCGCCATCCGATTGGCATTATTAGAAAGGGCATCTGGACATCAAAAGGGATAAGAGAAGAATTACAAGTGGGTCTAGACAAATGACCACACAATTCAACAGAAAAGAAGACACAACACAAAAGCCTGCATGAAAAATTCGGAATTCAGAGAGAGTTTGAAACGGCGACAACTTAACAGGGCAGTCCTCAAATTTGCCATCATCACAACAAGAATCTGCCGTGAAAGCCATGCAAGTCATAAACAAATCTGCAATGCAAAGTACCTTTACCACTTGAAGCAAAATAAGAAATTTTGGACAAAAAAGGTTCGTAAAAAATTCCCAAAGGAAAAGTTCAAAAGCCTGTTTGCCCTTTATTTCCCCCCGACACATGAACTCCGTATTGTTCACAGAACCCCAATGGCCTCTGGATGGACGTTTCGACCCATCAAGACTTGTGAATTCTAGTCTTCTGGCCGAGCCAAAATGTAAAATTATTGTTTCACCCACAAGTTTCCACTCAATTTCTTTCGCAACATTCAGTCTTTGTCCGTCAACGCGCTCAGCCACACAGAAACTGGGCGCAGGGACTAAGGGACGGACTGGGGTGGAGAAGGACACTACGCACCTCGCTCTTCTCTTTGGCGCGCTGCAGGATGCGCTCCTCGATGGTGCCTTTGCAGATGAGTCTGTAGACCGTCACCTGCTTCGTCTGACCGAGACGGTGCGCGCGGTCCATCGCCTGCTGATCCACCGTCGGGTTCCAGTCGCTGTCGTAGAAGATCACCTGTGGATGAAAACGAACAAGTCTATCACGACACACTCGAAGCGGAGTTGAGAGCGGTGATCCGCACGTCCAATGAAGTCTTCCCCCGGCACCACGTTCCCTCGATACTTGCCCCCCCCCCTAACACACACACACACACACACACACACATTCTCATGACGTGGCGCACGTACCGTGTCGGCGGCGGTCAGGTTGATGCCGAGTCCTCCGGCGCGCGTACTGAGTAGGAAGACGAAGATGTCTGAGCGCGTCTGGAAGTCCGCCACCATGTCGCGCCGGTCCGAGATCTTGGACGAACCGTCGAGCCGCATGTACGTGTGTTTGCGGTGCCACATGTACTCCTGCAAAAAAAAGCGCAACGTCAACGTTTTTCCGTCACAGTATTTGTGGAAAGGAGAGCGTGGCACAAGCCTGCATTCACACACAAGTCCAACTCTGGTGGAGAACACCAGACACACTGTTCCATCTTGCCCCAGAAACAAGAACACAACGAAAAAAAAAAAAGCCGCAACTTTTTTTTTGTGGGTGAGCGTGGGTTGTGGTCGTGATCTGCGTCGTGTATTTGCGCTCCCGAAGCGTGGACCGGCCCTGCACCCGACACAAAAGGACGGCGCTGCTGCTAAGGCTGCGTGTGTGTTTCCGAAGAAACTAGGATTCACTTGCGGCTGCCTCCCATTTTAAGAATTTTCAATTCCCTCGAGCGAAGGAAAAGTCAGTGAACACAAAAGAACTTATTTCACACTTTGGTCTTGGTAAGAACAATTCAGCGTTTTTCAGCTGACTCGAGGCAAAAGTATCACCACACTGAGTTACAGATATTCTCAAGACAGCCGTAAAATTTTGGGGGTAAAAGCAATTTGATGAGGCATTTTAGCCTCACATGTATCAAAAAACTATTGTTAAGACTGACACTTCAACTGCAATGTAATAAAAATATTTTAACTTCGATGACTGTCGTCGAAAAGACCATTGGAATCCATCCCTCGGGGGTACTTACTGGCCCTGAAAAGAAAGTGGTGCGAACTTGGAAGGAGGGATTTTGTGATTTCAGCCACGAATCGGTGGCATCTGTCCTTGGGGCCACGTGGCTTTGTGAACAGGTCAACAATATCAAATAAACGCTGGCACTCCTCCTGATTGTGGTCAGTTTTCTTTGTGTCAGCCACAATGCCTGATATGTAAGTCTGCACAAAAAGCCACAAAGCCTGGGAGGGGTCAAGAGCAGAGCCCGAAACGGGGCACAGCTAATCATGCCCTGTCCGGATTATGGGGGTGTTCAGCAGCGACGGGACCGCATGGGGCGATGATTGACGCCCTGTGCGTCGAGCCGACCTCGTCGTTTTGTACTCGCTCGCCAAAGCACTGAACGCAAATTATCGACTGTGCGCCGCCGAGAACAAAACGGCGCTGAAAAGAGCCGCTGATTGACAACGCAACCCTCCATATTCCCAGCCATACACGCAGTTGTTATTGTGCTGCGAAAATCTAAACGTGATTTACAAGTGACTTCATTTCATCCCGCACATTCTCGCACCCATGAGTGATGAATGCGTCTGACTTCAAAGGACATTATTCTCGTGCACAAAATGCCTGAGAAAAGCCGTGTACAAGAGGTCAGTTTGATTAAAAGACTCCGAACTATTCAAGGGCCAACCTGGCAGTATTCATGAAAAAAATTCCCCATGTCCATAACATGCACTTACAAGCATTTTCAAATCTCTTACCCAGTGGGCGGGATACAGAACCAACACCTTTGCATTGCAACTCCTTGACCCTACAACCTTTCTGGGAATTTTTCGAATTATATTTTGATGCAAAAATTGCCGCTGCGGAACGCAGGGCTGTAATATCGCGACGAAACTGCTTCCTGTCTGAACCGTGTGTTTGGACAATTGGAGCGATTTTGAAAAATTAAAGTACGACTGTCGCTCCCAATCTTCGTCTCCACACAATATTTTGGCTGCTTGAAATAATGAGATGATTGCTGTTTTTCACAATGAACTTCTCACAACGGGAGCATTTTTCTGAAACAGACCGCTATTACTATGCAACACTGACATTAGCAAACCACACGTTTCAACCAACCGAGACATGATACCGTGGTTTGCAGATAATTTTTTTCTCCCTTTCTGTGACTGAACACGCAAAACTACGCTCAGAATGCAAACCGTTTTGATTTTGATGTCTCGATCACAAGCCTGCAGCCACGCAGCCAAGCAGCACCCAAAAAGGAATCGAACCCGACACTTGCGCAAAAACGACCGTTTGGCGGTTGAAACTTGTGAAGCCTACGTTGCTGAAACCTGCTCCTCAGGATTTTTGTGGAGAATCAACTCTTCTTCCTTTAGTTATGGTGCACTCTGGTGAATAATCGTTTCTCATTTTCAGCCTGCTTGTAGCTTCTCCCCCCGTGGGGAACAAAACACAACTCGACATCAAGGTGATTCTACCTGTGATCCCCACAGACTCGATGGGTAGAATTTCTCCTCAAAGAAGACCACCAATTGTCACACGAATCATTCCATCAGCCAAGAATCAGACAGGTTGAAACACGAGCTGCTTTTGCAGATACATGTCGGACAATGGGCCTCAAAAGGAGTGCGCTACTCGCTGAAACACGATGCACCTTGACTAATTGAAGACAAACAGCAGCACGCCCGGGCAAGAGGAACCACCCACGTGAAAGTTCTCAAAGCTTTCCAAGTCGGATCGGCACCACGACGCTTTCTCAACTACGTACAACACGTCGTTCCATGCATTTTCAGTCTCTGAACTGAAAATGTATAACGTTGAGCTTTCCTTTCGCTGTGATGACACGGCCAATAAAAAATCTACTGCGTGCTCACAAGATCACACTTCGTGACCCGTGCAAAGTAGAAAAGTTGTTTTGATGCGTACAATATCACAAAATCACCCAGGGAGAAACAAAAGTGAAAGCTGTGCAGTTCTGCTTGTTTTCGAGACGGAAACGATGGTTACCTCGAGGATGTCGATCATGCGCGTCATCTGCGAGTAGATGAGGACGCGGTGACCCTCGCGCTTAAGCCGACCCAGCAGCGTGTCGAGCACGTACAGCTTACCCGCGTCGTGCACCAGCGTCTCCTTGTCTGCAACGAGAAGAATCGAGTAAGATTGAATCCAGAGAGAAAAGCATGGTGTGCGAAACTTGAACAAGTGTTCAGATCACAATGTCTGGGCGCGATGTTTTCCTCTTCGGCCCCAACAAAGAGACCAAGAGTGCAGAAGAAAAGAAGACAACCCAGCTCAGGAGCATATGCTCCAAGTTGGCAGGACCGCAAGTACTTGAGTTTGTATTTTTTATCCTGTCAACCAAACTTGCACTTGCACAAATATTGACTTGTGGACCTGTATTTGCAGGAGTACTTTCTTGCACAGCACGGGGACCTGTCCATTAATCACTTTCAGGTGCAGCGACCCCTCATTCGGCCAGGTGACCACGGCTGTCTTCTTTCAAAATGGTTCGTGCCTTGATGTGGCATTGTCCAAACCTGACTCGCCCCGAAGTGGCAAGAAAAGAAACTCGATATGAGGAGATTTCCAGATGTCCACGCTTCCAAATATAACCTTGGACACGTGTGTGACACAACATAACACACGGCAATCATCAAGACATCAGGGAGTTTTGCCAGCTTTCAACCTTGCAAACTATCGAGACCTTTCGCGTTGCGCTGTGTATTTGGACAGCCCGGGTTTGGAGTGCGCCGTGTGTTATCTCGCACCGCGCGCGTCGCGGGGGCCACGCGTTCTGTTGACAGTACCTGCTGATAAGAAGGGGCAGCGCGCGCAAAATACACACCGGACTCGTCTTCTGTCATGGGCAATCCGTGCAGCCCTGTTTGATCACCTCGTTTCTTATCAATATTTGGCTTTGAATGCGACGCGACTTCAACATGTAGTGCAGTGGCTGGTGCTTCAAAGCGGGAGCACAACTCGGTGGATCGTGCGAGGTCTGCAGTGGATCGAACATTGTGAAATCTGTCACGAGTCTCACGGCTCACCGTGCTGCTTCGGTCCACAGAGATAGGTGTGTCCGCTTCACAAAGCCAACTGTGGATCATCGCCCAATTGTGCCAGACAGGTGTGTTGTTTTCTGTCTCAGGTCTGCAGGGACATGAATCCATTCACACACCAACGCCAGCTTTCCCTGCTCATTGATAAGCATTGATCCCACAATTGAAGAGACCATGATATTGCATTTCCACGAGTCTCACGCGACATTTCTGAACTCGCCACACCTGACGGAACATTACGCACTCGGCAGCTGTTGTGCACCTCCGTTCATTGTAATATTATTTATAAGCCCTTTATGGCTGCAGGATAATTTAAATTACCAATGGTCCTGCATTGTAGGTTGCTGAATAGACCCCATGCCAATTCGAGAAACGCGAGCCCGACATTTCAAAGTATCGGGCCCGTTGTGGTGGCACAGGGACCAGCAGCGGCAGTGCCATACTGGTACTTAACAAAGCAGTCAGGTGTGCCAGCAGTTAATTAGTTGCCATTGCCCGGTGAAGTTGTGCATTGTTGTTCCTGAGTGGTCAGTGTCGAGTGACATGGAAGCCTGGCATCTATTGCACTTGCACACGCACGCGAGGGTGGTGCACCCGACAGCAGTGAAAGTTCAAGTGCAAGTACGAGTCCTTTGGCACCACTGCTCACCAACATCGCTGTCTTTTTCTCTGGCAAAAACTGAATTCAGCACAACGAAGGAGCGCCCCCCCGAAGGTTGAGACAGACCAAAGTGAACACAGACGCGTATCTTGAATAGAGTTGCACGCTCAGCCGTGGACCATGGAGTTCCTTTTCACTTTTGTTATCAGCATTTCTTTCGGGCGTGGATTGCCAGTCAATCCCGACCTCAAGTCACACTCTCCTGACCCGACAAAAGTGGTGTTCGCAGAGAAACAGAAGCAAGGGTGACAACACGAGAGGAGCGGCTCCTTTGAGTACAATTTTTCCAGCAATCGCTTCATGTCGAACATCGGGTGGTGACGGGTTCACCCTTCTTGTATGAAATCCGAATGGGTGAACGCATCGTGCGTGCATGGTCACTTTGCATCTTTTGTTTCATTGCGGGCATTGCACCTGCTGAACCAGCACCGCACAACTTTATTGCCCAGATTCGATAACTTCCCCGTCCAGATAAAAATCAACAGCAACTGCTGCCTCGCAAAAGCGGAAACCCACCCAAAAAAGTTCCACTCTCACACTTCATGCGGACAACAACCGCAACAAGAGTTTTTTTTGTTGTGGATCACGCTTGAGGTCATCTAAAAAGTCCACACGAAGAGAAATGTAGACAAACATGTAACATGAGCTCCACACGCAGATACGAGGATGCAATTCTAACGTTCGAGTGAACATATTGTATCACTTTTGAGTCGGCATTGTTGCACTCAAAACTGTGTTAACTCTTACCAATTTTAGGGCAGAAAGGACACTAACCAAAGGTGATACAACATGCAATCGAACGTT
>JAAUXT010095970.1_pt1 | contig 10795 bp, 15 predicted proteins | sample 7278171 | NCBI WGS metagenome assembly JAAUXT01 (sample SAMN14350112, study PRJNA611818) | marine sediment metagenome | isolation source: surface marine sediment (1.8m) | place: French Polynesia: Moorea | collected 2018-08 | reverse complement strand
GAACAGTCGCATCGACGCACTTCACTTGGTGCAATTCTACAAGGAACGTGCTCATCCGTGACCAATTGCTGATCATGATAATTGTCACTTTGGGTTGATACATCCTCGTATGTGCTGGCATATGGTGTGGAATGTTGTAAAAGCTGTGCGTAATGAGGTGGCGCACGCGGTGTGGCCGAGGGGTGAGAGACCAGGGAAGTTCCACCGCTGCTTCACCTTCGGACTGTGTCCAATGTCCGCACTGCCGAACGTGAAGCTGAGTAGTCCACGATGTAGAGGCGCATTCGACGCGCACAACGGACACACCCAACGTGAATCCTTTCGGCGGAACAATGTGAAGTGTTGAAAAGCCTCACCGGCTGACAAGACGAAATATCGGTTTGAACTGACGGTTTGTGGTTGAAGCTGATACGTAGCGTTGGTTCTGGCGAAATTTATGGTGCGTGGCTGCTGCAGCCAAAGGCGTCGAGGTGAAATGCCGTAAATCAAACACTGAGGTGCCAAAGAAATCAACTTGTGCTCTGGACCGACTCAGCGACCGTAATTGTTCGATTTGAGCTGGTCTTTTCAAGCGTGAACACTTTGTGTGGATTGAGTTGAGGGTGCCCCCTGTGCATGGGTCCGTTACTGGGCACCTGTTGCCATGGTGACCGCCGTGCAGGTCGCCATATGATGCGGGGGTGGTTGAGTGGGAGGGGCCGGTCCGTACCTGGCTACGCAGCGTGACCCCAGAGGTGGAACCAGGGGCACAAATAGGGCCAAAAACCAGAACCAGGGGGGGGGTAATATCTGCGAAATAAAATCATTTCACCCCCGCCCGTAACTTTGCACCACCCGGAGAAAATTTTCATCATGGCACAAATACAAGGTCGAAGTGAGGCACTCGAGAGGGATGGAGTCCACCTTGATCAGATCCTGATAAATTTCAGGCCAATATTGGAAGTCAGGCCCTCAAGAGGTCGCCCCCCCCATCCTGACCAGATCCTGGGTCCGCCCCTGGACCCTGTAACTCCGACAGACAGCGCGCTTCAGCCGTGCCGAGATACGAGACGGGCGACTCGAGTGGGGGCTGATTACCACAGATAACCTCGTGACCCCCGCTCTCCAATCAAAAACCTGAGTCGAGGCGCAGGGCTGAGAGAGTTTGACAGGTTTGTCCAATCAAAAAGCTTGAGGCTCGGGTGTGAGTGCCGCGTGTCCAGGTAACAATGCCACCGTATTTACCCGTGTACAAGTCGCACCCAAGTATAAGATGCACCCCAACTTTCACCTTGATTTTCTGGTGTCTGGTCACAATAAAAATATGGTAATCTTGTACCCATGTATGAGACGCACCCCCTGGTTCTGGTTCTCAATTTTGAGACAAAAAGGTGCGTCTTGTACATGGGTGGTTACGGTACGTGGTGGTCCAGTTCAGTTCTGACATGCGAAACTGTACTGCTGGTTGAAAACTTTGCACCTGACTGAAGCGAAGCGTGCGGTCTTCCGCGTTTGAACGAACGTGGTTCAAGCGGTAAAAAGCTTGAAAGAAAGGGGTGCAGAGATTTTTAACAGCCATTGAAGGAGCCTCGCCCCTTTGAAGCGCACGCAGCATGTTGCAGCCCACCTCCATCGCCTTGCTGCCTCAATGAAACATCACATTTTGATGGAGCCTGCAGTTTCGCCCTTCTTCAGCCAAAAGCCTTGAACGGTTGGAGGACTCGAGTTGGTTATTGTGCGAAGTCCCTTTAGGGCAAGCACCCAGTGGTAGTGCGGTATAGGCAGCCTGGGCCAGATATCCCTGTCCCTGCCATTTGTCCCCCTGCCCCCATCCCATGTCCCCCCCCCCCCCTGTGGCCTTTGTCCCCCCGCAGCTTTGTTCCCCCCCACAGCTTTGTCCTCCCCAATGTATGGTATCTATATAAGGCAGAGCACCAGGAACCTGGCAGGCCAGTTGGCTACCAACCTTCTAAGAGATTCTGCGCACGTGGTGAAGGCTGGTGGTCCCCGAAACATGGGTTTCTCACGCGAGACCAGCGGGCCGCACGCAACGTGCGCCATTCAGTTGAATCTCAGCGTTAGAAAAAGTGAACAAGCCTCTTCAGCACCAGACGCGTAATGTTCAGGGTGTGGCTCCAGGGTATGGACGAGTGGTTGACCCCGGGGGGGGGGGGCAATGTTCAATTTCGTTGTGCTTGGAAAATAGGACAGCCATACGTGTCAACTTTGTTGTGTGTTAGACGTGTCAACTGTGTGTGTGTGTGTGTGTGTGTGTGTCCAAGGGGCGTTCCCGCACACACGTGGATCCGCCCCAGATGTTGGGCTCCATACATCCGAGTACTGCATGTGAACCATGTGAATTGATTGAACGCGGATCGGTGTCCCTGTTACCTTGACATGCGGTGCTTATTGCTGTCTCCGGGAAATTTCCCCGCTCACCACCCACTACACAGCGGCTGAGTGTTGTGTACAGTCACGCTCGGTGTTATCAATTCGTGTTGCGTCTACTGAACTCGAGATAGGGAACTCTGCACGAGATTAGTTTTGATACAGGAATTTCTGCAATTCTGTATGAGAAAATTATTGGTACAGGAATTTGTGCGCTGTGACCCTCTGTTATGCGTACGAATTTTGTGTCTGTCAGTCGGAATGTTTCTTTGTGTTTCGGCTTGTTTTTGTGCCTCGTGACCCAGCAGGGTGACATGTTCCACCGTTACTCCGTCTTTTGTTGATTTGGGATCTATTATTCTTCAGCACAAAACAACCCTTCATCTCCAAGCTGACATGATCATCCATTCGACTCAAAACGGGAAACTTGTGTCGTGGCTGACCCGCAAGAGACTGCGCAAGACAACAAAACTCGGGTCTTTTTCAAGTCCCCCTGCCCTCCTGCCTTTCAGGTGGTGTCGTTGTGGCCATTCGCGCAGCAAGAGGCGAGCGCAGCTCTGCTCAGTTTTGCTATAAAATCCTCCTCCTGCTGCAGCTTTTGTCATTGGTTCCTTCTGTCTGGAGGCACTCAGTCTTTCAGCTTTTGCTCACAAATTACAAAACACAACAAATGTTTCTCTTGAATGCGTTTGTCACAATGAAATACCTTCACCGCGTTATCTTCAGGAGGCCATGTCGTCGGCTGGGCGTGCGTCCACACTGCTAAGTGCTCTTGTTGTGTTTTCTGCAGGAGGGACACTAAAGATCTACGGACAGTCGCTGCGTCCGGACCTGCCGTACAAGACGCTGCTTCTGTCGACGACCGACACGGCGGCGTACATCGTCAAGGAGACGCTCGAGAAGTACGGGCTGGAGAAGGAGAACCCGGGCAACTACTGCCTCGTACAGGTGTGTGTGTGTGTGTGTGTGTGTGTGTGTGTGTGTGTATGTGTGTGTGTGCATGTGTGTGCATGTGTGTGCGTGTGTACTGGCTGACAGGATGCGTGTGCGTGCGTGTGTTCTGGCTTACAGGAGTGTGTGTGCATGTGTGTGTGTGTGTTCTGGCTTAAAAGATGTGTGCGTGCGTGTGGGCGTGTGTGTGTGTGTGTGTGTGTGTGTGTGTGTGTGTGTGTGTGTGTGTGTGTGTGTGTGATCAATCGTTACAGATTTGATGCGAGCAGCACTCGGCAAGTGCGTTATTGTTGTGTCTTCAACTCTTCGCCCGCACAGATATTTCTGCTGCGTTTGAAGTACTGGGAGGTGAACTGGGAAAGTTATGCAGAAACGGTTCATAAGTTCAATATCCGCACTCAGACTGGCAACTTTGTATTGGCTTGAATTACCAAGCTAAACGGATGTGTGAAAACAAAACGCCAGTGTGACTTGCAACATGCACAACGTACACCAGAAGAGCATCTTGGACTGAAGCGCAGGATTTATTTTTGCCAAAATCAGGGAAGATTTGATTTGACGAAACCGCAACCACACGTGGCGGCGCGTACAAATTCTACGCGCACGCTCAGTGCGCACCAACAAATTCAATGCGCATGCCTGCATCTGCGCGCATGCGCGTGTTTCCCAGTTGTTGATTGGCTGTGTTGTGTTTTCAGACGCAGGTGCCCCCTAACGGCCGCGAGGCGGACGGACGCGCCTGGGGTCGGGACGAGATGCTCGACGATTACGACTGTCCGCTGGCCATCCTCATGATGCACCCGCCCTCCAAAGGTGCGTGCGTGTGCGTGTGGGAGGGTGGTTGTGTGAGGATGGGCAGGTCGCGTCGGTAGTGTGTGTGTGTGTGTGTGTGTGTGCGTGTGCGTGTGCGTGTGCGGGCGTGCGGGTGGGTGGTTGAGTGAGGAAGGGCAGGTCGCGTCGGTACTGTGTGTGAGTGTGCGTGTTGCATGTGTGTATGCGGTATCTGTGTTGGAACTGCTGATGTGTGTGCGTGTGCGTGTGGGTGGGTGGTTGGGTGAGGGAGGACAGGCAGGGCCAACACGTTCACTGTGTGTGGGTGAGTGTTGGGCGTGTGCTCACGAATCTCTTGGAAATGTCCCGTCTTCCTCACAACCAGAAACAGTATTTTTCGCCGTGGTCATGTGAGTGGAGGGTTTCTGAAGAGGTCTGTGGATTGACTTGGGGAGGGAGTGGCTGAGTGAGTGAGAGACGAAAACAGTTTCATCAGGAAAGAAAAATGTGCGTGATGTATGAATTTCTTGTGGAATGATTTTCCCACGAATGTTGCGCTGTTTGATGAATTTGCGAGTTCTCAGCATCACAGTGCAGCATCACAGTGTGCTTCTTAGTTGCTTCAGTGGATCCAGGCGTCGCTCAGAGAGCGTCCTGGCCAGAGTCCCACTCCAAGGGGGTTTGAAGGGGATGAGGGGCTCTGACTTCCGTTTGAGAACAGCACAAGTATCTCGCATTGCAAGCGCGTATTCTGTGCAAAATTCTGTGGTAAATGGACAGTTCTGGGGTCGAGTGGGTGGGGGGCAGCTCCCTTGATCCGCTGAGGCTTGCATGTGTTGAGTGTTGAGCCACTGAAAACACTGAGCTTGAGACGCCCTCTAACGTGTGCATTTTACGCCACCACCAGGTGACTACTACCGCCATGGTAGGTATCGCAAACCCGTTGTCATAGAAACAAAAGCTGTTTCCAGTTAATTCCAATTCCTTGGTTGCTTCGTTTGATTCAGATATTCAGTTCTGTCATTGAGTTCATTCAGGTCAGGGGGCTAAAACTAGAACAGACTTGTCAATCAAGGACAGATTTCCTATTTCGAGAATAAACGTTTCAACATTGTGTCATTTGACGTCCTTTTCCCGTTCAAAAAGTGCATGGTCTGCAGAGAGTTTTCCCACATCGTTTGTGTTTTCACATTTATCGAAATGTGATGTTACTGTACACGTGTATGACTACCTGTATCTCTCTGTTGGGGAATGTTTTTTGTGTGATAGATGTGAATTTTTGTGTCCATGTGTTGATGTGTTGTGTGGGACAGGTGCCATTGAAACTGGCCCATCCATCATTGCAATGTGACTAAAATCGATTCGTTTGCGTCTGTGTCTCTCGCAGCGTGCACTTTTCAACACAACGTTTGGTCTCTCTGGGCTGGGTTCACACTGGATGCGTCAGGCGTTGCGTTTTCTGTGTTTCCGCTGCGTTAACTCAGCAGTTTTACATCCTTCACATTCGGGTGACGCGTTTCTTTGTTCCACCTGGCCATGCAACAAATTTCTATTCGCATTGAAAATAAACTGGGACTACAAGGTCTGCAGGTGCAGTTGGGTGCGGACGTGAACCATGTGTGCAAAAAACGCAGCAGCCCTTGGGACTTGTGCAGGGACACAACGCATGACGCATCCCCAGTGTGAAACAGGCCTCGTCGTGTGTGTGTGCTCCTGTCCGTTTCGTGTGACACTGTCTGGTCACCTCGCTTTTCTGACTCGCAGCTTCTCAGCTCGACCGTTCAAGGGTGACAAAAAATTGGCGGGTTTCTGCAGTGACCTGTAATCGTGTGTGTGTTGGCTGAATTCCCATGCGATGTGGGTGCCATCAGTGACAATGTTTCCGTGACCTGTTCTGGTGCTTTGTCATGTTTGAGATGGAAAAGAAACGGTGTCCGCGCGAGACGCTGCTGACGTCAGCAAAACAGACGGGTCAGTTCGTGTTGACGTAGACAGTTTGTGAAGCTTCCTGTGCAGTCATTGAGTCAAGTGGTTTTGCTCGTAGGCATCCGCTTCCTGTTGTGGGGTGGTTTGTGCGGGGCAAACTTCTATTTCTTCATGTTGGAACTGCCACACTTTGCTGCAGAGGCAGGAACGAACAACCCCCGTTGCGGTCAGCCACGTGACAACCGCCTGACGCATTGATTTTGCACAGGAAGCCCCGGACACGTGAACACGCATGCGCAGTGAGAACAGCTGATGAGTGGAGAGTTTTGCGCTTGTTTCAGGAAAGCTGGAGTTCCACCTACGGCGCCGCACGCAGGACATGCCGAAGCGCAAGAAGAAAAAGGGCCGGGGACCAGAGGACATGGACGAAATGGGCGGGTACCCGTTCGACGCTGCGCAGCTGCCTTACCTCACAGAGCTCAACCCAGGTGAGTTGGACGGATTGAGCGGGTGTCTGTTCAGTCAGAGGAAATGACCGGGTGCCTGTTGACACCGATGAAATGAGCGGGTACCTGTTGAGTTGGGATTGAGATGGCACCTGGTCAGGTATCGGTTCAGTGAAACACACAAAATCCTTGTGCACAAAGATTTCCACAGCCGTTTGTGATTTGTCGCGTATTCCAGCGCAGTCTGTAAGTTCCTGTGTGTTGAATTGCAGACGGATCTGAGTTGTACAAGGGGCGGCACCACAGGCTTCCGCTGAAGATCACCGAGGTGGGGTCCGACCGCGGCATGTCCGCCTCACAGCAGTACCTCCAGGTGAGTGACAGCTGCATGAAAATGCGAACAGTTTGAACGCGTTCGCCAAATCGAACACTACCCATTGCATGTGCGGGTGACACCTTCCCTTTTGTCATGCATTCGCAGTGGAATTTGGTCCGGAATTGTGGCCAGCCTTGACGCGCACGCGCAACGTGACTTCCGGTTTATCACGTGTTACTTCCGGTTGAGAGCGGACTGTTTGTGTTTCAGCTGTACGGGCCCGACATCCACCCGCGCCACTGCGTCATCGCGCACACGGACGGCGTCGTCACGGTGACGCCGACGAGTCGCGACGCCGAGACGTACGTCGGCGGCCACCGTTGCTACGAGACGACGCTGCTGCAGCACGGCGTCATCGTGCGCTTCGGGAAGGGAAACATCTTCCGCTTCCTGAACCCGGCTGTGGAGGAGGTGAGGGGACTGCGCATGCGCAGTTTCTGCCTGCGTTCCACGTGCGCTTCTTGCGTTTGAATGTGCAGGAAACTGAGGTCAAGAGAGCGGATTGCAGAAGTTGGGGACTTTTAGCTGTGGCATACACTGTTGCACAGGAAAAGAGTGACAGTTTCATGATTCAAGGACAGCAGCAGTTTGGGAAACTCAAGTCGTCTCAAAAAACAGAATCGATTGTGCACGTGGTGAGAAAATGTGATTTTCACGGTTGTCACGCTGTTTTTCCTTGCAGCAAATGCGGCCGCCCCCGCTCCAGCAGCAGCAGCAGCAGCAGGCGGCGGCGGCGGGGCCGCACCCCGGGTCCCCGTACGCGCGGGCCCCGGGGGGAGGCCCAGGGCCCGGCGCCGCGGGGGAGCCCATGCAGACCAACAACTTCGAGACGACGTTCGACGTGGACGGCCACGTCGAGACGAAGGAGGCGCTGCTGGCGATGCAGGGAGGAAGCGACGCGAGGCCCGGGTACCAGGCGGACATGATGCTCCCGGCCACGCTCGAGTTCAGGGAGGACGGTGAGTGAGAGGGGCTGCGGTAGGGGTCGAAGATGTGAGAGGAGAGTGGTTGGTGGGGTGGGGAGCGAACGCCAACATGGTCCTCAAGCACCACAGCTGCAGGCAGATCCAGGCGGACTGGTGCATTTTTCGTGGACTGGGACAAGAATTTCCTGCCCAACATTGACAAGGTGCAAACTTCGAGGTTGTGTCCGGAGTCGTCTTGCGTCTGTATCCCAAGACAAGATAGACATGTGCTGCCGGCCACGCTGGAGTTCATCGTTCCGTTCTCCCCCTGCGCAGGTGAGGACGCGTTCCTGGCGACGGTGGTGAGCGAGGTGAACGGCGCCGCGGTGCAGTTCAAGCTGGCGCCCGTCTACACTCTCTACATGGCTGCGCGCTACCGCATCTCCAAGCTCTACCGCCCGGACATCAGCCCCCAGGAGCGTGCGCACAGACTCACAGCGCTGCTCAGGAAGGTCGCGCACATGCTGCAGCAAACTGTACAGGTGAGTGTGCGTGTGTGGGAGTGAGGTATGCGTGCGCACAGGCTCACAGCGCTGCTCAGGAAGGTCGCGCACATGCTGCAGCAAACTGTACAGGTAAGTATGCGTGTGTGGGAGTGAGGTATGCGTGCGCACAGACTCACAGCGCTGCTGAGGAAGGTCGCGCACATGCTGCAGCAGACTGTACAGGTAAGTGTGCGTGTGTGGGAGTGAGGTATGCGTGCGCACAGGCTCACAGCGCTGCTCAGGAAGGTCGCGCACATGCTGCAGCAGACTGTACAGGTGAGTGTGCGTGTGTGGGAGTGAGGTGTGCGTGCGGACCGCCTGGGCGTCTCCCTACAGGAGTGCGCGCACTGGCATGTTTCATGAAGGTGTGCGTGCGTGCGTGCGTGTCGGCTGACCTCCCCCAAAGATGTTCAAACATACCCAGTGGGTCTTGTCTGCCTGTCCTCATCTGCTCTTTCTTGATCGTGGATTTCACGTGTGAAACAGTGTCTGACTGCTGCGTGTCTGACCGGAAAACGGGGACTAGTTTGTGAGTGCTGCGTCTGTCCGCAGGAGAACGGGGACCAGGCGGGCGCGCTGTCCTTCTGGATGGCGAACGCGTCGGAGCTGCTGCACTTCCTCAAGCAGGACGTGGACATCTCGCGCTTCACCGTCGACGCGCAGGACATCCTCGCCGAGGCCGTCCAGGTCGCCTTCAGGTCAGTGGCGACACCTGTGAAAGGACCAGCTACGCGCTGGTTAGAGAAAGAGCCGGGTCCACAGCGCGTTCCTGTGTCCAGGTCATGTTCGTGGGTGTCATCACACACGGTCTCTTCAGCTTTTAGATGTGTGGGGGGTTTTGGTATACCATTGTGGTAAACACCCCTCGTCCCATGTGTGGGTGCATTGCTTTGAACGCACACGCACACAACACTTGACTCTCGCCCTCGTGTCGCGCAGGTATCTGATTGGCTGTATCCAGCTGGAGCTGCGCAACGCGATGCCGTCCTTCCTCATCGATTCGGACGACGATCTCCATGACGACGGTGAGTTGTGTGTGACCCGCGGGGTGAGAACCGTGTCGCGTCGTCCCGCGTCGTGTGCATCGTGTCCCTGACCCCCAATCCACACCGCGTGCGCCAGCGCATGACGCACCCGATTTTATTCCACATGCGAATGGGGTTGAAACCCATTTGCAATCAGTGTCATGAGGAACTGTTGGTGTGAACACAACTACTCACCACCCATATGGTACTTTGCCTTTTGCATGCGTGATACCTATTTTTGGTGCGCAGTGACCTTGGTGTGTGTATGCGTAGATGCGCTTGGTGTGGATTGGGGGTGAAGCCATGAACACAGAGCGGTTCCGTGTGTAACATGCGCCACTCGTTGGCTCCGATGCAGATGCGTCAGTCACATCGGACTCAACGAGCGGTGCGTGTAACAACGGCCAAAACCCGCTTATTGTGACCACGGGCTGCTTCCCTAATGGCTCGGACAAACCGGATGTGCGCACTAAAGTCCCGCGCGAAATCTGGGGCCGGTTCCACACTCAGCATGTCTCTGTCCCAGTGAAAAAAAACGTTGCGCATCGACACCCCTCCGCGTTGAACCCTCTGTGCGACAGATCGTGGTGCTTTGTGGACCAGGCTCAAGCGCTTCTGAAATCAGCAGACAACATCGCATAATTTCTCGTGCACAAATTCTTCGTCTGTCGGAAATGACAGGAAGACAGTCTGCTTTTGACCCAAAGACTTTGCAACGGTTCAAATTTTCTGCCCGTGAATCGTGAGGCTGAAAAACGACCCAGAATTACGAGACTAACCAACCCAAGAATGCCCGTGACGCGAAACCAAATTCATCGCATCGTGTGCTTCGTTTCGTGCATTTGCGGATGTTTCCAAGACAACCAGCATGTGCTCCAAGATAAGGCGACGCAGTTTGCGTGAATCCCCGTGCGAGAACCTGTGCTTGTCTGTGTGACGCTGCGTGTTGGGTGGTTGAGAGGGAATATGGAGGTGTCTGCTGCATGGAAACGACGAAACTTCGTCGAAGTCGTGGGGCAGGTGGGACAGCTGATAGCTGTTGGGCCAGGTGGAAAGTGAGTGGTGTTCAAAGTTTTCAAGAGTATTGGGTGGGGTTCAGGTGGGCGTGTGTCGATGGCTCTGCAGAGATGACGGCTGGGGGTGGGGGACGACTGAGGCTTCAAACTGAGTGGGTTGGAAGGTACCAGTGCAGGCTCGGTGAGACTGGGCGACGATTGGTGTGGAGTGGATGGCAGAATCCTGATTGGTGGATGAGAGCGAGGCTTTTAGGACGGTATGTGTGTGTGTGTGTGTGTGTGTGTGTGTGTGTGTGTGTGTGTGTGTGATTGTTGTGGGCAACTGGCCGCTTCAAGACAGGTGCTTTCTGGGAAAGTAACATGAAGCAGTAGCTGAGTGGGCAGCGCGTTTAGTAAACGAGCGAAGGTGTGTGTGTGTGTGTGTGTGTGTGTGTGTGTGTGTGTGTGTGTGTGTGTGTGTGTGTGTG
>JAAUXT010062700.1_pt1 | contig 10796 bp, 11 predicted proteins | sample 7278171 | NCBI WGS metagenome assembly JAAUXT01 (sample SAMN14350112, study PRJNA611818) | marine sediment metagenome | isolation source: surface marine sediment (1.8m) | place: French Polynesia: Moorea | collected 2018-08 | reverse complement strand
CCATACATAATTTTCATGATATTGGAGGGGCTTTCAGGTCAAGTGGGTCTGGTGTTGTTACAATGAAAATTTTCAGTGGTTTTCAGGAGGTTGAAATTTAAATTTTGATTTTGGGGCTTTTTGTATCAAAATGTGTTACCAAGCAAAACATGCAAAAATATTTGACAAAGTTGAGAAAATATTGGTGGATTATATTTGCAACTGGTAGCAAATAATGTACATGGTTTTAATTTGTTTTTATATTCTAGATATATAAGCCAGGGTTGGGGGTCAAAAATCACATTTTGAAACTTTTACAAAAATATGTGATTTTCAATGTGACCATTTTGCACTTGTTTGGAATGTTTTGTGACTTGTGACTCAATTTTGAAACATTACACATCATTTGCCACCAATTCCTAACCCAACCCACAGAAAGTTTCTCTGCATCACCAAATATTTTTGCATGTTATGCCTGGTGACACATTCTGATACTGGACGAAAAAAAGCAACTGGAATGAGCAAGCGGAATAAGTTCAAATCAGCGGGAGGCCCATGGGCCTGTTGTGTTTTTTGAGGGACCGGCATTGAGCGCGCCGTTGAAGGCAGTTCAACTTGGATACCACAAGTCACAGCACCTCCAACGTGCAGGAAGAATGCAGAGAGCCATCAATGTCGCTTCTTCCTTGGTCATCAGATTCAGAGAACGCAAGAAGGCAAGTGGCAGTTTCGAATTGGATTCTCGCCTTTTGTTCCTATTTCTCCATTGCCACCTCTTTCCCACTATCCCTTTCTATCTTTCCTTCTTTCGTTCTTTCTTTCTTTCTTTCGTTGGTTCTTTGTTTTTTTCTCAGTCTCCTTCCTCTCTTTCCTCTTCTTTTTCCTCTCTCTGATCTCTGTCTTTTTTCTCACCCCTCTTTCCTCTTTCCCCACTGCTCTCTTCCGTCTCACAAATGTCTCACGTCTTACCCCTTCCCTCTTTCTCTTTGCACTTTCTGTACTCTCTGTGGTCCACGTGGCTTCCAGGAGAAACACGTTCCACCAAAAAACACGTGACATCCCACAATTCCCTGCACTGATTCATACAAATACTAAAATGGCCCAACAATCAGTGATAATGTTCCTGAGATCAATCTTCCATTTGGGGTAAATTTGTCAGGAGCTTTCCACACATAAGTCCACCAGACGCCATTTTATGCAACATTTCCCCTTGAATGAAGTGAAAGAAGTTTCAGGGTCAGTAGAGGGCAAAAATACAGTGTTTGGGTCAGTTTGGTGCTGTGAGTTTGTCACTGTTTTGGCCAGCAGGATAAACTCAAAGAATGATCAAACCAGAGAACGAGGAGGAAAACCCAAAGAACAATGGGAAGTTCAGGATTCAGAAGCTCCCAGTTTATTTCATGAACATTCTGCTGTGGATTCCACCTCAGTCCGCACTGAAAAACAACACATTGCTGAGAATAATTTTGGGGTTTCATGTTGTGGCCCTTGTCACTTGGCTGGGAGCACATTATCTTATCTTTCATGCTGCCATTGGATCCAAAATGTACAAGTACATCCCAACAATACACAGTGTTGCATTTTCTGTGAACACTGTGATGCTTTTTTCTCATGGATGTTTTTTCCTCTTCAAAACTGTCAATACAAAGAAGCAGCTTCAACTGATTCACACATTAGATAATGTCACATCTACTTGGTCAAAAGAATATGTCATGTGTTTGATACTATTGGTGTTGAGTGCCTTTGGACAAATGGTTGTCATAACAATGACTGAAATCTATAGTTGGTTCAAAGAGCAAAACTACTACATGTTTGGTTTTGTGCAAGATTTCAATGTTATCAAAGGGATTTTCATTGTTTCTGTTTTGTCAAGGGTTTATCAAATGTCAGCTTTTTTTCTCTTCACTCCCTATTTTGCCTATCTGTGCTTCACAATACAAACCAAACTGGAGCAATGTTTCAAATCAGTTTCTGATATGAGAAAACTGGAGATTGATAGATTTGCTAATCTACTGTGTGCAATTGTAGAAGCTGTTTCTGATGTAAATACCTTGTATGAGACAAATATAGGGCTATTTATAGCTACTTCAGCAATGTCTATCATGACTAGCCTGTACATGGGAATAGTTTTTGGGAAATGCTATAGCTATTGGACATTTGCTTTGGTTGGTTGCTTTGCCATGACACTTGCAACATTTCTGTTGGTCACTGCTTCTGTTCATACAAAAGTAAGAATGCACAGACAGTGGAAATGCTTCCTATTGATCTGTTCCTTTTGGTAGACAGGTGAAGCAATGTTTTGGTGATTTGGTGTTTTGTTGCAGATGTGTCAAATATCTGCAGAACTGAAAGCATACTGTTTGAAGAATTGGAAAGGTGTGTCTTCTTCAAGCAGTGAACAGGTGAGGCAAAATAATGTGCTGGTTTTAACATGGGTCAGCTGACCAGACTGAAAGTGGTCCCTTGAAGCCTTCACTGATCATTTTCATACTCTTCAACTTTTGGTTTGCAGATGTCAATTTTAATGCAAATTTTGGGCAGCTCTCCCATTGGCTTGAATATAGGAGGCATCTGTACCATTCAACAGTCCACTGTTCTCACTGTAAGTGTGGAAAAATATATTTTACAACCTCAGTACAAGACAGGACCACAAAGAGCTCAATGCCATGATCTGCTTGCAGGTATTTGGGACAATTATAGCCTATGTGACCATCATCACTGAGGCAGGGTCCAGTGACAGCGGCTTCTGTTCTGAGTTTCCTGATGATTTCTTCAGGAACCTCACAAATTCAAACTGAACTTGCCTGGGGCGCGTCGCAGTCAAATGAGAGCGTGAATTGCAAGCAATTTGTTCTCTATTTGCGGATGACTTCAGAGAGCACCAAAAGCAAGACGTGTCCAGTAAATGTGGGGCAGAAGTTTTTCCAGAAAAAACACAGGGTGGGGGGTAAGAGAATTCTCAGTCAATGCTGAAGCTTCTGGGGTTTATCACGTCAGTGTTTTTCTGTCGGTGTGTCTGTGAGCGTGTCTGTGTGACTGTGTGTGTCTATCTGTCTGTCTGTCTGTCTGTCTGTCCGTCAGATCGCTCTCTCTCTCTCTCTCTCTCTCTCTCTCTCTCCTCCTGTCCTGCCTCCTTCTGAGTCTTTCTGTCTTGCAACCTCTTTGTCCAACTGTGCTTGCTTGTCTTCTCTGTATCTGTCTTTCTCCTCTCTCTCTCTCTCCCTCTCTCTCTCTCCCTCTCTCTCTCTCTCTCTCTCTCTCTCTCTCTCTCTCTCTCTCTCTCTCTCTTTTCTCTTGCGCAGTGTATCCACTCTCTCTCATTGTTTTTGTCAGTCTCTGAGTGTTTTTGTGTCTTGCCCTCACAGGTTTAGTCTTTCTCGTTCTCCAGCACACACTTCATCTCGCACTCTGGTGTTTGTTTCCACGAGTGCATTTCCCCCTTGATTTTGTTTGATTGCATCCATGTTTGGACTGGTGCACATCAAAGCGACTACATTAGAAGTGATCTGATTGAATTATGTGTGCCATTATGGACAAAACATCGTGAGACTGGGAAAGCACCGATCCACACAACTGTCACACATGGACTTTGCTCGAATGTGCAACAAAGGAAACAAATAAACAGAGATTTTGTTTGGCCACTACAGACAGTGGAAAAGTTGGACCAATTTTTTGTTGTGAAAGCCAGAATCACAAGGACACCAGTGCTGCCACCATGATGAAACCAGAAGATGAAACAGTGAAATCAAGACACAACAGGCAGCTCAGGCTTCAGAAGCTCCCAGTTTATTTGATGAATGTTCTGCTGTGGATTCCACCTCAGTCTTCACTGAAGAACAGGGTGTTGCTGAAAATAATGCTGGGTTTCCATGCTTTCAGACTGATTCTTTGGCTGGCAATAAATGTGATCATCTTCTATGCTGTCTTTGAATCCAAAATGTACAAGTTTGTACCAACAATGCACAAGATTGCTTTTCCAATGAACAATATTTTACTTTTTATCCATGAGTGGTTTTTTCTCTACAAATCCTTAAATCAGAAGAAGCAGTTGCAATTATTTGAGAATCTAGATAGTACAAATATACACAGTACTTGGCCCAAAGGACATGTCATACCTTTGATTGTGTCTGTGTTCTGTGCCTGTCTGGAAATTGCTCTCATGGCAGTGACAGAAACAACAACATGGTCAGATGAACAAAACATCTATATTTTCAAATTCATGAGCAAGAACACAATTTTCACAGGATTTATATTTTTTTGTGTTTTGTCAAGAATTTATGGAGTTACAGTATATTTTCTCTACACACCCTACATTGCATATTTGTGCTTCGCAATACAAGCAAAACTGGAGCAGTGTCACAGAGCAATTGTTAGCCACACCAAATTGGAGATGGAGAATTTTACAAATTTGTTGCATGAAGTATTGCAAGAAATTTGGTTTGTAAATGGACTGTATGAGAAAAATACAGGGTTCTTTGTGGCTGTTTCTGCACTAAATATAATGAGTAACCTGTACACTGGAATAGCTTTTGGGAAATGCTATAGCTACTGGATGTTTGCTGTGGTTGGATGCTTTGCTGGAACACTGGCAACCTTTCTGTGGATTACTGCTTCTGTTCACAGCAAAGTAAGATGGTCTAGGATGTTTTCCTTTCACTTGTTACAAGCAAAAGCAAATATGTATTCAGGTGTGATTGTGGGCTTGTTGCAGATTTGTCAAATATCTGAAGGATTGAAAGCAAAATACTTGACCAACTGGAGAACAGTGTCATCATCAGCCAGGGACCAGGTGAGGCAAATAAGCCAAGAAACAAGCACAATTTTGCTGTTCAACCTCACAACCTCATTTGAACCACATGCAGGGTCTGTAGTTAGTTAAGACAGCCCTTGCTTTTCATGTTGAAGATTCTGGTCTTGATGCACATTCTGGAGAGTTCTTCTACAGGCATAAATGCTGGAGGGATCTGTACCATCCAACAGTCCACTTTGCTGACTGTATGTGCATTCTGTGCTTTATTTAAGTGTTACACTTTCTGAGGAAAAATAGAATTGTACATGTGGATCACCTTTTGCACTTTCAGGTGTTTGGAACCATTGTGGCTTACATCACTATCATCACAGATGCAGGATCTAGTGACAGCAGTTTCTGTTCTCAGGTTCCGGGGGACTTGTTTGGGAACCTCACAGATATATTGACACCTTGATGTGGCAACATCAAGACAGTGCAAGACAGGCTCAACTTTTCAGACATTGGAACAAAGTCAGTGCACATGAAATGTGGAATCGTGCGTTCCTTGTTTTCCCCACCAACATTTCATTAAAACTTGTTTTCTTGGTTTTCAATAAAGGTGTCTTTCACGGTTTGAAAAACCTGGCACAAAGTGCTAAGTTTTGACGCCGCCATTCGGTCCCCTGCCACTTTTACATCAGCGCCAACATTTCGCAGATGGCCTAAACATTTTGACGCCCACGTCACCAAAAGGGAAAATCGCGTTGCGTCTGGAAAGCAACGCTCACAACTGCGCATGCGCACAGATGCACAAGGTAAATAATGCACAACAAAAACCCATTGCCAACATATCCGTGCTTTGACTTGCAAATGGATCCAAATAGGCACACCTGTTGTAATCTGATGAAGATAATCCTGCCATTAGGGCAGAAATGACAGGCTTTCACAGAGTAGAAATATTTACATTTGTGTTGACTGAAGAGAGACCAGCAGTGTGCATCCTGTGCAACATACAAAGTATTCAAATAACAAATCACAACACACTTTGATGTTGGTGTGAACTGGATGTTTCTGTCATCATGATCAAACTAGCAGAACAAGTTCAGAAACCAAGAGACCTTTGGCAGTTCAGGCTTCAGAAGCTCCCAGTTTATTTGATGAATATTCTGTTGTGGATACCACCGCATTGTGCACTGAAGAGCAAGACATTGTTGAACACTATTCTGGGGTTTCATATTCTAGGTCTTATGTTGTGGCTGGTGACAAATTTTATTTTATTCTATGCTCTGTTTCAATCACACATCTTCACATTTATCCCCCATATGCACATTGTTGCGTACTCAACACACAAGATAATGGTGTTGTCTCATGAATGGTTTTTTCTTTACAAAGCGTTGCATCAGAAGAAGCAGTTGGAACTTATTGGCAAATTGGAAAATACTGCTTGTACTTGGCCCAAAACATACACAGTGCTTCTGGTGATATTACTTCTGTTTGCTTGTGGAGAAATTGCCCTGATCAGTTTTGTTGATTCACAACTTTGGTTTGGAACCTATCTTTCTGTGATGTTCAGGTTCATGCAAAATGACAGTGCCATCAAAGTGTTTGTCATATTTTGTCTTTTGTCAAGAGTTTATGAAATGACAGTATATTTCCTCTACACTCCCTATTTTGCTTTCTTGTGTCTGTTGATACAAACTAAGTTGCAGCAATGTCACAAAATAATATCTTGTGAATACAAATTGGATATGAAACAATTTACACCTCTGCTTTGTGAAGCTTTGAAACAAGTTGGTGTGGTAAATTCACTCTATGAGACAAACACATGTCTCTTTGTGGGTGCCTCTTCAATATCCATAATGACCTGGTTATACATGGCAATAGTTTTCAGAAAATGCTTCTCCAACTTGATGTTTGCTGAGAGTTTCTGCTTTGTTTTTGCACTTGGAAGTTTTCTGTGGATTACTGGAGCAGTTCACACAAAGGTAAGAAAAATTACTTCAAGGACAAAATACAAATTGTGAAATTTTCTTTCAAGTTTTCTTCTGATGTGGTTGCAGATTTCTCAAATATTTGATGAATTGGAAGCAAAATGTCTCAAAAATATCAAAACATTGTCCTCTTCAGCAAATGAGCAGGTAAGGTAAACAAACAAGAGATGATTATGAAGAAAGCAGCTGACTTCTTTTACTAGGAGAAAATTTGTTTTGTTCATCTGAGTGGTTCACTTTCCCCTGCAGATTCTTACTGTTATGCAAATTCTTGGCAGTTCTGCAAAAGGAATACATGCTGGAGGCATCTCCACTATCCAACAGTCCACTTTTCTCACTGTAAGTTTGGACACAGGATATTTGACAGCAGTGTTGGTTTGAACAGAGAACCTGTAAACAGCTCATCCTCCTTCTGCAGGTGTTTGGCACCATTGTGGCTTACATCACACTTGTCACTGATGCAGGGTCCAGTGACAGCACCTACTGTTCTCTATTATCTGATGTTATCAGTAGCAGCAACAACATCACAGCATCAAACACTTCCTCAATTATCCTATGAGCCTGTCAAATGTGTCATAAAAGGCTGAACCCAAAGTCATAGCTCCCTATCAATGACAAGTCAAATCAAAGTTTTCCTTCCAAGGAAGATCAATAAAATGCATAATAAACACACACTGCTTCCTGTTTAGTTTAATATTGTCATGTCTGACCAAACCTTTTTGTCAGTTGCACACACAGCCAACAACAAGCAGAAAGGCACCATATATTGACTTCCGTATTGAGTGGAGGTGAAAATGCATTGCTGTTGACATTTTTGGTGAAAACACATGAATTTCAGCGATGTATGCCTCACAAAAAGGTGAGTGGGCTCACCAAATATCAGTGTGTGGTCTGTGAGTTGTCTGTGTTCTGGGGATTTTGTGGAGGAAATCACACAGACATCACACACACATTGCTTCAGCAACAGGGTTCAATTGGAGATGGCTGACAATAATCCTCACATCTGATATCTCAAACTTTGCCTGCACCACATGGTTATGCCCATCAATTCGTCACATGCAAAAAGTTTGACGTCCATGTCAGAACTTTGTCCTTGGCATCACGATTTATACATCCATATCACAAAAGAGAAATCCATTCAGAAAGCAATGTTTTGACCTGCACGTGCGCACAGATGCACAAGGCAAATAACGCATTAAAAGCCCCATTATCAGCACATCCATGTTTCACTTGCAAATGGATCCTATCAGGCACACCTATTACAATGTGATGAAGATAATCCTCCCATTAGGAGCAAAGCCATCAGAGCTGACAGGCTTTCACACAGGTGTAGAAACAGATGCATTTGTGTTGACTGAAGAGAGACTAGCAGTGTGCATCCTGTACAACATACAAAGCATTAAAATCACAAAATTTTGAAGAGTGATCTATGTTGCAGATCATAATACAGTTTGATATTGGTGTGAACTGGATGTTTTGGTCATGATGATCAAACCAGCAGAACAAGTTCATAAACCAGGAGACCTTTGGCACTTCAGGCTTCAGAAGCTTCCAGTTTATTTGATGAATATTCTGTTGTGGATTCCACCTCATTGTGCACTGAAGAACAAGATGTTGCTGAAAGTTATTTTGGGGTTTCACATTCTGTTTCTCATGTTTTGGGTGGTGATAAATATTATTTTTTTCTGTGCTGTCTTTGAATCAAATTTTATCAAGATTGTTCCACCAATGCACTTTGTTGCTTATTCAACAAATAACCTTTTGGTCTTGTGTCATGAATGGCTTTTCCTTTTCAAATCTTTGAATCAGAAGAAGCAGTTGCAACTTGTTGATAAATTAGAAAAGACTGCTTGTACTGTGCCCAAAACATACACAGTGCTTTTGGTGATGTTACTTTTGTTTGCTTGTGGAGAAATTGCCCTGATCAGTTTTGTTGATTCACAACTTTGGTTTGGAGACTATGTTTATGAAATATTCAGGTTTATGCAAACTGACAGTGTCATCAAAGCATATGCCATCCTTTCTATATTGTCAAGAGTTTATGAAATTACAGTGTACTTCCTCTTCACTCCCTATTTTGCCTACTTGTGTCTGTTGGTACAAACTAAGTTGCAGCAATGTCACAAAATAATATCTTGTGAATACAAATTGGATATGAAAGAATTTACACCTCTGGTATGTGAAGCTTTGGAACAGCTTGGTGTGGTAAATTCACTGTATGAAACAAATACAGGTCTGTTTGTGGGTGCATCTTCAATTCTGACAATGACCTGGTTGTATATGGCAATAGTTTTCAGAGAATGCTTCTCTAATTTGTTGTTTGCTGAGAGTTTTTGCTTTGTTTTTGCACTTGGAAGTTTTCTGTGTGTCACTGGAACAGTTCACACAAAGGTAAGAAACATTTCTTGGAGACAAAAATATATACTGTGAATTCTCTTTCAAATTGTCTTCTGATTTGGTTGCAGATTTCTCAAATAACTGAAGAATTAGAAGCAACATGTCTGAAAAATGTCAAAACATTGTCCTCTTCAGCAAATGAGCAGGTGAGGTGAATTGATGACAATGAATAAAGCAGACAAAGAATGTGGTTGATTTATTCCCTGGGAGAAAACCATTTTGTTCTTCTCAGTGGTTCACTTTTCCCTGCAGATTCTCATTGTTATGCAAATTCTTGGAGGTTCTCCAAAAGGAATACATGCTTGAGGCATCTGCACTATCCAACAGTCTACTTTGCTTGCTGTAGGTTTGCAAACAGAATCAGTGACTGCAGTATTATTTTGAATAGAAAACCAGCAAACAACATCATCCACTTTCTGCAGGTGTTTGGTACCATTGTGGCCTACATCACACTTGCCACAGATGCAGGGTCCAGTGACAGCGCCTTTTGTATCAAGTTCTCTAATATTTTCAGGGAAAACTTCACAGCATCAAACACTTCGTCACTGATCCTCTGAGATTGTCAAATTTTTCAACAAAAGGCTGATGTCTGGTGTTTGCGACCACTTCACACCATTTTATTTCTGAAAACTTGAACAAAAGTTGTGACGAATTACATGTTCCCGGCACATTTGTTTTGGAAACACAGCTTGTTAAGATGGTCTGATCCAAACTCATTCCTGAACATTTTGTGACCAAAGATGAACAAGAACATATGCTGACCACTGGGTGCATGTGACAAAAATGTACACACACGCACACACACACAGAGGCACACATACACACACAAGGTTCAACCCTCTCCTGGCTTCCTTGCTCCATTTCCCCCCAGTTTTCTGGAGAGCTACACGCGCTGTCTGTTTGTCCCTCCTTCCTTGGTTCCCTCCCTCCCTCCCTCCCTCCCTCCATCCCTCCCCCGTACCCTCTCTCCAAAGAAAGGCCACATGCAGATTGGTGTGTGCTTGGCAATTAGCCATTAGAGTCTGAAATGCGTCTTTGTCCAACACAAATCACTGGAAATGCACTGAGTTTTCCACAAAGATGCAAACTCAGAGCCAAGCAGTCTGAACCTCTGAACGCGGAACTACCTAGTACCAACCACGGAAAAAAATAGTCAGAGGAAATGTTGAAGCTGTGTTGCTGAAGAAAACCACGAAACCAATTATCAGTTCGCAGCAAAAAACCCCCCACAAAAACATAACTTCAGTACAAAACATGACTGGGGAAATTGATCCATGTTGCATCAGACAGACGGGTACCTTGTGTATCTTTAGTGCGCAAATGCATAGCTAATGGACACATTACATTTGTCCTCTGAATCACTTCAACCCTGCAGCAATATAGAGCATCTATATCAGTTCCACATTGCAGTTGGAAAGAAAAGGCATCATGAAAATGCATTTGTAGGCACAAAATAAGTTTTGATGAAGCAGACTGGACACACATCCTCGTGAATCAAACAATGATTTCTTCACCAAACACAAAATTGAACAAGACACACTGTAATGGGACAAAACAGTCCAGACTTTGCAAAATGCCAATTTATGTGTTGACATTCCTTTTGTGGACACCTCCTGGCTTTGCTCTGAAGAATTCAAAGCTGCTGAACATCATCAAAAGTTATCATATTGTGGTCAACCTGCTTTGGCTGGCAGGCAATT
>JAAUXT010058328.1_pt1 | contig 10796 bp, 9 predicted proteins | sample 7278171 | NCBI WGS metagenome assembly JAAUXT01 (sample SAMN14350112, study PRJNA611818) | marine sediment metagenome | isolation source: surface marine sediment (1.8m) | place: French Polynesia: Moorea | collected 2018-08 | reverse complement strand
TCCAAACCCGCCCGTCCACAATACCAATATGCCCCCCCCCCCCCCCGTGTGTCCACCGTACGCATGAGTTTCCTGGAAGAGCTTTGAAAATCAACACGTGTTTGAGGGCTCTGCTCCACACCATTGTAAATCCTGGCAGGTCATGAGAGGTCAAAGACCAAATACCCCGCGGCAGCTTACAGAACTGCTCAGACCACTCATTGTGTCATCGAACAGACCTTGGCTGGTTTTTTCTTTCCACAGCAAATTCAACAGTTCAGTTCATTTTGATTCATTGGGGAGACCAATGCTTTGTTTTGTTGTTTTACCAAATTCAAGTTTAATTTTGCTTGCACCCCCACCCCCCAAATGAGATGTCTTGTTTCATTCACAATTGGCCCCGTGGCAAATCCAACAGTTTAACTCATTTTGTACAAAAGGAGGGGGCGGTAAACAACAAGACAAAAATTATTCTTGCACAAAGGGAATTGTTTGAAGTTTTTGCTGATAACGCGTACACACCCGTTATGGTCAGCATTGACAAAGGATCGTTCACAACTCACGACTGCAATTAACAACACTTGAACTTGATTGCAACGTCACTGCGCGTTCACACTTTCACGTTTCGGACGCTGGCACACACAACTATAAATGTGACCCGAAAACCAGCAGTTCTTATTCTGCTCCACGACAAGCGCGCTGCACACATCGCCTTCATTGAATTGCTTTGCTGACATTTTTTCCAATTTGAAACGTGTTTTTTGGAGTGTCTCACTACAAATCAGAAAATGGAATACACGTCATCACCCGCGTTCATCCCGCCTTCTTCAGCGGCCACAACCAAACCCTGTGAGGCCTGCATGGCGGTCATCAAGTTGTCTGCTCGCCGAGCCAAGAGGACACCGGCAGGAGGACCCTTCACCACCAACATTTGCTGCAGCGCTTTCACCGTTGCGACACCGGAACAGATGGCGGGCGAGAAGCTGGGCTTGTACGTGCCGACCGAAGTGAAAATTGACGCCCTCAACGGGAGGATCGAAGACCTGCGCCGGCGTGGCGTAATTAAAAGCGATGAGCTGCGGCGCTGCATGGAGAGCTACGGCGCCGAGATCACGCGGGCGTGCGAGGAGGAACGCTGCATCGACGTCAACTGGTTAGTCTTTTGTCCCCTTCTCAGACCCAGACGTTCGCGTAAGATTTTGCTTGCACAAAAAGATCATGTCAAACGACACTTGTGTCACCAAGTACCAGACCACTTTACGACGGAACACATTTGAAACGCAAGAAACTTTGATGCAAAGGTGAATTTCACATGCGCGGTGTCCCCGTCAGTCTCAAGGCATCTTTCGCAATTCAGGGCCGGCACTCTGACCGTCAAGCAAATGGGACTCGAGACGGCACTGAAGTCAATCAGGAACCAGATAGCGGAACTGCAGGGCGAGGTCTCCGCGCTCACCCGCATGCACCTCGGCAACTCGTCGGACCCGAACCCCGGCTACGAGGCGGACGACAGCGACTCAGAAGACGACGATGGCGTCAATGTCGTCATCAACCCGACCCGAGTCTTTCGCAAGGTACGTATGCATGAGAAACCAAGAAATGGGTGACGGTGCAGGGATAAGGGGGGAACAACAAACACGAAGTCCCGATGAAAATTGCGCTGCTTCTAACAACGCACCTGTTGTTCTCCACTTCAGAAAGCTGTGAAGTCCATGGCGGGGAAGCGGCGCCACTACTCAACGACGGAAGACGAGATGGACACCTCTGAGTTTCCCGGGGTCAAGCGCACCCGAAGCTGAGGCGCAGCATCCCAGATCCCCCTGACTGCAGTAGAACCAACGCTGCCAACCGCTCCCAGTTCGAGCACCCCGAAAAGACCAAACATCAATCGCCAAGTTTGAAGGAGTAAACCGGACTGCCCCGTCCCACAAGACTGACAAGTTCGCGGACGCTCAGTAGTGCGCAATGACGGTGTTTCAGATCAGGCTCGCAGCCCCTTCGCTGACTCCACTTTCTTGTACGCAAACCAGAAGAAGAGATTCGGTGTAACTGCAGGAAATGTTCAGGCCAGACACTGATAACCCTGGCATCAACAAGATCTACTTCTAAATAAAACTTGTTTTGCACTGGATATCCGTCGAACTCTGAGAGTACGTTTTTATTGCACATTTCCGTCAATAAACTGCACGTTTTAACCCAACGAGTATGGAACTTTGTCAGTGACTGCACAACGAACTTCGGAGAAATCTTCATTCGTCAATGCGCTTCCACCTTCACGTTGATCAGCACAGGTGCAAGAATCTCTCCGTCCTCGTGGACCAGAGTGCTGATGCTGGGTGTGGCCTTCCGACTCCCTTTGATGTTCGGAGGCACAGACATTTCACAGTGAGCTCTCGAAACGAGAACGCAGCCCACCTTGTTGGACTCTTCTTTCTTTGACAAAAAGAAGCCATTCTCAATCACTACAAGAGCTTTCTTTCTCAGACTTTTTGCACTTTTTTGTGAAACCCATGAAAGGCTTGGCAGCACTTACTCTTCCGTGAGCAATTCTTTCCAGAACAGGATCACGAATTTCCGTCCCAGTGGACGACCCACCTTCTTTGACTCGACTTTTTGTCAGTGATCGTTGGACGCGCATGACTGAAGTAACCTTCAGTTTTGCAGTTCACTGCAGGACCCTGGAGAAGTTGCACTTGAGAATCTCAGATCACCACGGACACACCACCAGAATTGGTTCCGAGTGGGATTTCGCTCAAGGCTTTCTGATGTCTGGATGGATCCTCCTTATTCCCGTTGTTTTCGCTCGTTTCACCTTGTTCCCACAGCTTCGTTTGCACCCTTTGATGCCTTTGCACCGTATTGTGGAACTGCTCGTACTTGACCTGGATGCGTGGTTGATCAGCTCTTCACCACAAAAGCCTTTTCCACCGACAATTGATTTTGGGGGCGCCGCGCACGCAATCAGTGCGCAAAAGCCTTCTCTGTCTCCCGTCTGGTATTCTATTGCCACAACGGTGTCTGCATTCCAATTCTCACTTCAGACTCGCAAAGGAATCTGTGTAATGAGCTGCATTCAGCGCACATTACCGAAATTGAGAAGCGTGCAGTGGAAAGCGAAAGCGCACTGTGCCGGCCTTTTGGCGTGGATCTGTGTGGAGAATGAACCCTGTGATCTTCAACCTCAAAATGCACTCTGTAAAATGCAAATCCATGCGCGTTTGCAGTCCGAGTTCAGTGAAGCAGGATTCCACAGACGGGACCAAATCTCATTTGAAGTTGAAACGACCTTGAAAACTCCAGGACCTCTGTTTTGCTTGGTGCGTTATTTTTTGATGATTGCGTGCGCAGTATAAATACTCAATAATTCATCGCGCCTCAGTACCTGGGCAGGATGGCGGATTACGTAAATATTAACCTTGGAAACTCAAAGGAAAGAAGGGAGATATTCCTTGGAATTTACAGATGGAACGAAAGCTTCTCGATCGAGAACGCAATCGACTCAGAGGAACATAGCAAGATTGCCGAACTCGAGAGCAACAACTGATGTTCTGAAATGTATGATTGCAATTTTCTGGGGATTGTGCCACAATAATTGTCACGCAGTGTCACACGACTCAGTGGAACAAATTTGGAAAAGCGATGAAACTGCTCGAACTTTCAGAAACAAATCAGACTTCTGCCTCTGAGCAGCGTCTGCGTGGATCGTGTTTGATTTGATGCTGGAAAACACACGCAAAGCCGCACAAACACAACTGACGAAACCTCAAATCAGACATTTCTATTCGTTGAAAAGGATTCGTACGACACCTTTTCTTCAAATTTTAATTCTGTGGCCTGGGAATCTCACGATATTTTGAATTGCAAATTACGATCGAGTTCTGCGATGCAGCGCTGAGCTGTGCGTGCCGTCGGTGCGTGACGGCTTTGGTGTCGATACACACGAGTAAACAGGATCCCGTCCCCCGTCAATCACCCGCATCCAGGTACCTCATCCGAGCAAGCTCCGGAAAATCTCTGCTGCACACGCACATCAGGCCCCCCCCAAATACTTTCACTGGCAGCAACACCAACGTAGGAGATGCAGACATGTTTCGGGCGCATTCAGGACACGGAATCTCATTTGCCAGACAAACACTGCGTCACAAATTTGTACGATTCTGGTGTTTGTTCAGCGCAACCCTTCACATGACATTGAATTGCAGTGATTGCCCTTTTCTTTTCGAACGGGAAGAACTTTGGTGATTTTTTTTTTTGCTCAGCGTACCAGCCAGTTGCTAGTTTTGTCTCTGAACTTCAGAAGTCGAGCCAGAGAAAAAGAGATTGTCCGTGAGAGGCCCATCAGGACTTGGTCCACAGAGCGCCGACAAATTGTCACGACCTGTTTACAGCCAGGCGGCCTCTGATCCCGGGTCCTTTGATCCCCTTTGATCTCCTGCTGATCGCCCACCCGGCCAGCGTATCGACAACTTCGCCAATTCTCGCTGTCTGATTTGTTGTTTTACCCTTCAGAAATGTCCTTCAGAAACAGATTACGTTCGAGTGCCACAGGACCACACTGCCCCAAAATCCTCACCGGGAACTCAGTAGATTTTTTTCTCGTTCTTGGAAACGTTGTTCACCTTTGTTTTCGGTTTGGATGGTCTCCTTCTTTGGAGTATTCCTGATGAAGGTTGAACTCAGTAAAACAACTCGCGGACATCTGGTTTGAAATTGTGCACGGCTTGCAATGAATGTTTTCTCTCAAACAAAATCCAGGTACTTTTTTTCCAAGTAACAGCCTTCGATCAACAATGAGCTTCGTCAGAGACTCATGTGTGGTCAAATTCGTGAGTTCCACTGCATCTGACCTCACAGCTAAAACACGTTAGACTTGCCAGATCATGCAATGTGTTCTGATGCCGAAAACGAAATTTGAAACGCGTTTAGTTGGAGTCACGTTGAGATAGTTTCGAAATCCTCTGAATATCCTGATTGGAAACTTGAAGGGATTCCAAAGCAGAGATCCCGCAACAGGTAATGGGCGATCATGTTCGCTCGAATCGGACTGACTGCAGCATCTGATCGATCTCTTGGAGTGAATCATCCTTGTGTTCCGAGCATCATTGGAGCTCTTCAAAGAAAATTGGTTTCCGATAAGGCAGGCAGGTAAACTTGAAAACATTTCAGAATGCTGCCTGCATCGATTAAAAGTCTGATAAAAACCGTTCGCGACTTATCAGCTTTGCAGATGTTCACCGAAAAACGCTCCTTCCGAACTTGAAGCAGAGAGCCGCATTACTCACAGACCCGAGGCACCCAACACAGGAACGTGCGGCAAGTTCACTGTGCACACACAAGGGCGTTGTTCTCCCAACCTGAGCCAACGCGGTTGCCCAGCCTGATCAATGACTGTTCTGTGAACAAAGACGATCTGCGTTTCGTAGAGCACGCCCATGTGTTTCTAAACTTTTCCTCGATTCCATACACTCACAGATCTTGTCTTGTGGGCCCACAGTTCTCAATTTGCTCCAGTTTCGCCAAACCATTTGCAGACATCGAACCACCACTCTGCAGTCAAAAGGGATAGATTCGCAGAAAGGAACCTCACACATCAGATCTCCACGGTGAACATGCCAGCGGAATAGATTTCGTTCAGTCGTGACGTTGGTTGAGTGCATCAAACGCACAACAGGGTTTGATCTGGAGAAACGTTCCGTTTGTTGCAAAACATCCCTATCCGAGCTCCAGATTGAACCAGGGCATTGGAACTTCCACACTCTCATTTATTGCCCTTTTTATGCCTTCACAACAGGTAATTTGTGTTGATACGTGGGCCTGCAGTCTTTTTCCGTTTGATACGAGCCATTGGACCGCGAAAATTGTTCGACGTCCCAAGAGCGGCGACTGTGTTCACAAACTGGGCGTCACCTGAGTCGTGCAGAACAACCTGCACCTTGTTGAAACGGACCCCCTGCTGAAAACATGTTCCGCGCTTACTGGAAGACATCCGTCAGCCACATAATCCCCTGTTGTTCAATTATCTCCTGATTAACCAAGCCTTTCGTCTTGAGCGACAGACTGGAGTCAGTTGCAGAAACCATATGCTGCCAAGATCCGTGGTGCTCTGGGATTTTCCTCTTCAGCAGTTGTCTGCGGGACTTGTTATCATAAACCACGATACTGACTCTGTGAAACAAATAGCGCCAACTGCACGTCAAGAAGCCCCGAAAAAGAACCAACATGACGTTGAATGTGAATAAGTTTTGAGTGGTTTTGGTTGCTTTTCGTGATACATGTGGAGTTCTTCTTTCAGCAACATTTGTTCCTGGCAGTAAGCATCTGCTGTTGGCGGAATGAGTAACTCACCAACGCACGGTCTGCTACTGGCAATTATCTTGCAGATAAAAGACTCACAGTCACGAGCATTACTCAACGCTACCATGGTTCTCTGCCTCGAGCGAGCAGCCCAACAACAACAGCGATTTCCAGCGTGTGCGCGTATCTTCCTCCAAGAAAAACCAAGTCCAGAACCATGTGTCTGAGTGGCTGCAGGACTTTCGACAGAAGGACGTGTTGCACATTTGAAACAAAGAACTGCGAAAAGGCACAAATGAACCTTCATTTTCTCCTCGTAGGAGTCCATTTTGTTCCGGGAAGCAATCGATTTGAGAGAGACTTTCGTACACTGTACAGGAGAACTTCCCCGTACCAAATACGCAAGCAAAATTTTCAAGACAAAATACAAGTGCAAGTATGTGAGACTTCGTGTGTTAAACAGCCTGAAAAATACTCCTGTGCAACAGAAACCAACCAGGGTGCGGTCCCAGCATAACGACCACAAATTCTTTATTACAAGCAGACGCACGTTTTCTGGTCAGAAAGTCGATTTTAAGTTTGCATCCAGTCGCTCTACTCTCATGCAGAAAAGTCAAAGGCAAAGGAACCCTGGATTTGAGGAAGGAATCCGGACCTCCCCAAAGAAATCAATGGAGGCACTTCAAAAACACATAAAGTCCGCTGGTTATCTTTGAGCAGTTCCAAGTACTTCTGTAGTATTCCATGAACACGGATCTTTGAAGGAAGACGGGTTTTTAAACAGTACGATGCCACTGTTCCTGATAATGGCAGAAGGTCCACAAAATCTTGGAGGTAGAAAGAAACCGGTTTCAGGTGATGGACTGCAGTCACCTTTGTGGAACTTGTGTGAGTTATGTGCAGACAGAGGAAGTCTCACTCTGTCATCTGCTCTTATGACAGCAAATCTTCAGCGACCTGAAGTCACGAAGAAAACATCCTCAAAGCCGAACTCTGGCCTATGTATCTCTTTACCATCCAATTGAACAGGCTCATGAGTTCATGTAGCTTTGCACCGTTTCAGGCGAGTAGCTGGTGAGAAGTGAAGCGAGTATTGGATTGAGTATTGAATGATACTGGTTGGGTACACGGAAATGTCAGACCTGTCTCACACTCCACTATCTCTATCAACCAACTATGCGAACGTAACCTCCAGCACAGCACCTTCCTGTATGAAAAACACACAAACCACATATCAACAAAATCCACTGCGATGAGCTGGAAAAACCAATTGGATTGCCTGAGCTGGCTCAAAAAAGGCCCAGACTCAACGACAAAAATCTGTTCTAGTTTTATCCAGCTTGCAGTCGAAACATGTTCCATGCTGCAAGAAAAATTGATGTGCTGTTGTGCTGAACCATGGAAAAAAGAAGAAGGATTTCAAATCCATCAGATCCGAATGACGTTCTCAACCATTAAACGGTTCTCGCCTGGATGACGGATCTACCTCTGCAGCTTTGCCTGAGCGCCGTTTCCCACACGAGATTGATTTCAATTACGTCTCCTGCAGAAGCGTCGCCCGGAGAACTGCGCCCGAGAGATGGAACTGAAGGAGGCACAACCGACGGAGGAGAGAACAGGAATGCAAATGGGTTTTTCACTCTGCATCACCAGTGCAGATCTGGACAACTGAGGAAATATCACCACGGTACACAAAATTGTTTCGAAATGCGAGCACAAATTTTGGTACGCGTGCCGAGTCACACGCTTGTGGAACTTGGGGACCAGAGAAACACACTGAAGCGTGGGATCGAATCACACACAATCGTGACCTAAATGCTCCAAAAGTTTCTACAATTTTTATCTTGTCATTGTTGTCCTCTGCAAAAATATGCAATCACGTTTGAAAGATTCCTTCGGTATTCGATTCCTCTCTCGTGGTTCGCCCGACCTGTTTTGTGAAAGTTTAATGTGGAGGAAAAAGTTCCCAATTCCACCCACAATGCAGCCCCTACGGACGGTGATTACATGCTTCAAGTAGCTTCACGCCGAAAAAAAAAACCGAGAGTACTTCCACACATGCCAATTCCTTCGAATGCAATCAGAGAATCTCTCTTAAAATCACTTCGGCACTGGATCCACCAGAGATTCCGGATTACCGAAGAACAAGTCACCGCCAATCCCTACGACGAGCTCAACTGAGCATTGCCCAGAGTCTCGTGATAATCATCACGGTGCAAAGCTCTGCGAACCAGACCCATGTCACTTTCCGCTCACGGGATGTTCGATCGTTGACACGCACGTCCGCGCCTCCGTCAGGAAACCCAGACAGCTTCGCATTCATAACGTGCATCGCTGAATTATTCACACATGCACGTGCACAGACAGGACCTGTGATTTAGCATCGAGGGACACGCACGACGACACGAGTCAAACAATCCCCAAGCTGCTACTTGGAATTGTTTCGATATTAAAGGGCTTCTTCCACATTCTGTCATTGCACGTTCACTTTTACTTTTCTCTTCTTTCTCACACACAGGCTACCCCACCCCCAAGCAAACATTCTGAAGGAATCGCCTCGGATTGAAGAATGGCAGAGAAAATGTGAGTAAAGCAAAGCTTGTGTCAGTTATATTGGAAATGGTCGCATCGGCTGCGGTTTTGTGTCGCTTGCGTGTGCTGACTCGGTGAAACCATGAATATTGAAAGCGACTTTTTGTGAAAGACTCCTTTCCTACAAAAGGATGTAACTGCCGATTCGCGATGCAATCAAACAGGACGGAAACAATGGGTCTTTTTTGTCATTCAATGTTCTGTTCCACTGGAAACAACACCAACGGTCAATTATTGCAAATTTCTGTCTCCAGTGATGAGGCTCAAAACTGACAGGCAACTTCACAAGGTGACCCAATTCGCATCAATGGCTCTTTGGATTTTCCAGGCTGCTTCATTGAAGTTTCAGACGATCAGCTGCAAAAACACGCTTCGTGAGCACCTGACAGGTTCAGACTTCGACCCTGAACCGAACCCAAGAATGAAGTTCAGCAATATGTGTCCGAACCACAGTCTGAGCCTCACATGTGCTTCCTTTGAGGCTGTTTCGTTGGAGAATTTAATCCCAAAACAAACGACGCCGCAAACGATGGAAAATAAGAGCCGACATAAACCCCTCCCCACCACGTATCTTTCATTGGCGAATGACCCAAAAGTCACACCTTCCATCTGACCAGCCACTTGCAATTTCAGTGTCCACAGCCATATTTTTCACAGCGTTCCCAGGTGTCCTTCAGTGGTTGCCTCCCCATCCATTACACTTTCGTAAAGGTGACTCTGCGCCGACAGGTCTCATTAGCAGCTGCTGAAGCTCAGACTGATTCAAGCAGCATGGACATGTGTACACAGAATCAACACTGCAATACATCCATTCGACTTCACCAACAAAGCAGGAACTCACGCAATCTGAATCTATTCTTCACCGGACTCTTCAAGTTCAGACAACGTTCATAGATGCCGGTGAGAAAATTCGCTCAAAGCAACGACTTGACTGCAGATCTCATCTGGACATTGAATTCTGTATAAAATTCGCTTGGTGCGGTTGTCTGAACAGCTTGAACGTACGCATCAGGCTGACAGAATGTCCGTGTGAATGAATCCGCGCAGCCCAGAGGGAAATCTCGCGAGAGCCTCGAGACTCAATTTGCGCAGTGACCGTCTCGCCAGGCGGACGGTTGACGGTCTGGGTGGTCACTGCAGAGAGACCGTCAAACAACTGGAACAAACTGGACAGGTCCTCTGGCAACGTTTAAGTCCCAGCAATCTCTTTAGAAGCAACAACAGTGTGGACAACAATCTCCGCTTTTCTGCGAGCAGTTTCGCAGGACAGCCCAATTCTACAGGACTTCACCCGAAAGGGTTTTGGCGTCACAATCCAAGCCATGAGGCCGCAGTCTGGGAGTCTCTTCCGAAATGACCAGTGCAGCTCTCGTCTAATTGATTTTCTCCCAAATTGAATTATCTTGTTTTTTTAGCCGATGCCTGCCTGTCTGGGGCCTAATTTGTGCTTCTTCTTCTCGTGTTTGTGTACAGTGTGATTCGTATTCATGAGGCCTGAGCTGCATGGATGAGGAACCATGGGAGCGACCGAATGTCGACATCAAAGTAAAGAAAGGCCGCCGCCAAACACACGATTCTGTGGCTTCACTCAAGGTTGCCCTTCCGCACACAGAAAGTTTCAGTGCCAGCAGGAAGAAGAGATTCCACAGACGAGATTAGAATTTAAAATTTTGCAAAGGTACTCGCGGTCAGCAGAAACGTGAAAAAGCACAAAACCAAATGTATCTGAATTTAAAACCCGAATACGAGGCAGTATTTTTAAGTTTTGATTCCTCCTCGATTTCTTGGGAATGGCATGGCCCCTTTTTGCAGAACTATTATTTTTCATGAATGGGACATATCAACAAACTAACAAGATAAAAATAAATAAATCACTAAGCAAATACCAAACAGAAAAGTCTTTGTAAAATTTCAATACTTAGTCATTGTGA
>JAAUXT010152516.1_pt1 | contig 10800 bp, 7 predicted proteins | sample 7278171 | NCBI WGS metagenome assembly JAAUXT01 (sample SAMN14350112, study PRJNA611818) | marine sediment metagenome | isolation source: surface marine sediment (1.8m) | place: French Polynesia: Moorea | collected 2018-08 | reverse complement strand
GAAATACAATTTTGTTTTCTGCACTGCAACTTGGTTGGAATTAATTTGACCTGAAAGACCCTGAGAAAATACCTTCTCAAGTTCTTGTACTTTGACTTCCAACTCATTTCGTTCTGTGTTAGCTCACAGTTCACTGTTTCATTCTGGAATCATTTTTGCATATATTCGTGATTTATTTTCGTGAGTCTGTGTGTTTCGGTTGTCAGTTCAACTATTTTGGTACAGTTGTGGAACATCTTGAATGTCAGTGTACAGTGCATTTTGTTTTTACACGTTACTCAATTTTACCTTTTGTTCAAAACTGTTCCACAGCACGAACACTCTTCTGAAGTATGAGACGCAAAATTTAAGAAACCGACCACCCCTGATAGATCCATCTTTCTGTGCGTGCGAACATATATTTTTTGCAGTTTTTTATCATCCATTTTTTTATCATCCACTTGATCTTCAGTGACCATCACTGTGACATCTCAAGGAAGATAATACTGGCCTCAAGAACTTAGGACAGTACACTGTAGTGCTTTTCCATTCTGGTTGGCTATTTTGTAGATTTTGCATTCATGAGGAATGATTTGAATTGTATTTCTAGTTGTGTAGCTGTAAAAAGGGAGTATTTTGAAGAGAACAATGTCACTGCAGATCCCCATTTGTAAAGATTATGATGGTGACAAAACAACCTCTGATTACGACTTCTCATAATTTTGAGTTGCTTTGTTCTATTTTGCTATTTTTTGTGGTCTTTTTCACTTGTGGGAAACTTGCCCTCTTTGTTATTTTTACCGCACAAAAGTTTGCATCCTGCAAGCAGTCACGTTAGTGCCCCCGTTTGGATCAACTATCGTCAAAGTCAGTACATGTACCACGAAGTACAGGGGTTTTTTTTTGGGGGGGGGGGATCCGCAAGTGTTTGTATACACTCCTGTCTATATTGTTTGCAGACGTTTCTTTGCGTGTCTTGACAACCAAATTTCCATATTTGTACCTATTAACTTTGCTGGCTCGAGCACTCCGCACATTTGTCTGTGTGAGCATTTCGTCTCATGCATGGGCGTGAATTGGTTTTCAAGATCACATCACAACTGACGGGCATTTCAGCTGCCGCAATTTCTTCTGCCAGTGCATGTTTTTTTTTAAATTTTCAACCAGCAAGCATCTTCATTCATTACAAGCTTGCTCGGTTCATTCGTTGCCACTTCTCATCGTTGTTTTTTTTCTGTTTTCAGTTGAACAACATCGAAGGCCTGGAAGAGCGCTATGATTCTGCAGGCGCTGAGAAAATGGTACTGGTGCCTGGTGTTTGTGTTCATTGTGCCGCTCGTCTACATCTACAGCTTCAGAATGCCATTGCGTGTGCACGCTGGAGGCCGGACGGTGCCGAGCAACCTGCACGGCGTCCGCCTCATCGTCCACGGCCCTGGCATCAGACTTCCGTCAGGAAGAAACATTTCCGGTGTGAAGTACATTCCTTACAACTGGACAAGCGATGAATATCGAGATAAACAAAAGCTGTTCAAGTGTCCACAGCTGACGTGGGAAGTACCTGACGGTAACTTCATCCTGGAAGACGACAAAACTGAGTACTTCACAACGATAGGAAACTTGATATGTGCAAAACACGGGACCAATATCAACATATCCACCTCCAAGCAATGTGTATGCAAAGGAGGCTGGCAAGGAGAACACTGCAGTATTCCTGACGTGGTGGTTGCTTCCAATCTGCGGAATCAAGACGTTTTGAAACCCAGGAACAATCCGAGGAGGATTATTCAGGCTTTTCCGTTCAACATGGAGTTCAATATGCTCGAGGCAAGGTTCGCAGAAGTTGGTGATATTGTTGATGTTTTCATGATACTGGAATCTAATTATACTGCATATGGTGATCCCAAGGATCTCTACCTGTTACAGAGACTGAGAAAGGGCCACTTTAATAATGTTGCCTGCAAAATTCTCCACATCTTTCTTCCATACTTTCCTCCAGAAGCCTATTCAAATGGCTGGGCTGCAGATGACTTGACTAGAAACTACATTGTATCACATGGAGTTGCTCATCAGCTATCAGGATACAGACATGACGACATTTTCATTCTGAACGACGCTGATGAGGTTCCAAACAGAGATACGATACTGTTCCTCAAGCTTCACGACGGTTACTCAGAACCTTTTGGCTTCAACTACCAGCTGAACTCATTCGGCTTTTTCTGGAAACCTCAACCGAATGCTCTGACTCATATTTACGCTGGTGTGACCATGGGTATGCTGATGCACGTGTACTTCAGGAAAGCAATCAGAATCAGAGCTGGATCTCACTTCCTTCAAAGGGAAGGTCTGAATGATTTGAACCTTTACCGTCAGCACAGCAATGTATCGGTGCACTTGTGGGAGTTCGGAACTGCTGAAAACCCTGGCGGGTATCACTGTTCCTGGTGCTGTGAACCAGAATGTATCAGGAACAAACTGGTTTCTGCTCAAAATGGAGATTTTCCACGATGGGGAGACTATCCAGAAAAACACAGCTTGGACTACATTATCACTCTGATCAGGGACGGGATGTGGTTTGACAACAAAAGCAAATTCTTCAAAGTTGAGTTTGCAAACGACACCAAATATGCACCAGCTTACTTCCTGAGAAACAGTGACAGGTTCCAGAAACTGCTGATAAATCCCTTTGTGAGAGAACAGTCAACGAGGACGACAAGTGTCAAGTCAAAAATCCCAACAACGTGACACCAGATGTACTCTTAAAAGGCAAAACACACAAATGGCAGAAGGGAACTGGTACCCTGCAGACACTTGGATGACAGGACATTTTGCGACGGCGTTTCTTTGATGGTCAATGGGTTGAGCATGTCACAAGTAATGTCAGGCAAAGCAACAATTTCAAAGTGATAATCGTTTTTGCCATTGAATTGATGGAGTGGAACGGGATGCATAGTGATGGTCTTCAGCAAAAGTAAAGATTTCTGTTGATAATAGTTTTCCTGATGATGGTCCTTGTGAAAGAAAGCAGTCTCTACTTGCTGCAGGTATCAGTTTTGCACGAAAAAGCCAACTTCCAAGTTCAGGACACACAAAATCACACAAAACATGACGTGATATCAAGAATGACACGGGAAGTTTGTTCAAATTCCATGTCAGCAATTGATGATATTCTGTGACATTTAGCTTGCAGAAACCAACGCGAGAAGACAGAGGCAGGATTTGCAGGGTCGCACACAGTTTTCAACGCAAGTGATTGCGGCTTTTCAATGCTTCGTGAAAAAAGTATCCTGTGATGAAAAACCAGCACCGCGGTGCATGGGCAGTGAGTTGAAGTCAGCAAGCAGCATACAGCGGTGGTGGCCCAAACTTCTCCCTCAAAAATGTTCCACAGGAAACTGAAACATTTCGTTTCATGTGCGAGGTTGCATCACAGAATTCTGGGACTGCAGGGAACTGCGCATGATTGTCGCAAAAGCGAAATGCTTGAGCGCGATCGACAACTGGTCACGGTGAGTCCCAGAACTCTTTGATACCAGCTCGTAGTTTCTCGGAGGTGAAAGCATCAGACCCCACCACGATTTTGCTGGAGACTCACCCCGAAATGCATCACTTTTCTTTCTGCTGTTGATCCCTGCAGCCCAATGGGTCTTTGGCTGATATTTGACAAATTTTTTGGAACTTTTCTTGTGGAATGTAGTTGAAATAGACGAATGTGGTCTGTTCTATCATCAACAGAAGACAACCAAACTGTGTTCTCACAATGTCCAGACCTCAAAGCATGACCATTATAGTTTGCACTGTTGAAATGGCCAACGAAAATTGACTTATTTGAAGGTATTCGTTATGATGAAATTGTGTGTGCTGCTTGGAGGCTTCATTTGTTTCTTGCTCCGAAAATTTTTTGTTCAGGAAAGACCCCCCAATGACCTTTTATCTGGTTTTTGAGTCCAAAAAAGGGGATGAACCTTTCTTCAATCTTATTGAGAGCCTTCGTAAACCTTTGTTAGGATGAATAGATCAGAAAGAAATCAATGAGTTCTCAGTGACCATTTTCCATGCAAATTTGGGACGGTAGCTACATGGGGTACCTTTTGTGGGCATACGACTTGAATTAATATTCCTGTTACTCATTATGACATCAACAGATGTTTCATAATAAAAAACCAATTGCGGTTATTTCCCAATCAATGAGAAACATTTTCGCTTCTCAAGCACAGCACAAGGTACGTACACTCGAATGCAATCGGCTATCTTCCAAAGCAGACCACGGCATAGAAGCATAAACAGTTGTTTCAAGAACACAGGATCTGTTCGGTTGATGAACAAAATGTAGCAGTTTTCTGGCTGGAGCGCACGGTCTCAGATGAAACTCAGCAAGCATCCTTGCATAAAAACAAGACTTCCACAGGTTGAAGGAAAGTGTCTTTCAGGTTGACAAGAGTCGATGAAATACAATTGTTTTCAAGATTGTCAGACTGACGTACTTCTTTACGTGAACCAAAAAATTCGAAGTGATGATTCGATGAAGTTGATATTCAGCGCAGATTCATGTACAGTCGGTCAATGTTAGGGATTCGACCAATCTTGCTTCAGAAAACAAAACACGTTGGAGCCTTGGTTGAGTTTTGGACGACCTGAAGAGGAGTGAATCAACTTTCTTTGCAACGAAAGTGGATCCTGCCTCGTGCAGGAAGCGGCTGTGAGCCGCTGACTTGGGTGGTGGCTCTTGGACGGAATTTGGAACTGGTTGGAATGACAGAGTGTCGTCTGTTCGAATCGAGCGAGGAACTCAGAACTCTGCGATTTTCTTGCCCATAGCAAGTTGAGCCAAACAATCTGTTCCTCAGACGACGAGGACGTAAGAGGCGAGACGTCCTTTTCAGACGGGGTGGATCCTCGTCTTCCCTCCAAACACGCGTCTGCCTCCCTTTGAGAGGACAGGGCTCTCGCACTGAGGAGGCACGGTGCTCTTTCTGTACGAAAGTGTCCCCTGGAAACTGAATGAATCTGTTTAAGAGTGTGCATATGAAGCAGGCATGCACCATGACATCCCTTGCTCTGCACATGCAAGTGTCACGCATACAGCATCGTCCCTTGTGCGCGTTTTTTCGAAAGATGTTCTCGTGATGTTCTCTGAATTTTTCTTCAGTTTGTATCCCTCTCGTATATTCGAAGATAGATGTGTGTTCTGTGGCTCAGATGAAAGCCCTTGATCTCAGCTTTCGGGGAAAAAACGTGTGCAAATTGGACTTACAATTGCTGAGATGTGGGCATTTTTGTGTTTTTCCCCTCATTGATATCATCGAATACATTTCTGCCATTCGAAGCTCTTCCAAGTGGAGAAACATCTCCGAAGAGTGATGTTTCACACTTTCACAAATTACGTGGCACATCGTGATAGAAATGATGTCTTCGAATACATTTGTGCCCTTTGAAGAGCTTTGAAGTTGACAAATGTCTTCGAATTCATGCTCAATGATGGACTGTTGGTTTCAACAGTTTTGAACTGTACCATTGACACCTCATCAATGGGGGTTGGTATGTGGTCCTGGGACCACACTCTAACCAAAAGTGAGGTTGTGGTCTGGTCCTGAAACTTCATCTAGGACCACACTCTGACTGGTTGGAGCTCAGTCCTGGCCAGTCGGAGCCTGGTTCTGAAATTTTAGGACCACACCGACCTCGGAGTGTGGTTGGCGTCTGCATGGTCCTGGTCGGGGTCTGGTCCTGTTCCACCGGACATCCGAGGGTTGTGTGTTCGACAGTCATAGACATGCATCTGCTGTGGCATAAATCAGCAACATTCTGATCGGCATGGCCACGTTCCATGCACCAAGCATGCACGGAACAGCTTGTGGCAGAGTATTCCGGACAATCTTGCTGGTTCAAATAAACTGAATTCGCAGTTTGTGCAAGAACAACTAGACATTTTTCAAGTTGGCAGATGTCAGGAGGAATGTTGCAGAGCATTCAGGCCTCGTTTGGCGCTCAGTTTTACGAAGGCTGCCTTCTCGAACAGCAGGGCCAGCACCCACAGTTCGTCGTGGGTGACGCGTCCTTGTTGGCAGTATCCACTGATTGACCAAGCTCATCCAGAAACGGAACCAGAATAGTACAAAAGGCAACAGCGCACATCAACACTGTTTTGTCAGTAGCTGAGCGTCCTCATTGATTTTGGCGACGTTGCTACTCTTTATGTTTTGATCGACCCACAACAAACAGGTTGCGAGTGAAGCTTCCAACAACCATAAGTTTCAAACGTTCAGCGGTTTGTAACATTTGGAATTTGTTGCCACCACAAAGGGATCACAAGGTATAGAGTGCACCAGTTTAGTCTGTGGGTCTTCGGTTGAAAGTGTTTCAGGTGCCGGTCGGTTGTGTTGTGCTTTCTTCATTTTTGGGACTTTCTCGTGCCCTTGCATGATCTTGCATGTTTCTCACGTGCAGATTTCCTGCGTGTTGATATTTTCCCCTGTTTGCCCAAGAGAATTCGTTTTTGCCACAACATTTACAAATTCTCCCTCTCCAGAAAGATCTTCACCTCATCTTTCTGGACCAGCCTGAATTGCCAGGCTCTCCTACTCCCGGAGCCTTTCACGTGATATAGAGTTACAGTTACAACATGTTGGATCAACCTGCTCAGGATGTGTCCACCCCTCGCATGTGTCTGTTGATCTGTTCAATGCAGCCTGGAAACAGATTTTTCAAACAATCTGGAAAAGAAGAGCTCCGTTGATTCAGCATCTTACCCAAAAAGCCACGGGTAAGTATGGGAAAGTTCCGAAACAACACCCAGTAATGTATACGTGGGGGTTTGCCCCGTGCCCGCGGGCATGCCCACTGGTACTTGGCAACTCACACTTGCATCTAAAAACCCTCTTCGAAATGCTATCGTGCAATATGCCCGACTCGCACAAATGAGTCCAGTCATGAAGACATTTCCTGTAGCTGTTGAGTTCTCTCCTGAGAAAAATAAGAACAACAACCCTGCACATGCATAGGACAGCTTCTTGTGCCCGTGCTACTCATGAGTACTCTCACAGGTGAAGCTGTTCCACATGTGCAGCTTCGGTGGGGAAAGCGGGGAGGTTGAATATGGGTGACATTCACACGCAATCACGTTGTTGTAACCCTCATCCTGTCACAAATTCCTGGCAATGTGGTCTGTGCACGCCTGTCAGAGGAAAACGAGTGCTCATGCATGGTGGATGCTGTAACTTATATACACACGTTGTTTCCTGCGTGCAATCGTGCAATGTATTTTTACCTGCACTTGGAACTTTGATGCCGTGTGAATGGGTCTTTTATTCCAATTTGTTCCTCGCGACAGGTTATAATTGACGTCTCGAACTTTTTTCTGGTCCTTTCTGTATTTCACTTCACTGTACATGTTGAGTATGATCAGCTCATACTTTCCCTCATGTACGACTTGGTAAGATGACATATCTCCTCAACACTTCATCACTATCACTGCATGTGTCATGCCTGCATGACTCGTTGCAAAAACTTTTGCTTTTCAGTGGCGCGAAAGGTTGGCATGGTCGCGGTAGCTGGCCATCCAGGTGAAACCAACGGCTTGAAACCCTTTTCCCAAAGGCAGCACGCTTATTTTTTGTACATTCCACTGCAAGGGCAACGCTCGTCGCTTCAGGCATTCAACACGGATTTTTTGAGGGAACCGTGAAGAATCACTCATTCTCGGATAGCAACATGGCCACGGCGGTAAAACAGTGGTTTTGCACTTTGGCGATTCTATGTGGAGGCTTGCAAGTCGTCATGCTCCTGTTGACAGCGGGAGGTGTGATCACGGTTGGTGGTTTGCGTAGCACTTTTGGGAAAAGCAAACTTGCAAATATCAACACAAAAACATTTTTCAGTTCTGGTCCTCTTGCCAAAAGAAAGCATACCAGTGTCAACACTAGCAGATCCATTGTCAAGAATGCCAGAGAAAAAGGCCCAGATTTTAAAGTGGGTCGTCGAACCATATCTGGGATGAAATATCTGCCCTACAACCTGGATAACACATACGAAGGAAAACAAAAAATATTCAAATGTCCTGAACTGGCATGGACAGTGCCCGACGGAAAATTCATTCTGGAAGATGACACAAAAGACTATTTCGTTCAAATGGGAAAAAAGACATGTGCTCAGCATGGAACTGTTGTCAGTGATGACCAGTCTGTCCCGATGACATGCCACTGCCGACAAGGGTGGCACGGAGATTCCTGTAGCGTTCCCAGTTCTGTCTATCACTCGGATCTACCAAACAAGAAACATATCAAAGAACGGCTCAAAAATCCAAGAAGGATAATCCAAGCCTTTCCATTCAATATGGAATTCAGCATGCTGGAAGCGCGGTTGGATGAAGTTGGGGATATCGTGGATGTCTTCATGATATTGGAGTCCAATTACACAGCATTTGGCGATCCCAAAGATTTGTACTTGTTGCAGAGACTCAGAGAAGGCTATTATTCAAAGTTTGCTTGCAAAATAGTTCATGTGTTTTTGCCATACTTCCCTTTGAAAGCTTACTCAAATGGCTGGGAAATTGATAACCTCAGTAGGAATTATATTGTTTCACACGGAATTGCTCGTCAACTGACAGGATACAGAGAAGATGACCTGTTTGTTCTGACTGATGGTGATGAAGTTCCCAACAGAGACACCATGTTGTTTCTCAAATTCAATGATGGGTTTCCTGAGCCAATCCGCTTTTCCTATCAGTTCAATACGTTGGGCTTCTTTTGGAGAGGCCAACCCGTCTGGACCGCTGGTGGAGCTGTGACGATGAGGATGCTCATGTTTGTGTTTCCTACAAAGGCCATCAAAGTCAGAAGCAGCAGCTCATATGTCAAACAAGAAGGAGCAAGGGCGACGCGGATGTACCTGCAAACTTTCAAAAATGTGTCGGTTCTGCCCTGGATGATTGGGACTGTTGCACATCCTGCTGGATACCATTGTTCTTATTGTGGTGGTCCTGAATTCGTCAGGAACAAGATTGTATCAGCACAGAACGGAGACTTTCCTCGTTGGGGCAACTATCCTGAGAAAAGAGAGCTGACGTACATCAGAAATATGATCAAAACTGGGCAGTGGTTCGATGGAAAAAGCAAACTTACAAAAATTAATTTCAAGAACAGCAGTGCTTATGCCCCGGTTTTGTTTTTGAGAAATCCTGAACAGTACAAACATTTGCTGTGGAATCCGTACACGGACAATCAGCTGAAAGTTTGACAGGTTCAACAATGGATCCGAGAAGCGAAGGGCGTGCAGATGCAAGAAGAGCAGCCCGGCAAACCACAACGCACGACATTTTCGCGACGACGCGAAAATAGGCACATCATGCTCCAACAGCAACGTCCTTGTCTCGGCCATCGTCACAGGAGGAGGAGTGAGAATCAAATACCCGCCTGTAGTCATCATCTGGTCAAAGGGAGGATTTGGATCACATGTTTCCGACGGACAAGGTCAGGAGATTCGTATCAGAGTTGAACTGTACCCTCGCTGGACTGTTCTCACCTGGTGTGGTTATCTGCCTGAAGAGAACGCAACAACACGAGCCAGTTGACACTGTTCGGGCCTTTTGTGTGATGTACGGCAGACCACTACCAGTCGTCAGTTCCAGGGGAGCCTGCTCCTGTGATGAAATCGGCGTTCGTCCAGAGCTTGCCGTTATGCAGCAACGAAGGAAGCCAGAATCTCTCCGAGTTCGGTGTGACAACCGCGATCTTTTGTAGCCGCTCTCTTGCGCAGCAGGTCAAGCTGACATGCGTCCACGAACGGGGCTGCACTCCTTTTCAAGGAGGCTGGGGAGGGGGCGAGTCATCCTGACTGTTCATCGGGAGGCAGCTCTTGACTTTCCGTGCGCCTTGTTGGCCAGTTTTTCGTCCAAAAGTCGTTTTTTTGGAATCTCTTGAGAAAGGTCTTGGGTAAAAACATGTTGTCCCTGGTCTTGGGCATCAATGCAATCTCCCTTTGATCAAACGGAAACTGGTCAGGCATTTTATGCCCAAAAATAATGCTGCTTGACCAGAGACTGACAAGTCACACTGACCGCAGACTGACTGGTCAAGCAAAGAGTCAGGGTGACTCTGTTGGGGTACCTCAGGAGGGTGAGACCCCGATAGGTGCGAGCACACAGGCGAAATGCTTGTGGAGCGCATGAGATAAACTGTTCATATTTTATTATCGATGTTGTTCTCAATTTTTCCTTTAGAGTATTTTTTACACAAACGCTCGTTCACACAGTCCCGTCAGTATTCAACACACGAGGATTTGAAATTGAAAAAATTGAAATTGAACACGAGAACAGTGAAGGCGAGTTCGAATTGGTCGGGACCGTGTGGACATTTCTTTTTGCGTGTCATCCCAATTTAACAGAAAAGCGAAATGAAACAAGAAGGCTATCGCCTAAAAAGCGCGCGGTCTTACGCCATTCACCGGAAGATTTTTTTGGCTATTTTAGAAAATTTTGAAAATTTCCATGTTGAGTTTGACAGCCAGCAGCCCATATTAAGTTACTTAGGGGGGGGGGGTAAATCAATATGGCCAAAAAATAAAAAATGCTTAAAATGGCTTAAAAATGATCCAAGTTGAATTTCACTATGTAATTGAGTTACCCCCTTCCCCTTGGTAACTAAATATGGGCTGGCTAACTCAACATGGGCAAAAAAATAAAAAATGCTTGAAATGGCCTGAAAATGATCCTGGCTAAATTTCACCATGTTGAGTTCCCCCCTGGTTATACAGACAGACAGACAGACAGACAGACAGACAGACAGACAGACAGACAGACAGACAGACAGACAGACAGACAGACAG
>JAAUXT010111488.1_pt1 | contig 10804 bp, 12 predicted proteins | sample 7278171 | NCBI WGS metagenome assembly JAAUXT01 (sample SAMN14350112, study PRJNA611818) | marine sediment metagenome | isolation source: surface marine sediment (1.8m) | place: French Polynesia: Moorea | collected 2018-08 | reverse complement strand
GCAGACCCCCCCCCCAGTAGACAGCATGACTGGTGGAGGACAAGGAGGACAAGGAAGAATTGATGAACAAGGAAGAATTGACGACATTACCGACGCTGCAAGGGACTTCGCACTGCAGTTGCCTTGAGCACTGCTTCTCGTTCGTTTCAGAGCTGCGACGCGCGGTGCGGAGCAGCCTGTACCGACGCGACACGGCGGCGCACGAGCACACGTTCGGCGCCGAGACGCACAACGCCGATGACGACACGTACAGCCAGACGTGCACCGACTGCGGACACACCATCACGTTCGAGAAAATGTGAAGCTGCTGACGTCGTGCCGGACGTGAAACGCTGCTGGCGTGGGTTGGGAACACCACTCACGAAACGTGAAACGCTGCTCACGTTCTGTCGGAAACGCTGCTCAGTATTGTTCTGGGTACAAGTCACGTGACATCGGATTCAACTCACGTGACGTGGAACGCTGCTCACGTCACGTCGTGTTCCTGCTCACGCAGCGTGAAGCTCTGTGGAGTTGCTTGGCGAGGAACTGACAGTTTCTGTGATACTCACTCACATTATCGCTCAGGGAGGAAGTGTGAATGAGGTGAGAAGACGCGACGTGGCCGCAAGGACCAGTGCTCTGGACTTTCTCGGCCACAAAAAAAGCATCGTCTGTTGGATGTTTACAATCTATGTTTCTCCCGCAAACTGGCTTCCTTGCTGGTGGTGGTCAGCTTTGGAAAACAAGAACACCAGTTACGAGAGCGAGCTCTTGCGACGCAAACATTTCGAGGGCAGCTGCTGTTGAAATTTACGCATTGATACTATTGACAGGGACAGCGAAAAATCAACCAGAAATACCAGAAGTTGAAGCTTCAAAATGGGTCGTGTATCGTGTATCTTTGCGGTTTTTCCCACAATCTTCCACTGAGTGGGAACTTCTGTAGAGTTTCAATTATGGTTATTTTGACTGAATTTGAGGCAGAATCCCAAGAATTCATCGTGCCGCCTTCAGCGTTGCTCACTGTGTGTCGTGAATGTTGTTCAGTTTGTCCGACCGTCTGCTGGGACAGATGAGTCTCGTCACACGTTCCTGTTTTAACAGACCCGTCTCTATTGAGAAACAAATTGCTGTTCCGTGTGCTGTTACAAATTATCCAAATTCAAATTTAGATTGTCTTTGTGTGTTTCGTGACTGCGTGGTTTTGTGTCGTTTTGTGTTAGTTCTGACGCGTCGCGAATTGTGTTTGAATACGACGAGCCAGTAAACCCAGAAAACTGAACTTTGATGTGTCGACTTGTCAATGACCGAAATTAGTATTTACTGCGTGCAAAGTGGAGATTGTTTCCTGATGGGTTTGTGGTTATTGAACTGCGGCTGATGGTTCTCTTGACCCTTCCTTCTCAAGTTCATCGAGTCAACATGAAGACTTTTTGAAGGTTTTTCCAAAGCAGGAATCTGCCTTGGATCTGTGGGCCTTTTCTCGTGAGCACCAATCCCTGTCCGATTGAATGGAAATTGAACGGCTTGAGATCAGTGATGCAAGATCAAGACGCTGTTGTTGTTGGGTCAAGGTTGGGTGGTCGTGCGACCGGCAGAAATTCGGGAGTGAGAAGATCGAACCGAATGATTGGTTGACGAATCGGGACTCGTTTGAGACCATCCCGGTTGACTGCTGGGGCTGTCAATTCGATCGGTGCTCTGATTCAACGACAACACAGACGACTGTGTCGAGGCTTGCCAATCTGTGTTTTCCCCGAGCACGCTCTCCCTGAAGGAACGCAGCGAAGGTGCGGAGCCGCCGCGGGCCGCACATCGCGAGGAAGCGGCGCCGAGTGACCTTAATGAGATCGCACAAAGAGGATTGTCTGCGGCGCACGCTCCATTAGCGGGGAGCGAGATGCAGTTTGGGTGATGCGCCGCTCACGGCTTCGTCGCGATGAGATTGTGCGCGACATCCCTCCCAAGAGAAACAACCTGATGTTTCTACATTTTGGTAAAGATTGCAACATGCAAGATTTCTTGAGCTCATTGGGAGAAATCTGACGTGGTTGTGAATGGTTTAGATTGGGAAATGAGAGAACTGAACAGCTCTCGGCAGTTTTGCAATGTTTCAGGTTGGGTCTGTTGCGGTGGATCCGAGCACCTCTCTCCAGGCGTAGAGACCAGAAAAACACAGCTCTTCAAAATAGTTCAACATATATTTTTGGTTTAAAGTACATTGCTATTGAAGTTTGAGTATTCTGTGGTTGTTGATGGTGGAATTGACTTGATATGTACCTCAAATCAAACTTTTGTAACAAGATGCAATGAAATTCTGGAGACCTCCCTCTGTACATCGCTGTCCACCATCTTGCGAAAAAACAAACAACAAAAGTGGCCAGTCATTCTGTATTTTGAGTTGAGGCAGCTGTGTGTGAATTCAACACGTGGTGCACGTCTCATTCACAACAGGAAACAAAGCCATCCAGATAACTGGTACATGTCCCAGACGTGGTTGCCAACGCAACGTGCGTCAAGACAACGCAACGCAACGTACCAGTGAAACCTTGTTGTGAGTCCGCGCATTGTGGGCATGAGAGCAACTTGACGCAGATCTATGTACAGAAGAATGCCAAACTAAACTTTGAACAGTCAGAACATTGTCCCTGACGTACCAAAGGACTTTGTTATAAGAATTGAGCACCTCCTCAAGAAAGTACACGAATCAAGTTGGTCTGTTTGTCTGGTGATCTGATGCGCACGCACACTGCAGACGCGACAAGGCTTCGTTCTCCCCTCAACAGACAACGGAAACGATTTCTGTTTTGGTGACATCGTTGTTTTTGAGCGCGACATGTTCTCACCCGCATGACTGATGGTGGGTGGAGAAAGGCAAATATGGCCACTCCGACGGGTAAAAACACTCCGTGCCCAGTCTCTCTTTGTATAACACGATTATTTCCACCAAGAAAACAACAGGACAGCATTTTGTTCCAACTTTCTTGTCCACCATCCAAACACAAGGAAGTTTTGGCTCTGCCTTGATGCTCCCGGTCACAAACGCAACTTGCAGTTTGTCCAGCATTCTCTGGTCAAGACACAGCAACCAGAACCAACTTGGCGCGCTTACCTTGCTCTGTCCACCAAACAACTCGTGGCCCTCGTGAACAAATCGGTGTCAAACAAAACCCGTAAAATCCGTTTGTTGCTGCGCGCGTCTTTCACATCCGTCGACGCACACCACACCGCGTGCGCGCGATTCCTTTCTGCAGTTTCCATCACGTTGTCCATCCTCACCACTCACACACGTGTGTGTCTCTGGTCACACTGCTGGTTCCCTTTCGCACGATACGTATGAAAAGCACAACAAACTGCGCAGTCGTGACCAGTGGTAGTGAGAAAATGATCACAGTCTCAGGGGCGATAGTTTTCAGTGCGTGGCCTTCCTGCTACGTGGCGAACTTGACGATGCAGATGCCGATGATGGTGGCGACGATGAAGATGACGAGGATGACTGTGAAGGTGATGCAGAGGCAGCGGCGCCTCTGTTTCCGCCGCTGCTCCATCACGAACACCTGCAACCGAGACAAAGAGCATTGCCTCCAGCAGGTCCACCCAGATGGCGCCAAAAATGGGTAGCGGCGCGCGGCAGGGGGGGGGTAATGGATGTGGGAGGATCCAGCTCCTTGGATCCGCAGAAGATGTCCAGGAGTCTCCCAAGGCTCCGACAATGTTCTGTTTTGTTTTCTGTGGGAGATCCATGGTTGAAGTCAACAGCCCCACGGACTTGAGCAGCAAGCTTGAAATGCAAAATGTGAATATTTTCGGGGTCCGGAGGTCCTGTTCAGTGACCCTCCTCGGATTCATCAGAGCGCTTGCAACGACACGCGAGAAGTGACGTCTCTAGATTCTACTCACAGACACGACGGTGGCGAGGGTGGAGGGAACGCCTTCGTACTCGCTCACTGACACCAACGACCGCTTCCCTTCTGAAAAGAACCACAACCGGCTCTCATGAATTTCATTTGACCCACACGCCCATTCGATCTGTGGTACCCTGAACTTCGGAAACGTCCTTTCTGCAATTGCTCCCCACCACAGGGAAAAAATTCTCCCCTTTGTGATTTCTGACAGTTGGGTCCAGTTCCACTGTGGTTCCACTGTGGTTGGCCTGGAGCTCTTCGAACATTGTCTTGTTCTGTCTTCAAGTTGTGATGGTTCCATCGGTCATTCTTAATTGCGCACATCAATTCTAACTGTGGCTTGATTGAAGAGAAGTCTATTTGTACCTATTTTTGAGGGCGCGTATTCAGGTTCTATGGTCCAAGGCTTCACGTCGACACACTGCCCGCACTCGTATATCATCTCCTTCAACTCCTGCACTTCCCTGCAAACACAAGGGTCTGGTTGAGCCCAACTAGAGAGTGAAACGATGTGAGCCAAGAACAGGATACTGCAGTGGGCCTGCGGAGGACGCAAGAACTTCGGCACACGACTGGCACTTGTTTGCATAGCCCTCAATCGCCCCAAGGTTTGGGCCTCAAGATTTGAGGCAAGAAAATCCCAATTGCGAATGACTTTGAAAGATCTGGGGGTAAAACCAATCCGGTTTCCGCTGCTGGATCAAGGGAGTATGAAACAAAAATTGGAAGATCAGAGAACTCGCCCCCATGATGGCGCAACGTTGGCTGTGTATGAACAGAGCGGCAGGACTCACTGCTGCAGGACTTGGTTGTCCTCTCGCTCCTGCGTCTCGCGGTCGGTTGTCGAGACGACATCGAACGGCCCGACGGACGTGGCGGAAGTGTTGCTGAGCTTCCGGCTCGACAGGCTCATCAGGCTGAGTCTGCGGCCGAGCAGAGGCTGCACCACCCCCGTCTGGATCAGCTGAGGCGTGCCTGCAGAAAACAAACACACAACTGGGTCTGTCAAAACTGTTTTTGTGTTGCAGAAACACGCACACACACGCACACGCACACACACGCACGCACGAGTCTGCAGCTGCAGCTGCTTAAGTCTTGTGGAACACAAATGAAGATCAGGGACCAACGAGGTCCAAGTCCTCTGGGGACAGAACTTCAACTTGAGACGAAACACACAAGATTCTCGAATCACGGGGAATCTCTCCTTGTGCTCCCATCAGTTTTGCCTGGGGCACGAAACACAGTGCGAGACAAGGAAACAACTCATTGGGCGGTCGCAATGAGTGACTTCAAAACGGAGAATCTACGATTCACTGAGGGATTTTAACGACCGAGTTTCCGCAACAAAAGGCGACGGATCAGTTCCCTCTGGTAGCAGATTGTCTCATGAAGTCGCTCAGAAAGAAAAACCGTGTTGTGATGCACCCTCTTCACTCGCGTTGGAAATCGTGCGCAGAATGTTCGGGAGTTTTAGCACCACGTTCCGTCGTAGAAAAAACGTACTAATTATGCACAAATTTTGTTGGTTTGCTGGAAAAAGTTCCCAAAAAGTATGAACAAACAACTCTCAAACAAGTGACAAAGTTTTTCATTCTTGAACAAATTTCTCTCAAAATGTAAAATTGCTTAAGTGTTGCTGTTGCACTGTGACTCGTGCGTCTTACGTGCCATGTTTTTTGCTACGAAACCTGGTGCTGAAACTCCCAATTGAAAAGCATGAAACGTAGCGCAGTCACGAACGGACTGCGCCAGAAATATTTGGAGTCCGGACATTAGAATTTTTGCAGCCAACTTTTGTTTGCAACGTTGTGATCACGGCTCGAATGTCCGTCCTTCAAGGACGGTCTTGAACTCACTGGAAAGCACGAACTTTGGACACGATTTGTATTGATAAAGGCTGCAAAAAACTCTCTGACGTCCGTACAAGGCAACGAAAATAGAAGCACGTCTGAATCCAAACGTCTGAATTTTGAGCAAAACGACTGAAGCTTCAGGGAAAAACCAGCAAAGTGTGATTGCGGGAAGGTTCTGCCAGAACAACATGTTCCATCATGACCAGAATCTGCTCAAAATAGAACCTACCCCATGTTCCGCAAGGACCAGCAGGTTCTATCATGATCAGAACCTGCACTTTCTGTTGTGTCTGACTCGAGACCTGTTGTGTTTGTTTCACCGGCTCCTCTTCTGAAGCGAATGCATGAGCAAATGTAGACTGCATCTGTTTCAATTTGGGTCGCATTCCGTGTTTTTTTTTCTCAAAACGCATTGATCATGCATTGTCTCCTCAATTGAGCGTGATCAGTAGCCGTGTTTTCCGTGCGTAACCAACCGCACACGGTCGTTTGCCACAGAACATGCAGGGAGTTGTGGGCCCTGGCTCACCTCTGTAGAGCGGGAAGGTCTCCTGGAGGTGGTAGGTCTGCGTGAGTCGGACGTGCAGCACGTCGAGGCAGCACGTGAAGATGCTCCACAGCTTCTCGTAGTACTCGACCTCCTTCGCCGTGTGCACGTTGCTGTGGGTTCGCAAACACACAAGAGACCGTCAAACATGGGCAGCACAACAATCAGTTTCTACAAGTGTGTGGCCAAAATGGAGAGGCACATGTAGTGCATGGTACTCCAGGTTTGCGCGAGCGCGAATTTTGACGCTGGCTTGAGGGGTGAAGCACTTCACCAAAAACCCATTCACGTTCCTGTCCCTCAGGAATTGGGTGATTTCAAATTCATTCAAGTCAGAGATTCATGAAGTGCACTGGGGCATCAGGGTTCCAGTATTTTGTGAACAATCTCCCGTTGCACAATGAACACTCAGACACGCGCACTTTGTCAGTCTGTTTTGTTGGTCTGGCCACAAGCCGATAAAAATGAGTGAGGCCCATGAATTTATCTCTGGTTGGTGGCGGATCTTGCATCTGGGAACATGGAAAAATTTCCTTTCAGAGATGACCGTGGAAATTTTGTTTTGATCTGCCCCACAAGTTTTCTGTTCATGTCAATCGTGGGAATGTTCCCTGTTTGGAGTTGAGGTTCCCCTGGACTGAAGGAGCAACATCAGTCTGAGGGTAAGAGGGTCTGAATCCAAGATGGCGGACGAACGTGTGGACCAGGGCTGTGGGGACCCGGCCCCCGTCCCCTAGACCCGCGCCTGATCCACCCCCTGGCCCTGATTTGAACACCACAAACTGGATGGGAGTGCTTCAGTCGTGACAGCCGTGCTCGGTGCCCACAGAAATTCCTAATCTGCTGATGGAGCGTCCAACAGTAAAGGCACACACAGCGAGGCTGAGGACACAGAGAAATTCTCCCAACATCTCACGGATTTTCGGCACTAAAACACGAGTCAGGTCTTACAAAGCCCCCTTCATGGGTGAGCTGTCTAAGTGAACCTGACTCGGTACAAATTCTGTTTTGTGGTTCCCCCCCGAAGCTGCAGCTAATACATTTAGTGTGTACGTGTGAATAACACTATGGCTGAGTACACGTGTTTGTTCTGTGTGGCAGTGTGACCTTTTCTGTACTCGCGTTGGTGGAGGATTTATGGAAGCAAATTCACTGGCTCCGTTTGCAGAGACTTGAACTTGGGTTGTTACCACCGGGTGTAATATTCGTAGATACGGTGGAGTTATTCATCAATGCATCATTTGGCCATGATACTCAGTGGTGGTGGCTCGACAATAATGGCAACAATATCGAATATTGATAGAACCTACTTCAGAGCTGGATGGACGTTTGTTTTCTGCAGAAGTGCACATTTTTACAACAGTTACTGACCATGGATGGAGAGAAGCAGGTACATGTGGAATACATGTATCATAATCATCTAAAAAACTCTAATGTCCAATGATTCAGAAATGAGAGATATGACAAGTATTGCGTCTAAATCCGTCTATGATAAAGGGCACAATAATTGATTTTGGCGAAACTACACATTGAGAAGGAATCACAATGAGAGAAGCTTCAAACAGACCACGACTGCGAGCATTGCGGCGTCATACGTTCACGCTTCCGATACGGGCATGAAGAAACAAACATCTGAAAGGCTTCTTTCAGCTGGCTTCAATTTGGATTCGCATTCACAATTGTTAAATTTGGACGTTGTTTAAGTGAGCACGTCAGTGCCCCCTGGTGGCACGGTGAGCGCCGCAATGCCCCCTGGTGGTCTGCGTGAAGCGCGCGGGGAGGTTGATGGTGCTCGTCGAGCAGACAACACTTTGGAGTGTAGAAGGAGTAAATAACTGACAGAAACCTGTAGCGAGATCCTCTGAATGTTATTCTCCTTTCTGGTGGCATGAGGCTGAGACGTAATAATGGTATGTTGATTTTAAAAAAGGTTCTCTTATGTACATAAAAAGTGGAGTTTGAGCCAGGGCCGTCCTTACCTACCTTACCTTCCAACAGTACATTTTGTTCCATGACTTCAATCTTTCACTTCAAAGTCTGACGTCACAAATGCAAAATTTTGAACCTTTCTGTTCTAGAAATTCCATGCAAAGAACATGCATGTGTCTTTCTTTTTGAAAGGCAATTTGAAAAATTGCGGTCTGAATTTTTGCTGAAAACCAAGCCATTTTGAGTCCCTGGTGGGCCAGTGCAGGGACGCTCGTACATCAGCGAATGTCCATTTGTTGGCAAAGATCCCAACCTGATTCATTGAAAGGTCAATGAGACCTGAATCTTTGACACGCGGGGTGTGTAGCACTGCACTGCAGTTTCGCACTTGATTTTCAGTTCAAATTCAGGCTCACAAAAACGCGTTGAAAAAACCTCGCCTTCCGCTCAGAAAGCGGGGCAGGAAAATATGTCACTGAATGAAAAATTTTGCAGCAAAATTTTTTGTGTGTGAAGTACGTAGAAGAGAGATGGGAGCAGGTAAGACAACGCTAAACTCTAATCTGTGAGCTCTCAAACTAAAAATAATAAAGTGATAAACTCCGTTGTATACAGGTGAAGAAACGCATGACACTGATTGATGACGCAATAGTGAAAACGTAACACTGATGATGTCACAGTGGTTACGCGGTGGAGCAGCGGTGGACCGGGGCGCGGCGACGCGACGCGCACTCACCCCTTGAGGTGCGGCACGAGCTTGGCCTTGCAGAGACGTGCGAGGTCGAAGGCCTTATGCCGCGCCTTCTTGAGCTCCTCCCGCAGCAGGTGGCAGTCCCCGGCGCTGCCCAGCCCCACCTCCAGCGTGCAGTACTTGCCCGTCTCCTTGTTGAGCTCGCGCACCGACTGAAAGGCCCAACGCGCAGGGTGAATCAAATTTCATGATGTGAGGCAGTGTGGACTCTGGGTTACCTGACGACACGAACTCACTGGGCATTGTTCAAAATTCCCATGCAACTGAGCAAGAAAACCAGAGACTGAATTCTCCGCTCCCTGTACTTGTAGATATCTATTGTGTTAGCATGGCGGCACACTCACGATGGATCCAAGGACTCGGACCCGCTGACCACCGAATGCATTCGCCCTTGTTACTCTGAACTTTCTTCTTTTTTACAAGTTATTGTGTCTCAAGACTTTATCCTGGGGTCGAGTCCTTCCATTCTGTCCCATATCTGCTGGCAAACACTCACCCGGAAGCAGTCCTGTTTGCTGGCCATGGTGGGCGTGGTCTCCCCCTCCTCCTCATCATGCATGAGGATCCGCGACGACAGACGCCGCATGAAGGACAGGCGGCGTCCATGGCGCGGTCCGGGCGCCTCGGCGGCGTTGGGCGTCAGGAAGCGGGTGCCGGACCCGCCTCCGCCGGAGCTGGATGGCTGCTCGGCGCTGCTCGGCGATAGGAAGCGTCCCGCCGCAGGGTCCAGCGCCGACTGCGGTGACAGGAACATAGCTGCTGCTGCTGCTGCCGCTGCTGCTGTTGTTGCTGTTGTGTGCCCGCCCGCGTGCGCGGTGGCGCGGGCTCACGATACTGCAGGGATGGGCGGGTGAGGTTCGCTCACGTCGGAGCCTGGGAAAACGGTAACACACGCATCTTGCCACTGATGCTTCCCGCAGAGTTCACGTCCAAATAATTCGCTGTTGCTCCGCCTGTTTGATTCACACTGATCCGCACATTGTATTTCAGGTCAGGTTTTCCTCATTCAGGTGACTGGAGAAACACTCAGTCCGTATCCAAATTCCACAGGCAGGTACTTGCAGAACCAAGCAGTTGCCTTCATTTGCGTCGAACCAATTTGTTGCCGAGTCCAACTTCCACGAAACGACGATGTTCATCAACCATCCTCTTCACGTCTGCAAGTACAAACCAATACTCTATCGGATTCAGCGAGTAGTCTGCTAATTGATGTTCTGACATCCACTACGGCTGCACCGGAGCAACCCTGGGGTTCACTCGCTACAGTCGTGATGTTAACAGCCCGATGAAGCCGAACAGACGGGCGCGAGCGAGTCTGTTATCGGACCTGGAAGATAAAGCTGTGTGCTCCTGGGAATCTTGTATCTATCGCCTCCCACCCACATCGAACTGTTCGCTGTTTTGCTTTTCAGCTTTAGCGTCTTCGCAACCTGTTACATGAAGGATCGAACCTGTTTCCGTGCAGATCCCTGAATGCACCAGCATGTGTCGGAAACATCAGGGCAACAAGTGTGAAGTTCGGCTTTGCCTTCTCCGCTGTTCCACATCGTTCACAACGTCTCAAAATTGTCACAGTCAGCTTAAACTGACCAAATTTCTGCACGATCTGACGTTTTGTGCGCTCGATTTGCGCACTGAACTCACGCGGTGAAAGATAAGAAGCCCGCACACAGCACATTCAGCGCGCTGCGTGAACCTTTCATTCCCGTGCATATCTGCGTGGGTCCAATCATTCACCAATTCCGAGTGAACGCTGCAGAATTCTGCCGGCCCGCCCCGCCGACGCCACCCGGGCCGCGGCCCGCCCGGGGAGGCGCGGGGGGGGCGGGGCGGAGGG
>JAAUXT010058029.1_pt1 | contig 10804 bp, 9 predicted proteins | sample 7278171 | NCBI WGS metagenome assembly JAAUXT01 (sample SAMN14350112, study PRJNA611818) | marine sediment metagenome | isolation source: surface marine sediment (1.8m) | place: French Polynesia: Moorea | collected 2018-08 | reverse complement strand
TTTCGATCGGTCAGCGCGATTCCTTCTCTGTTGCGATTACCTCACAGACTACACATTCAGCTCAACCGCGAAGACACGAACAGTCTAACATTTTAATGATAGATCCTCGTATTACTCTTGTCGGATCCGAGGCGCAGTGTATTCTTCTAGTGCTTTCCCATGGCACTGCAGGGGCGCGAGGTCTCCTGACAGAAAAGTCTTGAGGTCTGCAGTGTTGGGTGTACATGCCCATGCATATATATGGCATGAACATGACATGACATGCACATGAAAGCAATTTCAGACGAGTATACATCTTTTTCTGCAGGCGGAGAAGGAACGAGATCATCTCAGTAAGTGGTCCACAGTTCCAAAATGTTATTGCAAACGCGTGAACGAAAACTTTTGCTGTGCACCTGCATTATGGTGAACAAAACATCCCAAACTGCATGCAACTTGCAAGGTATACTGTTCACTTCATTCCCACAAACAACTCGTCCACTCCATGTTCAATGGAGGACTTCTTCATCTTGTGTACTGCATTTCTTTGCAGACCAACAGCTCTTGCAGCAGCTGGAGACGGAGCGGGCGGACCGCAGGGACTGGGAGGCAAAGCGCGAGGATTTGGTGCGACGCGCCAAGGCTCTGCAGCGAAAGACCCAAGCGCGCAGAAATCAAGGTGTGGCTGTCTTCGTGTCGGAGCACGTGCATGCATCCAGGGCCCCCATGAACATGATGCAGCCGGGGCCGTGTTCACTCTCGATTCCTTGGAAAGATTATTGCTTTGCTTTTCAGACTCTCCCGAGGGGTGGGCAGGATCTGTTGGTGTCTGACCGCATTGTTTTGAGGCAGGTCCTCAATATATATGCACCCAAGCCCCAGTCTTGAAAATGTAAATGTGGGGTACAGGTCTGGGTGGCTGTTGGTCCTACCCCAACACTCACCACGACATTGTGGGTACAGTCCGCTCCCCCCCGCACGTGATGCATGTGCTCACAGCTCCGCTTTCTTGTTGAACAGCAAGAGATCTGTGGAAAAAGCGCTACTTTGAAGAGAAGAAGAAAACGAGTCCCTTGGAGGAGAAGGCGGAGAAACTGCGCAGCGAGCTGGACGCTCTACACAGGAGAATTATGTCACACCTGGAAATTCAGAAAGACAGGGAAGAAAAGAGGAATTTACAAAACTCCAAGCCTTCTGTTCAGGTGACAACGAAGAATATTCACAGGTTTCTTGTGGTGCTTGATCCGGTTCGAGTTGAAGTGTTTGACGTCTCGTTTTGAATGTTCCGATACGAATCGATTTTTTTGCAGAACAACCTGAAAATTCAGGCAACCAAGCTACAGCACGACATCATGGACCTGGAGCGCAGAACTGACAACGTCAAGATGAAACTCACAGCCGAAATGAAAGTATGTCAGACATTTTTTGTCATTTCGTCAATGCCGGTGCAATTCAAACGATTTCTAAACTTTGTTTCTGCCATGGATCTTTGAGATCAGTTGATAAATTGTGCTCATATGTTGGCAGAGTTTTTCAAATTACCGGTAGTTCAAATCGCCGCCCCTCCCCCGTCGGGGAAGTTCATATGTATGGGAGATGCAGATCTGACCCAAAAATGTTTTTACCTCAGGTGTGAACTTAGAATTTTTTGGGGCTGGACGCCCCCCCCCCTGTAGGCGAAATTGGGACTCAGGCTCGGGGCTCTGCAGTTTGAGTCTTGCAGCCGAGGAGGCCACATCTCAGGGGTGGACGCGCGACAAATGCCTCCAAGGCATACTTGTTTTCGTCACTCACTTTCAGTTTTCTGTTGAAACCAGCCCAAAATGAGTCCCCTTTTGGAAGGGGGGGGGTGCTTTGGTCATCCCACAAACATTCCAGGCAGGAATGACAACTGACAGGAAGCAAATAAACAACGGTGACCAGATCTTCACATGCTCAAGTCCGCTCGACCAGAGAGGGTTCTTCTTGTTCTATCCAAGCACGCACGAAGGTGCCAAATTTATGTTCACCCCGAAGAACCTCGTCTGTCAGTGAAAGACTGAGAACTCTCGATTCGTTCCACAGCTGCGGAGTCAGGCGGAGACGGAGTTGCGCGCGCTGCGCGCCGAACTGACGCAGAAAAAGATCGCCATGTCGTTGTCGCGCGCGCAGCCCGCAGCTCTCGCTGTGACGCCGCCGCTCAGGTTCGACCTGTCCCCGCGCATTCCCCGGACTGCAACGTCGCACCACTGAGTACCTGGCACGAGTATGTACAGAGAGCTGTCCCGAGCGCACCTCGGGGTTGTTCTTACTTGTTAATCAATGGCGAGATCCCCACTGCAACAGGTTTTGTTCCTTCAGCTAGACCAATGACAGCCGACCGTTTGTACACAAAAGACGAGCTTTTACTCTCAGATTTTTGTTTCCCAGTGCTAAGTTGGCGTTTCCGAAAAACAAGACCTCTGGTATTTCGTTGACGAAGGTCGCCTTTATTGTTGGGAATTGTTGAATCTTAACAACTTAATTAACCGCGTGGCCAATAGACTCTCGCATGTTTGGTCTCGTTCGTCTGCAGTACAATAATTTCATGGAAGCCGCATTTCTCCACACTACACAGCCAAAACAAAATTAAAACTCGGACACAACAAAGAGACCAGGGCAAGCTTCAACAAGAAGGCCACGCCTAAAAAGCGAGCGGTTTTCTTGGGAGCCAGTCAGTTCCTCAATTCGCCCACATCATATCCCATCATGGTCAACTTTGACAAAGAAATGAGCCTGGGACAGCTCCAAATGTATTTTTGCAAAATCCAAGATGGTCATTGTACCATGTGACCTCAGTGGCCCATTTGACCCCTGCATGTGCGGGACCCCAAGACCACTTTACTATGTGAGTTTGAACATCCTGTGCCCAAGCATTTCTCAGTCATGTGCCATGTTGAGTTTGCTCCAGTAACTCAACATACTCATTTGCATATGTAAATGAGGTAACATCACCAAAATTGTAACATATTATGAAAATGACCCTGGCTAGGTCCACAACATTGTTTCCAACATGGTCATTGTTGACAAGGAAATGTTGAGTTTCTGGGGTGAGGTGGGGGTAAGTCAACTTGCTGAAAATTTGCCAGAATCATTTTTGGCCAATTTTGGAAAAATCAAAAAAATTTCCATATGGAGTTACCCAGGGGGTGTGGGGTGAACTCAACATGGCCAAAATGAAAAATGCTTAAAATGGCCTGAAAATGATCCTGGCTAATTTTCACCATGTTGAGTTCCCCCCCAAGTAACTCAACATGAACACACACATACATACAGACTGATGGTGATTACAATAAGCGTGCATCCTGTCGAGGACTGCACGCTTGAAGACAAAGATGGCCACCAAACCGTGTGATGTACACAGCCCATTTCACTCCAACATACCTTTGCCCATGACTTTACCATGTCAGTTTGAGCATCCTGCACCAAGACATTTCTGAGTTGAGGGCCAGGTCAAAATGTTGAATCACCCAGGGGGGCGGGGTAAGTTAACATGACCAAAAATGAAATGTGCTTGATAATTAAGACATTCAAAATGATCCTGACAAAATTTTTTTACCATGTTGAGTTGCCCCTATCCCCAGCAACTCAACATAACATGTCCACATAGACTGACGGTGACCACACCAAGCGCAAGGTGAGACCGGCCTGAGGTTCTCTTTTTTCAGGCAAATGTACTTTTGACTTGGGGGCCGGGATTTACACGTGTACAAACACACGAGACATCAGTCATTTGTACCAGCGCCCGGCCTTTCGTACAGGTCCATGTAAAACGCCCCTTTTGTTCCTCGGGGGTCCAAAGAAGGGGTGCGTCTCATTTCATTGTTTTCAGTGCCACAGAATCTTGGCAAATTTTGGGGTGCGTTCTGATCAGGGTGCGTCTTATTCATAGAACTGTACGGCGTAGGCCAGGACAGCGCGCCTTTTCAGTTGCTTTCTGTGAAATTTGACTCCACAAAAATACGAACGGAACAAGAGATTGGACGTCTATCTGAAAGCGCGCGATACACGACTGCAGCTTCATGCAAGCATGCAGTGCATGTGTTCTTGTTCTGTAAATTGCAGACACGGTTCAGGTTTTGGCATACTTTATGATGCAGTGAAGTACATTTGAAACTCCCAACACCCGCAAGCAGTGCCGATGTCTTACTGGTGGCAGAGACGTCCAGTAAAAAGCGCAAAAACCGGTATCAAGAAAACTTGCTGATGTTTCCGCAAATCGAGATTGTTTTGGACCACCATGTAACCTTTGACGACAGGAAAGCAACGAATGGCGCAATTTGATCATTCCTTCCTTCCTTCAAGCGTGTTGTGCTTCTGTCCATTCAAGCCAGTTTGACCAAATCTACACCCGCGCCAAATATCGCACACAAGACCTTGGAACACTGAGGAATAAAATGCTCTTTGGTTACACACAACATGACTTTTGCGTGAATTGACGCTGAAACGTTCAGTGATACAGCTGCCGCGTGGTCAGTTACAGGCCGAAACGACAAGCGCTCCTTCATACGGCAACTTGCTGCATGGGCTTCAAATCGTCAGCAATCTGGAAGGCACAAAACAAGTCTGACGTATTTGGTCAACTTTCGAACAGCAAATCATCAAGACCCCTTTTTCACACAAGAAACATCAGGCCCTACACTTCAAATGTCAGAAAACAAATCTGTATTTCTACTGCTGTTTTGATCGTGAACCACATCACTTCGTGTTTGAAAAATATACAGCACAGTATAGAAACACAACATCTAAATTTGAGAAGCAAAACTAACTTGCGTTCCCAACGGACAAACGCTCAGTCATTCCATTTTCTACATGTCAACACTCATTTTGAGTGACGAAGATATTTTTAACAAACCGTAAATTCGGCTTCTGTGCCTTCTATTACGTCTTGCACAGACACTCCATCAGCAATCTCAATAAGGTGAAGACCTTTTTCAGCATCCACGTTGAAGACTCCCTGCGAACGACAAGAATTAGTTGACAACAACAACACACATAATGGTCAATCAGCACAGCGAAAATAGATTCGAATGGTGAATCAAATACACACAACGGACCCTCAGGAACCAAGGTCACAAACAAAAAAGCTACGCTTAGAAAGCCCGCTGTTCTGAACTTGGTCAGTTGACGGGTAACTCAGCTGTGCCAGCAGAGTTGTGCCCAGCACAGTTGGTTCAACTCAGTTGGCTCAGATGAGTTACCCCCCCCCTGGCAACTCATCTGGATTTTGCACAGACAGACAGGCATACAGAGACCAATTGCACTAAGCCCGCGGTTTCGGCCTGCGGCGACTGCTGCTTGAAAACAACCCACTTTTCTCCCCAAATGTTTTCAGACTTTTTTCCTTTCAAGTCATTTTGTCCATCTTCCGGACAATCTCGTCCTTTCTTTCTTTACAGATTTTGGGTGATCTCTCTGTTCATGAATTTGTAACAAGAACGAAATGACCATCCCTCCTTCAGTTGACTATTTTCCGGATGGTTTCCCGAGTGAGGACCATACAAACTATTGTGCGAAGTCCCTTTGGGGCGAAGCACCTGGTGGTAGTGCGGTATGGCGGCCTGGGCCGGATGTCCCTGTCCCCATGCCCCCCCCCCCAGCAAAATTTGTCAGAGGGGGGACAATGTGAATCACTTCTACTGAAGATAGAGCAAAGATCTTGGGCTCATGTGAAAGGTCTTTGAAAACAGTTTAAAAAAAATGGTTGCTATAGTAACCCTTTCCCAGCAACCAAGTACAAAAAGGTTAAACAATTGAGAAAAAGCTGTTTTAGCCTGTCATTCAAGTCAAAATAGGGGTTTCAGTATCAAAACAGTATACTATTTAAAGTGAAGCAGTGCTCATGGCAAAAATTATGCCTGAAGTCAAAAATTCTAAATTGGTTTCTATGGTGACCACCTTAACAACCTGATAAAAATTGCTAAATCTCAGCTTCCAATTGAGATAGCTTTGATATTTGGTTCATATGAAAGGTTTTTGAAAGCACTTTATGGACCTCACAGTTCAGTTGCTAGGCAAGCTTTTCCCTGGGAACCAATTATAAATTTTGCCTCTGTAGCAATCACCCTAGCAACAGGCTATATCTCAGCTTGATAATTGAGACAGAGCTTTGATATTTGGTTTGTACAAAAGGTCTTTGAAAACCCTTTATAGATCTTGCAATTTTGTTGCCAGGCAAGCTTTTCCCCAGCAACCAGTTACAAATATTGGTTCCACAGCAACCACCCTAGCAATGGGCTTTATCTCAGCTTGTAATTGAGGTAGAGTATTTGATGAAAGGTCTATGAATGCCCTTTGCAGATCTCACAATTTTATTGCTAGGCAAGCTCTTCCCTGGCAACCAGTTATGAATATTGCCTACCCTCACAGGCTGTATCTCAGCCTGAAATTGAGATAGAGCTTTGATATTTGGTTCAAATGAAACATTTTTGAAAGCACTTTATAAATCTTGCAGTTTGGTTGCTAAGGTAGTTTTTCTGAAGCAACCACAAGAGCAAAGAGGTCAAAAAGCAAGAAATTGATGTGTCTTACAAGATATTCATATAACAATGACAGTTTTAGTATCAGAACAACATAATGAAGCACTGATGTATCACAAAAAGGCATGTGGTCTTATGCCAGTTCAGAAGAAATGAAAAAGGCTCGAAATGGCCTAAAAAAAGATCCTGGCTAATTTTCAGTATGCTGAGTTACCCCCCAATAACTCAACATGTCCATACACACACACACACACATAGGCAGGCATCATTGCAACAAGCACACATCCTATCAAGGACCACACACTGAAAAAGTATGAAAAAGATGTTTTTTGCAAGGTTTTCAAACAACAATGATATTGTGAGTATCAGAACACCACACTGAAGCACAAAAACAATTTTAAAATTCAAAATTGAGTTCCCTAGCAACTACCCCAGTAACCAGATCTATGTACACAGCTGATTCTCAGCTTCTGATGAAGATGGAGGTTTGATGCATTGGAGGGATTTTGCACTGCAGTTGCCTGGAGCACTGCTTCTCTTGTTTGTCCAATTAGTGACATCATCATTTCTTTTTTTATCTCGTATCTCAATATCACTGGCTCTGGCTGGTCACATGACGGGATGCCACACCTCCTGGACACTGTTGTGGGACTCAGCCAGTCTTGTCTTGTTTGTCGCTGCAAATGGATGTGTCTTTCTTGTTGCTGATTCACCAACTAACCCTCAGTGCTTCCTCTTCGTTCGCGGCAATTTTGAAAGGAAGTTAGTTCCATTGAAAAGGTGCAACTTTACCAAGGCAAGTCAAAAGGGAAAGATAAATTCGGGAAATTTTGGTGGCAAATAAATGTGTTGAATGACTAATTTTGTTCGGTTGAACTTGGAAAACAAAAGTATTGATAATTTGGTGTGTATTCTTCTTTTCGAACTCTTCCAGAATTCTTGCTTCCATTTTTTCGATGACTTTCACTGAAAAAAAAGTGTTCAATTTCCGTGGCTTCTGCAGAATTTGCAAACAAAAAGAGAAAACAATCTAAATACTAATTTCCCTGACTGGAAAAGGTGCAGAACACGTGGGAACTCAGGTCCTCTCAAATTTCCAAGTCTTTGCAGACCACGTGGTAACTCTTGAAATGGTTGACAAGCAAACCGTTCTCAAGATGTACCCCTTCTTTTGATGCATTTTTGGGGTGACAAGCGCGTCTGAACTCGGCAGCACATTTTTGCAAACAACCAATCCGTCCCCCCCCCCCCTGCAGATTATCTTGCGTCACAATTTTTCCAGCCTCGACTTGCCACATCGGCGTGTGTATTCTGATTGGTCGCACTTTCCACAATCTCTGCACAGATCCCCATCCGAAGTTGAAGGGACCCGACAAATATGAAAATGTAGGCAACTAACAAAACACGACAAGATTCTGTCAAGCTTCATTTTGCAGTGAGGGGGGGGGGGGCTTTCAGGAATATTTGCCCGAGGTGGCTTCACAGTAATCGTGCCGCGCGTGGGAGGAGCACACCTCTTCATCGTTTGAGGCGTCGGCAAGGGCGAAAAAGGAATTGATCTTCTTACCATCTCCGTAATGAGCATGTCGACGCATCTTTTGCCAGTCAGCGGAAGGCTGCACTCATTCAAGATTTTGTGCTTGCCATTCTGCAAACAAAGTAAACAAGAAGGCTACGCCCAGAAAGCTGCGCGCGCTTCAAGCAGGCCAACTTGGCCAACAGGAAATTGTGATTTGTTGGCCCAGGTGACTCAGTTTTGGGCCGGATGACTTTCCTCTGTTCACCCAGGGTAACTTGCAGGAAGGGAGTGGGGGGGGGGAGGGTCATCCAAGTTTTGTTGTGGCTGGAAACTGATCAGCATAAAATTCTGAGCAGTGTTGGGGTGACTTGCCCCTCAACCTGGAGGGAATTTATCTTGACAAAAAACAAGTTTTTCCTGGAAAACGATCAGCATCAAATTGTGAGCAAACCAGCACTGCTAAGAACACTTGGCAGAGTATGACAGCACTGCCACACTTTTGTGTCAAGTTAGGTGACAGCCAGCAATGTTTCGTTGGGTGACTCACCCTGGGGGCGGATCGCCCAACATCGAACAATTTTGATGTCAAGGCTGATAATCACCAGATCAATACACTACGGCTCAGCAGCGTGTAAAAATGTTCGGGTGACTACACTCCCCCCCCCCCCCATAAGTCATCCAAGCGCACAGACACACTAACACATACACAGCGATGGTGCCTGTGGTTTCGGCGCCTGATGGCGACCGCGGCTTTAAAATATTTCTGCTCAGCAAAACCAAGGAATTGTGAGGCCCGTCTATTTTTCCAAAGACTCACCTTGGCCGTGTGTTCCATGGTCACCACAACTTTGCTGCCACCGCTGGCGACAAGGTCCATCGCTCCTCCCATGCCCTTCACCAGTTTCCCCTGCAATTGAAGGGGTGTGAGACGCACTGGAAAAAACAAACTTCAAGCGGATAAATTTGTGCGCGTCTTCCTGAGGTATGTCCACCTACGGGGATCATCCAATTGGCGAGATCACCGTATCTGGAAACCTGCATGGCACCCAGAATCGTCAGATGGACATGACCACTGAAGGAGAAATACAGAGATCAGAGAACGAGCCAACGGCGACAAACTGCTGAAAAAAGTCCGACAAGAAACTTGCAGATTTCGGTCTGAATTTTTTGGGAGTGACTTGGCCAGGGCCAATTTTCACGGTTGGCCTCGGGCTTGAAAAGTCAATTCGGTTCGACTTTCAGAACATTGAAACGGCGCATTTCAGAATGACAAAAAGGCGGGTTGCGAAAGAACACGAGCAATCTTTCTCCTGAGCTGAATTTCAGTCTTCTTCACAACTTCTTCTTTCCCTCGAAGTTGTTTGGCAAAGAATTTCGAGCTCTTCAAAAGAAACGATTGACATACCCTCTGATCATGGCGAACGATTCATCGCTGGAGAAATAGGAAGCACCTGGCACGACGGTGACCGTTTCTTTGCCAGCATTTATCAGATCTGCGTCCTGCTCTCCCTCGCGTGGGTAACTTCCCTTCAAAAGTGTCACGGGTGCATTTTAGCACAACACAGAAATGACCGCACATCCACAACGGAAAACGTTAGTGACTTGAAGAAAGAAGAAAAGATTCCAATGCAAGCCAAATCTCAGTCACAAGAGACAAAAATTTTGACACAATGTTTCTGTGCCACGGCAATGTCACAAACAGAATACCATGCTCTCAATTTTCATAGGTGTGTGTGTGTGGGGAGGGGGGGGGGGAACTGAGTCAACTAGAAAGTCAGAAAAGCTGGAAACTCTCCCAAATTATTTCACAGGGGGAAGGGCGAAATCGGAGGAAAACTCAGAAAAATCAGAAAACCTGGAAACCCAGCTCTTCAAAATTTTTGCACGTGGAGGAGAGGGTGTAACTTGGAAACTCGGAAAAGTTGAAAGATCTCTGAAAATTCACACCTCAGGGAGGGCGGGCGAAGTTTAATCGGAAGTGCCAGTTCATTCACCAGCCAGATACAGGGGAAAAACAAACCAGCGCAAGCGGCTGATAACACTTGCCAGTGTAGCAAAATTGCACAAAGGAGGTACTCTTCATGCTCAAATCTACATTTGATAATTCAAATCATGGTGGCTCAATTTTTTTTTCATCATGTAAAAAGTTATCCAATGTACCGTTTCTGGTAAAGTTCTTTTTTTTTCTAGCTTAAGAACCACTGCATCAAGTTGTTTTGGAGATCTAGACATTTTCATGAATTTGAAAAAAAAATCTTCTTGTTTGAAACCAACGCGCATGTACATTTTGTTTTGCTTCTTTTCTTGTTTTGAAAAGTAAATATGAAGAACCTTTTCCAGCGAGACTCTTCTCTTTTCTGGCCTCACAATTGCTCTACAACACTTCACTGAGGAGATATATTGCCATTTTTATGAATTACAAAAAACAGTCCGTTGCCACGCAAAACCTATCCATTTTTGTACAAGTAGTCAGAAGTACATTTTCCCTGCTCTTTCCATTTCTCACCTCAGAATTGCTCTACAATCGCTTCATTTGGACAAAATTGCCATTTTTCTGAATTTGGCAAAAAAAAATTCCTTCCCAAAGTACATCTTCAGATTAAGTTCTTTTATTTTCTGGCCTCAGAATTACTCTAAAAGCTTCATTTGGGAGATATTGCCATTTTTGTGAATTTGGAAAAATATTCTCTGTCCAATGCAAAGCCAATGTACGTGTGAAAAAAGAATTCATGTTCTTTTTTTTGAAAAGTATGTTGAAACTACCTTGTAAAGCTCATTTTGTTTCTGGCCTCAGGAATGCTGTATGACG